>Ga0208015_1000091_pt1 | contig 61406 bp, 53 predicted proteins | sample 26BtaG_FD_184101 | JGI IMG/M metagenome (GOLD analysis project Ga0208015, IMG submission 184101) | Marine viral communities from Cariaco Basin, Caribbean Sea - 26B_WHOI_OMZ_CsCl (SPAdes) (version 2) | ecosystem: Environmental > Aquatic > Marine > Oceanic | place: Caribbean Sea: Cariaco Basin... | reverse complement strand
CCACAAAACTATTGTTGAGTCCAGGAACTTCACAGACGTACTATGGCGATGAATCGGCAAGACCTTTGGTTATAGAAGGCACCGTCGGAGATGCCACCTTAAGATCTTTTATGAATTGGGATCAGCTAGGGTCTGATGAAAATACCAAATCGATTTTGAAACATTGGCAAAAACTGGGAAGGTTCAGAAACCATCATCCTGCTGTAGGCGCCGGTATTCATCAAATGATAACCCAAAGTCCGTATGTGTTTTATAGAAGCTACAAAAAGGATGACTATGAAGATTTGGTTATTGTAGGTTTAGACCTTCCAATAGGTGCCAAAACGCTAAATGTTACTAATTTGTTTGAAGATGGTACGCCCTTGCGTGATGCCTACTCTGATCAAGATGTGGTTGTTGAAAATGGTGAAGTTAAAATGGATTCTGATTTTGATATCGTCCTATTGGAACTCAAATAACTTTGATGGCATAAAAGAAAGCTTTTTCCATAGACTGATTTTATCCAAATAAAGACAACTAATGAATCGTGGAGTTTTACTTATAACCCACGATTCTTTATTTTACAACATCCCAAAAAATGCGTAAATTTGAGAAGATGTAGAGTTATGAAAGATATCAATGATGGTTTGGATTCACCATTAGCGCTCAAAATAAGTTTCGACAAGCTTTTGGAGCGTTATGAGGCACTTGCTCAAAGTGATGATTCCTTTATGGTCAAAAAAGCGCAGCGTGTGTTGCGGGCAGGGAATTCAATTCCTGAGCTGAGAGCTGGTTTTAGTGATCCTCAATTGTTGGAAACCTATCAGGAGGAAATCCAGATCATTCTTGAAGACTCTTTCAGCGAGGTTCTTACCTTAAACGAAATCAAGACCGCCTCTATGCCGCTGCACGATTTGAATTTCAACGCCTCCGCCCGCTTCAAATCCATCGTTGAAAATGCCGGTCCGGATTTTCAACTGAAAATTTCCAATATGCCAGAGGATGATCATTACAGGGTGGCTTGTACGATCATTTTATATTTTTATTATGGATATCAGATGAGCTTTAGAAGATCACTGTTTTATGAAATTCCGGATGCCAAGGGGATTTTAAGGACTTATAAGATCTTGTTCAACGCTGATTTTGCCGAGGTTGTTAAAACAGAATCCGCGCCTGAGATTACAGAAGAAGATTACCGATTGTTGTTGGGTAATTTTGAGGATATTGATTTATGGCGTGAGAAATTTCCTCCCCAAAGTTATATTTATAAGGGATTTACAATTAACAATATTTTTGACGTTACCGATGATCGGGCCATTTCTGATATCAAATCCACTTTATTGATCTCTGGAAAACGAAAGAATGATAATTTTATTGATGACTTCCAAATCACGTTTGAATCTTTGTTCAATATTAAAAACCTGAAAGTGGGTTTTGTAATTTATAATAAGGAAAGTCAGACTTTTGAACGTGTTGATGGAAAATTTATTGAGAGTTATCTGCTTACGGAGACTGCCATAGTGCCATGCCAGAGTGCGCTTTGTGGGGAATCTTACAAATCACTTATTACCGAGAAGGAATATTTTTCAGTTTTAGATGTGGAGCAATGTTATCACAAATCGCATGAGCCATTTTATAAAAACCTGTATGATCAGAACATCAAAAGTGCCATCTTCGCGCCCATCTCCAGCGAAGGAGAATTGATGGGTGTATTGGAGATCGTTTCCCATAAAGTAGGCGAGCTCAACAGCGTCAATGCTAATTTATTGAGAGACGTCATGCCTTTTATTGTGTCTTCATTGTTGCGGTCAAAGGAAGAGGAAAAACATTTGATAGAGGCTGTTATTCAGCAAGAATGCACGTCCATCCACCCGAGTGTATCCTGGAGGTTTGAGGAGGCGGCCCGTGTTTTTCTTGATAAAAAGAGAACCGAAGGCAAGAACGTTGCTTTTGAAGAAATTACTTTTAAGGATGTCTATCCGCTCTTTGGGCAAATTGATGTTATGGGTTCTTCGGAAACAAGGAATGAAGCCACCCGACAGGATTTGTCCCTGCAACTGAGTTTGTCCAAAGAAATAATTAAAGCACAATTGGAATTTGAAAACCTACCTGTCTATGAGCAATTGTTGCATCGGTTAGAAATCTTTTTGAATACCTTAGACCACCATTTCATAGTCGATAGTGAGCAAGAAATTAGCAGTTTTTTTGAAAACGAAATTCATCCTCTGTTTGAGTTTATTGAACAAAAAAATGAGGTGCTCCGCAAGGATATTGAGAACTACTTTGCTAAAATAGACAAACGTTTAAGCCTTATTTATTACTATCGTAAAAAATATGACGACACCATTGCCATGATCAACAAAGATATGACGCATATCCTTGATCATAAGCAGGTGGAAGCGCAACAAATGTATCCGCATTATTTTGACCGTTATAAAACGGATGGCGTGGAGCACAATATGTATATTGGTGAATCCATTACAAAAGAGCATGGTTTTCATGAAATTTATCTCTATAATTTGCGATTATGGCAACTCCAGGTGATGTGCGAAATGGAGAATGAATTTTATAGAAATAGACGGGAATACCCTTCAACGGTCAATGTGGCATCAATGGTTTTAGTGTTCAATAAGCCTTTGACCATCCAATTTAGAACCGATGAAAAGCAATTTGATGTCTATGGTACCTATAACGCAAGTTATGAAGTGATTAAAAAGCGTGTGGATAAAGCCTTCGTAAGGGGCACCAATGAGCGTGTGACAGTAAATGGCAAATTGACCATCATTTACTCTCAAAAAGAGGACGAGCAATCTTATTTGCAATACATAAAATTCTTACAATTTAAAAAGGTATTTGGTTCGCCCATTGAATTGCTAGAACTCGAAGATCTTCAAGGTATTGCTGGCCTAAAGGCTATACGTGTGCCTGTCCTTTACAATCACCATAAAGAAAACCATTATTATACCTATAATGATTTGATGAATGAAATCGAATCCTGAACAAAATAGTTATGGGATGTTTTCTGCTCAGGTTCTATGATGTTTATCGCCTGATCGCCTGATTTTAAAACATTATCAATATTGGCATTTGGAGAGAACTTAAAGGAAACTGCAAAAGCAATTACGGATATAATCATGCCCACCATAAAGACGGTATAGGTCACCCTTAAAATACGATACTTCCGATCCAGTACCTTTCCTAAAAAGTAAAGATCCTTTGTCAACGAACTATAGACGTAATTTTTATCTTTTAAAAGCTCAGTAATTGCCCATTCGAAATCTTCCAGTTTCATCTTATGAAAATTACCAAAAAAGGTCAGATTCACTTTTTGGTTCTTTACATCTTCTTTTGTGAATTCGCCGCTGGTAATGTTTGGGCGTGTTGCGACGATAGATAGAATCATCGAGGTAATGCTGGAGAGCATTAAGATAATAGTAGGTACAATTAAAAATTGATTGGCTGGATTGTCAAATTTTGAAAATAGGGTAGAGAGCATTAATGAGATAATAATGGCATTGACTGACAACAGGATGTTAGCTTTTGTATCTGCAATATCACTTAGTTTAATATGGTTTCTCAAAGACGTCCTATAAAACGATTGAATGGCGCGCTCCGGACTTGAATCCTTGGCTTTTGCTTTATATTTCGCCTTCATTTGTTCTTTCTTATGTCTCTTTTTTTCTTTCCTTTTAGATTTGATCAACTCTGCCAGATTGGCCTCCTTTTGTTGCTGCCAATTTCTTAAGGCATAATCGGTATAAAATTGATGTCTTTGTGACAATACTTCGATATTTTCAGCCAGCCATTCTGAAGTTGTATAGGTTCTAACACCTTGCAACTCCAATTCTTTACGCAAAAACTCACTAGCCTCGTTGAAATAATCTTTTCCAAAATGAGAGGCATCAGCATCTCTTATTATTTTTTCGAGTTCGGATTTTGGATCATCCTTGAACTTAGTGGCCATGATACATTTGTTCACAGCATCAATAATAGGTTTGTCCACCTGTTGCTCTTTCAAAAATTTAGTTGCTATCTTGACGCTTTCCTCTTCATGATTTTCTCTCATCTCGGTGTAGCCGGTATCATGAAGTAAGGCAGCAAGTTGAAGAATTAAAGAATCTTCAGCAGAGATGTCAGAATTTGTAATAATCTCATTCGCGCTCCGCAACACGCGTTTTGTATGTGTGAAATTATGATATAGAAACGTATTGGGTAAGTTTTCCTTAAAAAGATTGAATACAAAGTCCTCAGTTTTTACGATGATATCTGCCATAAATTTGATATAAAAAATTATCATACAAAGTACTAAAAATAAAGTAAGGAAAATGGATTCATTGACTACTATTTGTAATGCAAAACGTTAAAGCCCGACCAAATCCGTATAATATTTTTTAACTTTAAGCAAAATACTTAAACGATATGATGACATGGAAAAATGTGATGGAATATGCCGTAAAGGGTAATCCTAAACCAGAAAGGAGAGTTGAAAAATCAGAAGCTGAATGGCGTGAAATTCTGACCCCAGAGCAATTTAGGGTGACACGAAAAAAGGGAACGGAAGCTCCTGGAACAGGAGCCCATTGCAATGTTTTTGATGAAGGTCAATACAATTGTTTGTGCTGTAATACGCCGTTATTTGACTCCACTATAAAATTCAAATCCAGTTCGGGATGGCCAAGTTTTACCCAGCCCATTAAAGAGAATGCCATAAAATACGAAAGAGATACATCCTTTGGAATGGTCAGGGTAGAAGTGATGTGCAATGTGTGTGATGCGCATTTGGGACATGTGTTTCCTGACGGACCAGAACCAAGTGGATTGCGATACTGTGTCAATTCTGAATCCTTGGTCTTGGAGACTTCCAAAAATGAAGTCTGATCAATCAATAGGAGAACTGTGTCCTACTGAACATTTAGAAATGATGACCGTTGGTGGTGGCTGTTTTTGGTGTATTGAGGCAGTTTTTAACCAAATTAAAGGGGTGGAGAAAGTGGTGTCCGGTTTTATGGGTGGGACGGTTCCAGGTGTACCGACATATCGAGAAGTTTGCTCTGGGCTGACGGGACATGCTGAAGTGGTTCAGGTCAGTTTTAATCCTTCTGTAATTGGTTATCATGATTTATTGCAGATTTTTATGACGAGCCATGATCCAACCACTCTGAATGGGCAAGCTGATGATTTCGGAACGCAGTACCGCTCTGTTATTTTTTATCACAATGAAAAACAAAAACAAATTGCAAATCTGGTAGCCAAAGAAATGGCACCAAATTATGACAGACCGATCACGACGGAAATTAGCCCCGTAGAAATTTTTCATAGGGCAGAAGACGCTCACCAAAATTATTATGCCAACAATCAAACCGCTGGCTATTGTACTGCAATCATAGTCCCTAAGCTAACCAGATTACGGAAAATGTATGCCGATAAAACCGTCCAACCTGCAAGGTTTTCTTCCTTCGGCGGACAGTTGAAAACCATAGAGTTATAATTAAAAAACATCAGAAAAATGGAAGTGATTCACGATAAAGAAAAACAGCAATTTACAATGGAAGTTGATGGCGAGAATGCAACAGTGGACTATTCCATAAAGGACGGAAAGATGCATTTGGAGTATAGTGAAGTACCATTTAATATCCGCGGTCAAGGCATCGGTAAAATACTTGTCGAAAAAACTTTTGAAAAATTGACTGAAGAAGGCTATCAAGCCGTTGCTGTTTGTGGTTATATAAAATCGGTCGCCAGAAATAGTGAAAAATGGAATGCCATTATAAAATAGGTGATAAAAGCATTCAGGATTTTTGATCTGAAATTTAAATAGACCTGTCAGGTTTTGAAAACCTGACAGGTCTTAAGAAAAAATACAATTAATGAAGCTGAATATAAAAGATAAATTTACAACTCAATTACCCGCAGATCCAAATTTGGAAAACAGCAGGCGACAGGTCACTGAAGCGTGTTTTTCTTATGTAACTCCAAAACAAACCTCTAATCCTCAGTTGATCCATGTCTCACCTGAAATGCTCCATAAATTAGGTCTAACAGAAGCTGATGCTAAATCTGAGGAGTTTTTAAAGGTCATGACGGGCAATAAGGTTTTGGAAAACACCACGCCTTATGCCATGAATTATGGCGGACATCAATTCGGGAATTGGGCCGGACAATTAGGCGATGGTCGTGCCATTAACTTATTTGAAGTAGAACATGAGGGTCAAAATTGGGTGGTGCAATTGAAGGGTGCCGGAGAAACACCCTATTCCCGATCTGGAGATGGATTGGCTGTCTTGCGTTCATCAATTAGAGAGTATTTATGCAGTGAGGCCATGCATCATTTGGGTGTGCCCACAACCAGAGCTTTGTCATTGGCCTTGACAGGCGATCAGGTGCTACGTGACGTCATGTACAACGGGAACCCAGCGTATGAAAAAGGAGCTATTGTGAGTAGGTTATCACCAAGTTTTTTGCGATTTGGAAGCTATGAGATCTTTGCCGCCAGACAGGATCACAAAAATTTGAAGATTTTACTCGACTTTACCATAAATCAGCATTTTTCACATTTGGGGAAACCGTCGAAAGAGGCCTACCTCCAATTTTTTGCGGAGGTTTCTGAACGTACTTTGGAAATGATCATCCATTGGCAACGTATTGGTTTTGTGCATGGGGTTTTAAATACCGATAATATGTCCGTTTTAGGGTTGACCATTGACTATGGGCCGTATGGATGGCTTGAAGGTTTTGATTTTGGTTGGACGCCAAACACTACTGATCGTCAGCATAAACGTTACAGATATGGCAATCAGCCCAATATGGGATTGTGGAATTTGTATCAACTTGCCAATACACTTTTTCCGTTGATTGAGGATGCGAAAGCTATGGAAGCTATCTTAAAGAAATATACTACCGATTTTGAGTCGCAATCCTTAACGATGATGCGTTCAAAATTAGGCTTGCAGGTGGAAGATGCATCAGATCAATTATTAATGCAGGATTTAGAAGATCTATTGCAATCCGCAGAAACAGATATGACCATGTTCTTTCGAAATTTGGGTAATTTTGAAAAGGGAGAGCCTTCTAAAGGCATCACAATGATAGACGAGGCATTTTACAATCCTTCAGAAATATCAGATACTGTAAAACAACAATGGAATGCTTGGTTTGTTCGCTATGCGGATAGATTACAAAAAGAAACCATATCAGATTCAAATAGAAAAGTTCAAATGAACACTGTTAATCCGAAGTATGTTCTTCGAAATTATATGGCTCAACTGGCGATTGATAAGGCAGATCAAGGTGATTATGCCCTCATCGATGAACTATTTCAATTGTTGAAACGGCCGTATGACGAACAACCTGAACATCAAAAATGGTTTGCCAAACGTCCAGAGTGGGCACGACACAAAGTTGGTTCTTCCATGTTGTCCTGCAGTTCATAACAACACAACAAGAGTAGCAATAAAAATTAATTATCAATTCACATACAAACAATGAGCACAAATAAAAAAGCATATATAGCCGGTGGCTGTTTTTGGGGAATGGAAGACTTGTTTCGAGTCCGCCCAGGAGTTATCGACACGGAAGTTGGTTATATTGGTGGAGAAAATGAACATCCAACATACAGAAACCATCCAGGACATGCAGAGGGTATTGAAATCACCTATGATCCTAATGTGACCACTTTTAAACATATTTTGGATTATTTTTTCAGAATCCATAATCCTACAACCGTTGACCGACAAGGGAATGATATGGGTTCAAGTTATCGCTCTGCGATTTTTTATCAGAACGAGGAAGAGAAGGCGGAGGCTAAAGAAGTTATAGAAATTGTGAATGCTTCCCATAGATGGGATGGCGAGGTGGTGACCACCTTAGAGCCGTATTCCAAATTTTGGCCAGCAGAACCAGAGCATCAAGATTATCTGTTGAGAAAGCCAGACGGTTACACCTGTCATTACGAACGTTTTGATCAACCGTTTATTTGATTTCAAGGTTAGTCTTTGCGCGCATGGCAGTTCTTGAAAATTAAAATATAAAAAAAGTGAATATGAAAGCTATATGGAACAATAAGATTATTGCAGAAAGTGATGCCACGGTAGTCATAGAAAACAATCATTATTTCCCGCATGACAGTATTAAAAAGGAATATTTTAAACCGAGCGAAACCCATAGCACTTGTCCGTGGAAAGGCGAGGCATCTTACTATACTATCGAGGTTGAGGGTAAACAGAACAAGGATGCCGCTTGGTATTACCCTGAAGTTTCCGACCAAGCTATAACCATCAAAAATCACGTTGCTTTTTGGAAAGGTGTTGAAGTCAAATCATAGCTCTAAATGGACATAAAAATTTCAAAGATTGGTTTTGGCGGTGGTTGCCATTGGTGCACTGAAGCCGTTTTTCAGTCTTTATTAGGTGTTGAGAAAGTGGAACAGGGTTTTGTGGCTTCTACAAAACCAAATAATAGTTTCTCTGAAGCCGTTATCGTTCATTTTAATAGCAAATGCATCACGCTGAATACATTGATTGAAATACATTTGTTGACGCACAACAGTAAGTCCAGCCATTTCATGCGAGAAAAATACCGTTCTGCTATTTATACTTTTGACAATGGTCAACAAGAGGCTGCAAATTCTTTAATGGTGAAATTTCAAAAGAAATTTAATGATGAATTGATTACGAAAGTATTGCCATTTAAATATTTTGAGCCATCAAAAGAAAATTTCATAAATTACTATTTCGAAAACCCCGAAAAACCATTTTGTGAAACCTTTATCAGCCCAAAATTGAAATTGCTAGTAAGGCAATTCTCAAAATTTGTGGATCATAAAAAGATTGCTCATATAAAAAATTAAACAAAATTAATATGCAAAGTACAAAGCTCAATATACAGAACGCCAAAGGTCTTCAGCTGCAAGCTTATTTAGAACTTCCACCGAATCAAAAACCGAATAACTATGCCATTTTTGCCCATTGCTTTACCTGTAGCAGTAGTTTAAAGCCAGTAATAAATATTAGTAGGGCTTTGACCGCACATGGTTTTGGCGTCGTCCGCTTTGATTTTACGGGATTGGGCCAGAGTGAAGGTGAATTTGCGGACAGTCATTTTTCGGCCAATGTGGATGATCTTTTAGCGGTCAACAACTATATGAAAGAGCATTATGAAGCACCGTCGTTACTTGTAGGGCATTCGCTTGGTGGTGCGGCTGTTATTGTTGCTGCGTCACAACTCGACAATGTCAAAGCCGTAGCCACTATTGGCGCACCAGCAACGACAGAGCACGTAAAAAGACATTTTTCGCACCAGTTTAATGAGATCGCTGAAAAAGGTGATGTAAAGGTCAATATTGGAGGACGACCTTTTAAAATTAACCAAGAGTTTGTGGATGATTTTGATAAAACGGACTTGCCGAAAATTACAAAGCAACTTCGTAAACCTATCCTGATTATGCACGCACCGTTTGACAAAGTTGTGGGAATCGATAATGCACAAGAACTCTTTATAAATGCCTTCCATCCCAAAAGTTTTGTAAGTCTGAATGATGCAGATCATTTATTGTTGAAGGAAAAAGATAGTAATTATGTAGGTCATTTGATAGGGGCTTGGGTACAGGGATATTTTGACACTAGCAACCATACTATTTTAGATACGGAAGGCGAGCAATTGGTGGGACATTTGAATCTTTTGGAAGATAAGTTCACAACCTACTTGCAAACGGAAAAGCACAGTTTTATAGCAGACGAACCACAATCTTTTGGAGGCGATGATTATGGGCCCTCACCTTATGATTTTTTGAGTGCCGCGTTGGCCTCCTGTACGGCAATGACCTTAAAACTTTATGCCGAGAGAAAGAAATGGGATCTGCAAGAAGTGTTTGTCTACATCACTTATTCCAAAAAACATAGTGATGATTTGATGCAAGATATGGGCAAACCAGCCCGTTTTGACCATCTTCTGAAGAAACTCAAATTCGTTGGCAACTTGGACAATTCACAACAAGAACGGTTAAAAGAGATAGCCTCAAGATGTCCAGTTCATAGAACTTTATTAAGTGAAATTGTAATTGATACTGAAATCATTTCATGATAAATATTTTTAAATCAAGTGATATGTCCATGAAATAAATTAATTTGAATGTTTTAAAATCGGAGAGCATTTTTAAACATAAGCCAATAATTAATGAATCCAATTAAAAACCTTTTATTACTATTTTTATTTGCCTATTTATTGAATGCGTGCGCATCTTATAAGGCCCAGTATTTAAATAAAGAGGATCAACAAAATATATTTCCCGAAAAGGAAGTGGACAAGGTTTTTTACTTGGTAGGTGATGCTGGCTTATCTCCTATGAATGGGATGTCGCAAGGATTGACAGCATTTCACCAATATATTTCTGATAAAGACACCAAAGACGATTATACCTTGTTTTTGGGAGATAATATTTATCCTTCCGGTCTTCCCCATATAGAACATAAGTATCGAGGTGCTGCAGAAAACATGCTCAATGCCCAGATTAAATCTGTTGAAAATTTCAATGGTCAAACCATTTTCATTCCCGGTAACCATGAATGGTATTCCGGTGGGGTGACAGGTGTACGTTTGCAGGAACAATACATCAAGGAAGCGCTTGGTGAAGACAGTTTTTTTCCAGAAAACGGATGCCCACTCAAAAGCATTGACGTAAGCGATACCATTCAATTGATAGTTATAGACACCCAATGGTATCTTGTAAATTGGGACCGACATCCTACCATTAATGAAGATTGTGTTATAAAAACCCGAGAACGGTTGATGCTCGAGTTGGAAGGTGAGATCAAGAAGGCCCAAGGCAAGACTATCGTATTTGCGATGCACCATCCTATGTACACCAATAGTACCCATGGAGGTCAATTTGCGTTGGAAAAACATTTGTTTCCCCTTCAAAAGAAAATTCCCATGCCGGGCTTGGCGTCTTTAGTAACTCAAATTAGGTCGCAAGGCGGTGTTTCCATACAGGACAGATATAATGAGTTGTATAATAATTTGATGAATCGGTTGGAAAACTTGGCGACTGAAAACGGCAATATCATTTTTGTGTCAGGCCATGAACATACCCTGCAATACATTGACAATGGCAATATCAAACAAATTGTATCGGGCTCTGGCTCAAAAACGGGTCAAGTTAATTTAAAGGCACACGGCGTATTTGCCTATGGGCTTCAGGGTTTTGCTGTTTTTACAATATTTAAGGATGGCAGTTCATGGGTGCAATATTTTGGTTCAGAAAACAATGAACCGCACTTGTTGTTTCAAAAAGAAGTCTATCCTCCTACAAAATATTATGACCTTTCCACATTGGAAGACAGGTTTCCCAAAGAAGTTGAAGTTTCAATTTATACAGACGAAGAAACAGATAAATCATCGGTCTATAAAATGCTTTTGGGAGATCGGTACAGAAGTGTTTATAGCAAGCCCATTAAGGTTCCGGTAGCTACATTGGATACACTTTATGGTGGCTTGGAAGTTATGCGCGCTGGAGGTGGTCATCAGACAAAATCCTTGCGACTCAGAACTAAAGACGGAAGAGAGTTGAATATGAGGGCATTGCGGAAAAGTGCCACTCAGTATTTAGAAAAAGTACTCTTTAAAAACACTTATGTTGCTGATGATTATGAACGTACAGAAATTGAAAGTCTTATTCTTGATTTTTATACTGCTGCACATCCATATGCCTTCATGGCCATTCCTGATTTGGCTCATGCCGCAGAAATATACCATACCAATCCAAGAATATTTTATATCCCGAAGCATAAACATTTGGGAAATTTCAACACCGAATATGGAGGTCAGCTATATATGATTGAAGAACGTCCCGAAGAAAATTATACGGATGAGCGCAATTTTGGATACGCCGATGATATTGAAAGCACCTACGATATCATCGAAAAGGTGAGAGAAGACGAGAAGTATAAGATAGATGAAAATGCCTATATCAGAGCACGCTTATTTGATATGCTGATTGGCGATTGGGACCGACATCAAGATCAGTGGCGTTGGGCACAATTCAACCAAGAAAATGGCGATAAATTATACAAACCCATTCCAAGAGATAGAGACCAAGTGTTTTCAAACTTTGACGGGGCCTTGTTGGATATTGTCCGGGCTATTTCCGGATCATCAAGACAACTTCAGGTGTATGATGAAGAATTGGCAGATATCAAATGGATGAACAGTGCCGGTGTAAAATTGGACCGGGTGCTATTGCAGCAATCGAATAGGGAAGCATGGATAAAACAGGCCAAGTTCATTGAGGATAACGTATCCGATGAGGTCATTGAAAAAGCATTTGGCAAAGTGCCCGTTGAGGTTCAGGATAGTATTATAGAAGATATTAAAGTAAAATTGAAAGGGCGGCGCGGCCATATGCAAGATATTGCCAACAGATATTATGATTATTTGAATGAACTGGTGGTGTTGACCGGAACAGATAAAGACGATTATTTTGAAATTACCCGCTTGGGCGAGGGGTTAACACAGGTGAAAATTTCAAGACTCAAAGATGGTGGAAAAAGTGAGCCATTTGTTGATAAGATTTTCGATAGAAAAATCACCAAGGAACTATGGATTTACGGATTGAACGACCATGATCAGTTTGAAGTGAACGGAAAAGGCGACAATCTAATCTTTACTCGAATTATTGGTGGTCAAGGCAATGATATTTACAATATCAAAACGGGGAGGCGTATTAAGGTTTACGACCATAAATCAAAGGAAAATACTGTTCTTGCTAGAAATGGGGCACAACTAAAATTTACGGATGTGTACAATCTGAATCTTTTTAATTTTGAAAAAAACAGGACTACGGGTACAGCGCTTACGCCAAGCCTGAGTTATAATCCTGATGATGGAATATTATTGGGAGGCTCAGTAGTTTATAGCGTTAATGGATTTCAGCGCAATCCATTTTCGCAACAACATGCTTTTAATGCCAAATATGCTTTTGACACCGGAGGCTTCAAATTAAATTATGAAGGAGAGTTTGCCAATTTCTTTTACGATTGGAATTTGAACGTTGGGGGAGCAATAACCAATAACTCATATACCACTAATTTCTTTGGCTACGGGAATGAATCCATTTACGATGCCGATGGTTTTGATTTTAACCGAGTCAAAAAAAGCATATATAGCGGTCATATAGGCATACTCAAGCGATCGGCATTTGGAAGTGATTATGGATTTAGAGCCATTTTTGAAGGTATTCAATTGAAGGATTCTCCAGATCGGTATATTACCACTTTTCAGCCCGCAAGCAACGAAGAATTCTATGAAAGACATTATTTTGGTGGATTGGAGGCAGAATACGACTACTTTGCCGCCGATAATAGAATAAACCCGAGTAAAGGCATGGTATTTAAACTTAATATTGGCGCCAAAACCAATGTTCAGGATCTTGATCAGGTATTTGGCTATATCAATTCCAATATTGGTTTCTATAATGCCCTGACTAAAGACAATACCTTGGTCCTTAAAACTGATGTTCGTGCCCAGCTCCGTTTTGGAAATGATTTTTTGTTTTATCAGGCGGCCACCATCGGGGGGGAATCTGGTATGAGAGGTTACAGGGCAGATCGTTTTACAGGAAAAAATGCAATGGTTGCCAGTGCTGACCTGCGCTATAGTTTTCCTTCTGTTAAAACGCGTTTGCTACCTCTGCAATTCACTGTTTTTGGAGGAGGAGATGTAGGGCGTGTATGGTGGAAAGGTGATTATTCCAAAAAATGGCATAACGATTTTGGTGGGGGCTTAAGAGTAACCGCTGCCCAATCTCTTTCAGGAACATTCAACCTTTTTACAGGTGAGGACGGGTCCCGATTTTCATTTGGGCTTGGTTTTAATTTTTAAATAAGTCATTTAATGAAATGGGCAGTCTTAAAGTAATCTATGAAAAAGCATTTTTATAATCTTCTGGAATACATTATCAAATTGGAGAGCAATATTGCTTTCTACCCTTCCCTGATCAGCTTGGTTGGTTTGCTGTTTGCTTTTTTTATGTATTATCTTGAAAGTTGGGGCGTTTCTGGATATCTCATCGAAAATGCACCTATTTTGGTGATCAATAATATTGATACCGCAAGAGATCTTTTAACCACTTTTATTGGAGGATTGATTTCAATTATGGTATTCAGTTTTTCCTTGGTGATGATTTTGCTCAATCAGGCTTCCAGCAATTTTTCGCCGCGTCTGCTTCCAGGTCTGATTTCTAATAGAAGACATCAAATCATATTGGGGATTTACAATAGTACGTTATTGTACTGCATTTTTACTTTAGTCTCCATAACGCCACATGGCGATAAGTATCAGCTTCCAGGATTCTCCGTGCTATTGGCCATTATCTTTATGACGGTATGTTTAGCTGCTTTTATATATTTTATCCATTCCATATCGCAACAAATACAGGTGGGGACTATAATGGATAAGATTTTTGATAAGGCCTATGAACGTTTAACTACACTTATAGATAATGAGAAATCCACGGAAATAGAGTTTCCGGACACTTCAAACTGGAAGATGGTTGAATGTGCAAAATCAGGTTATTTCCAAGATGTGGGGTTAAACTCCTTAGCAGAATTTGCTCAAGAAAAAAAGGTGAAAATTGAAATTGTTCAAATTAAAGGCACGTATATCTTGAAAGGGTTGCCGCTACTTAAGTATTCCGGTGCCGAATTGGATGGAGATGCTAAAAATGAAATTTTGGCATGTTTTCATTTTTCAAAAAATGAGCTTGTTGAGGAAAATTATGTATTGGCATTTAAGCAAATTACAGAAATAGCTTTAAAAGCAATGTCGCCCGGAATTAATGACCCGGGAACAGCCATAAATGCTGTCGATTATATGACCGAATTGTTCACGCTTCGAATGAAAAAAAGAGATAGAAGTTATTTGTTTGATGATGACGATGATGCTTACGTGAGTATTAAAACAGTGAATTTTGAGGACTTGATGTACAGTGTCATGGCCGCATTGCGAACTTACTGCAAGCACGATATAATAGTTGTCCAAAAACTATTTATGATGTTGGAGTATTTGTTGTTGGAAGCGGATACTTGCGATGATAATTATAAAAAAACCATTGTCAAAGAAGTTCAGAATTTATATCAGGACGCTATTGAGAGTCAAAAAAATGAAATCGATTTAACATTAATAGAGAATCGAATGTCAAAGTTAAAATCCTTGAACGAATCAAATTTTAACATTTAATTACTGTAGGGGTTTTCATTTTACCTCTATTTGGATACCTTTGAAAAGCTTAAAAAAACATCATATGACCAATGTTCAAGAATTAGTTGAGCTCATTGCTTTAAAGGAAATAACTCCTACCCAGTTTGAAGGTTTTAGCAAATCTGTGGGGAGCCCTAATGTCTTTGGGGGCCAGGTTTTGGCACAGGCACTGAATGCTGCAACAAGAACGATAACCAATAATCGTGTGCTCCATTCAATGCATTCTTATTTTTTGGAAGCGGGTAATTTGGAGTTGCCAATAGTTTATAACGTTAGTATAGTACGGGATGGTGGTAGTTTTTCAGTAAGACGGGTGACCGCTGAACAAAACGGACTGACCATTTTTATCCTTTCCGCCTCTTTTCAGATGGAAGAACAAGGGTATAGTCATCAAATTGAAATGAATAGGTCAGTTAAACAGCCAGAAGAGTTAATGAGTTGGACAGAGATCTTAGAGCAATTTGGGGAGGTTATTCCAAAGAAAACCAAGGGATTTTTAGAGGCTGAGCGTCCTTTTGAATTCAAACCGGTTGAACTTGTAAATCCTTTCAATAAAGTAGACTTGCCAGCATTTAACAATATTTGGTTTAAATTAAAAGGAGATGCGTCACATCTGGATATGGCATTGAAACAGCAAATCCTCACTTATGCTTCAGATTATAACATTTTGGCTGCGGTCATGAATCGTCATGCCAGTAAGGCGCATTGGGGAAACACACAAACGGCGAGCTTGGACCATTCAATGTGGTATTTTAGGGACATTGATTTTGATGATTGGTTGTTGTATGCCATTGAATCGCCAAACGCATCAGGTGCCAGGGGATTTGCACAAGGAAATATCTTTACCAGAGATGGAAAGCTTATCGCTTCAGTGGCACAGGAAGGATTGTTGAGACCGAAATAAACTGAAAAAGACTCAAAATTTCAAATTCAAAAATCCAAAAAGAAAATCGTGAAAAACGAGCTTGCCCGTACGCCAGCTTGTCCGCAGCTTTTGCGAAGGCGGGAAGCTCCTGTGGAGGTGGGAAACAACAGAAACAACAGAAACAACAGAAACAAGAAACATCCATAATTCGTGAATCAACCCTTAAAAATAGGTCATAGAGGTGCCAAAGGATATGTTGCAGAAAACACCTTGGAATCCATTCAAAAAGCATTGAATTTGGGTGTTGATGGTATTGAAATTGACGTCCATTTATGTCAAACAGGAGAGTTAGTGGTGTATCACGATTTTACATTGGAACGATTGACCGATGGGACTGGCGAAATTGCCATGAAATCTCTTGAGGAGCTTAAAGCGCTAAAAATCGTTGGTCAATTTAAAATTCCGACCTTATTGGAGGTTTTAGATCTGATTGATAAAAAATGTATGTTGAATATTGAGCTTAAAGGCGAGGGTACGGCATTCGAAGCCTGTAAAAGCATTCAATTATATACTGAAACAAAAGACTGGAAGATTGATGATTTTATAGTGTCCAGCTTTAACCACGACGAATTGAAAAGTGTTTATAATATCAATAAAAATATTCCTTTGGCAGTATTGACGGAGTCAGATATTGAATCGGCTACCAGCTTTGCCGAATCCATTAAAGCTAAGGCCATTCATCCACATTGTTTTTTATTGGATCAAAGTACGGTGCAACAACTTCAGGAATCAGGATATAAGGTCAATACCTGGACTGTGAATGACATTGAGGCCATTGCATTGATGAAAACTTATGGGGTAGATGGCATTATTTCTGATTATCCTGATAGATTATGAATGTGAAAGATATCATCATCATTGGAGGAGGAGCTGCGGGTTTTTTTGCAGCGATCAGTATTGCAGAACGTCATCCGAATTTAAAAGTTGCCATTCTCGAGCGGGGCAAAGAAGGACTTCAAAAAGTTAAGGTTTCTGGTGGTGGACGTTGCAACGTGACCCACGCCGAATTTGTGCCCTCAGAATTGGTCTTGAATTACCCTCGGGGAGAAAAGGAATTACTGGGTCCTTTTCATCAATTTATGACGGGAGACACCATCGATTGGTTTGAAAAACGAGGTGTGGCACTAAAAATCGAAGATGATGGACGCATGTTTCCTATTACGGATTCGTCTCAAACCATCATCGATTGTTTTTTAAATGAAGCCAAAAAGCATAAGGTTGAGGTGCTCTATAATGAGAGTGTCAAAAAAATAGAACTGTCATCTCCAGATAAGACCAGGGATTTGGATCATAATTTTAATGTAGAAACCCAGTCGGGAGTGTTCTATTGCAAAAAACTGGTTATCGCAACCGGTAGCAATCCTAAAATATGGAAGTTGTTGGAGGATTTGGGACACCGTATTTCGCCAGCTGTTCCGTCGCTTTTCACTTTTAATATCAAAGATGGGCGGATCAAAGATATTCCAGGAGTGGTGGCGCAAAATGTAGAAGTCAAAGTTGTGGGATCCGATTTGTGTTCGGAAGGACCTTTGCTCATTACCCATGCGGGCATGAGTGCTCCTGCCATCTTAAAGCTTTCGGCTTACGGGGCTATTGAACTTGCTAAACGAAATTATAAATTCGAAATCGAAATCAATTTTATCAAACAGTCATTTGAAACGTGTTTGGGAAGTTTAAGGGATATAAAACACAACTTCGCCAAGAAAACCGTGTATAAGTCAGCACAATTTGATTTGCCAAAGCGTCTTTGGCACAAATTGATCCAGGCTTCAGGCATAGATCAGGAAATGCGTTGGGCAGAATTGAATAAACAACAGTTGGAGAATTTGTCCACACAATTGACCCAATCTGTTTTTCAAGTGGATGGGAAAAGCACTTTCAAGGAAGAATTTGTGACCGCAGGAGGTGTTGATTTAAAAGAAGTCAACTTTAAGACCTTTGAAAGCAAGCTTCACAAAAATCTTTATTTTGCAGGTGAGGTCATTAATGTTGATGCCGTGACAGGTGGTTTTAATTTTCAGAATGCTTGGACGGGGGCTTATTTGGTTTCCCAAGCCATTTGAGTAAGTTTATTCTTGAAGTACATGTCCGTATTTTAAAATGATGGACTTGAACTCTTCAAAGTCATATGGTTTGGTTATGACATGATTCATGCCACAAGCCATAGCTTTACTTTGAATTTCGTCAGAATTTAAAGCGGTCAATGCCAAAATTGGAATGTCTGGATTAAACAATCTAATATGTTTTGTGGCTTCATAACCATCCATATCTGGCATGTTAATATCCATTAATACCAAATCAAAATCCTTGTCTTTCACAAGACAAATAGCTTCCCTTCCGTGGCTAGCGGTTTCAGAAAAGCAGCCAGGTATTCTTTCAACATTTTTTTTGGTCACCATTAAATTAATGTTGTTGTCATCTACAATTAGAATCTTGGATGGTGCATCCTCAAATGGTTGGAATTGCGGTTCGTCCTGAATAGTCCCTCCCGCAATTTCGAAGTCAATATCAAAGTAAAAAGTGCTCCCTTCATTTACTTTGGATAAAAATTTAATTTCAGTATTATAGCTTTTGAGCAAGGTTTTGACAATGTAAAGGCCCAAACCTGAACCAGTACTGTTCTTTTCTAAAAATGTTTTGTTTTCGAACGCATTGAAGATGATGTCGCGATGTTTGTTTTGTATTCCAATCCCTGAATCTTTAATCTCAAAGAGTAAATTTACGTGCGTATCGGTTCTTCTTTGCTCAGTGACATTTATGGCCACAAAGCCTTTGGAGGTATACCTAATGGCGTTATAGGTAAGATTGATCAGGATTTGGCTCAGCACGACATTGTCAACCAATAAATTCTCACCCCAATTGGTTTTTTCAATATTGGTGTAAAGTTTCAAGCCTTTTTGATCTGCCGAAATCTTGATGGAACTCGACACCTTCTTGACCAGTTCTAAAATATTAGTAGGTTTTAAATGCAAGCTCTTCTTTTCGAATTTTATGGTAGAAATTTGTAAAACATTATCAATAAGCACAGAAATATAATGGCTGGAAGAAAGGAGTGCATTAAGATATGTTTTCGATTTTTTTGGATCTTCTTCTTGATCAATTAAGGTGGCAAGACCATTGATTCCGTAGATTGGAGTCCTTAGCTCATGGCTTAAAATGGAGAAAAACTCAAGCCGCTCCTTGTCTATGATCATTAATTTTTTATTCGACTCTTTGAGTCGTGAATTGATGGTCTTCATGCGTTTTCTATTATTGTGATAGTAATAGAAGAATACCCCTAATACGGTAAGTAACAAACTCAGTACAATAGTGGCCATTAAAAACGCGTTTGATGAGGCTTTGTGGTGTTCTCTTTTAATGTTGGCAAGTTGTAGTTGCTTTTCAGTAGAGATAATTTTATAGATTAGGTTACCATTTTCTGAAAGCCTGTCCTGGAAGTTCCTAATAGCGATGTATTTTAAAGAATCTGAGATCAGTAAGTACTTATTTGCCGAGTCCAGCTGCTTTTTTCGTTCGTTGAAATATCTGAATTTGTAATAATTTAATGTTGCCATTTGGCTGATTGGCGCAAGGTGCTCTTTTCCATTAACCCGAAATTGTGTGGGGTCAATTTTAAAGAGAAGTTCATAGCCTTTGTCATATTGTTTAAGATTAATCATTGCTACAGATAGATAGTAACGAAAAAGTTCAACTAGTTTTATTTTTTCTTTCTTATCTTTTTCAGTCAAAAAATCATATGTATCTAATTGCTGTAAGGCGATTTCTGAATTGCTTAAGACAATGCCATACTGTTTGAAAAAATAATTTTTTCGAACTTGTGACTCCAAATTATAAAAATAGTTAATGCTATTAAGTTGTTTTGAATGCCTTAATGCTATTGGAATAAGGCTGTCAAACTTTTTATAGTTTTTTCCGTCTACATAAGTTCTTGCCAACATGGCCAATATATCGTCAATTTCCTGCGGTTTCTTAAGCGAATCATAAATCCGATACGCATTCATATAATGCATTGCTGCAGTTTCATGACTTTCAATACTCGAATAAATATGTCCTAAGGTTTGATGTGTATTGGCAAGGGAAAATGGTAATTTATTACTTTTGGCGTAAGCAATATCCTCATTTAACAGCATAGTGGCTTTGTAAATACTGTCTGTAGCACTAATAGGATACTTAGGCTGATCACTTCTGGGATTTTGATCTATGGTTGATTGAGAATAGCCGAAAACAGGAATATAGGTAGTCGCTATTAATATCAAAATTGATTTTAATAAATTCATGATTTGGGGGGAATATGTCTTTGTACTATAAAATTATGCTATAATCTCGACAAAACTACAAATTTTATCGATAACATGTATCGATGTTGTATAGAAAATAATACCATTATTGTTTTTGGTTTTTCTTCGACCTTTTACATTTGAAATAAATATATTGGATATATTAAATTGATATTGCATGGCGAAAAAATCTGATCGAGTTGGACCATAAGACCGTTTAGATTTTGGATAAACACCAAAACGTCAAAAACGAACTTTAAAAAACCACATTGCTTATACCTCAGAAGAGATTGCCACCCACTGTAGTCAGGCATCTGAGAAGTATAAAAAAAATGATGGATGAGACGTTGGAACGTCTTAAAAATGGATCTCTAAAAACCTATTCGCTCTAAGAGGTGTTAAAAGAAAATGGTAGATAATCTTCAATTTTATGAAGGTGCCAAACACGAACTCTATCAAGCAAATTATTATTTCGATAACTAAACAAAGGAGATGGGTTTTTGGAACATTTGGAAGATCAAATAGCGATTTTGAATATGCCATTTGCATTTCAAATGAGATATAACGAGGTAAGAATAGTTAATCTTGATGACTTTCAATACACTATTCACTATACGATAAATGGCAATGATATTGTCATTCTGAATATTATAAATCAGGTTCAAGATTTTTAAACATGTCAAAATTCATCGCTCTTTTAAAAGGCATCAACGTAGGCGGGCACAAAAAAGTCGCCATGGCAGACCTGCGACAACTCATGACCAAGGAAGGATTCCAAAATGTGCAGACCTATATCCAAAGTGGGAATATTATTTTTGATTCGTTGCATAATGCAGATGTCATATCGAATAAAATCCAAGAACTTATCCATTCGTATTTCAAATTCGAAGTTTCGGTTATAGTTAAAACACCTCAGGAAATATTGGACATTTTTGAAGCTTGTCCGTTTTCGGTTGAAAAAAAGGAAAAGAGTTATTTTATCATGTTTAACAGTTTGCCCAACAGTGAACTGGTTGAGGAAGTATCCAAGATATCTTATGAACATGAAGAATTCGTCATTAAGAATAAATGCCTCTATTTTTACAACAATGCGGGTTATGGACAGGCAAAATTCAATTGGACTGCTTTTGAACGAAAATTAAAAGTAACAGGAACGGCCAGAAACTATAATACCATGGTACAATTGATAGCATTAACAACCAGCGATAAAAATGACGGTTAGATTTCCTATTTTTGCAGCTTTAAGTATCAATTTTAGATATGTTTTTAAAAAAGACTGTATCAAAATATAAATAACAAATGACCGCACGCGATTTTATACCCCCAGTATATACTACAAATGTAGAAAAAGGAAGTGTGACTTGGGAATCTCCCAGCAATATTGCTTTGGTGAAATATTGGGGCAAGAAACAGGATCAAATTCCCGAAAATCCTTCTATTAGTTTTACACTGAATCATTGCAAAACTATGACCACGCTCGAGTTTTCTAAAAAGGGAGATCTTGAACATTTTGAGTTTGAAGTGTATTTGGATGGAGAAAAGAAAGACGATTTCAAACCTAAAATTCAGACTTTTCTAGAGAGGGTAGAGGTGTATCTGCCGTTTTTAAAACAATATCGATTTATAATTAAAACAGAAAATACTTTTCCCCACAGTTCAGGCATCGCTTCTTCAGCAAGTGGTATGAGCGCTTTGGCCCTGTGTTTAATGAGTGTTGAAAAGCAACTGATAAATTCTGATGTAATTATAAGCGCAGTCGAAGAAGAGCTTGATGACGAATATTTCAACCAAAAAGCATCCTTTTTAGCACGCTTGGGATCAGGAAGTGCGTGCAGAAGTATTGAAGGTGATTTGATAGTTTGGGGAAAAACAAAGTCGATTGAAGGAAGCACAGATTTATTTGGGATAAAATATCCATATAAGGTCCATGAGAATTTTAAAGAGTATCAGGATACGATTTTATTGGTTGATAAAGGAGAGAAGCAGGTGAGCAGTACGGTGGGGCATAATCTAATGCACAACCATCCTTATGCGCAAATTAGATTTGAGCAGGCCCATCAGAATCTTGAATCTCTTAAGGGGATTTTGGAATCAGGTGATTTGGATGCTTTTAACGCTATAGTTGAAAGTGAAGCTTTGACCTTGCACGCGATGATGATGACCAGTATGCCCTATTTTATCTTGATGAAACCCAACACTTTGGAGATTATCAATAAAATATGGGAGTTCAGACAAAAAACAGGGTTACATATCAGTTTTACATTGGATGCGGGAGCTAATGTGCATGTGCTTTATCCAAATAAGGAAAGCCAGGAAATCCTGCAATTTATTCAGAGCGAGTTGGTTGCATATTGTCAGAATGGACATTATATTTGCGACCAAATTGGTTTTGGAGCAAACCAAATACAATTTTAATACGTATATTTGTTGAATATTTTGCATAAACTGCATACTGCGAACTGAAGACTATAATATGAAGGGACCTCTATTTTATTCTAAAATCCTGCTTTTTGGCGAGTATGGTATCATTAAAGACTCCAAAGGTCTGTCTATTCCATACAATTTCTTTAATGGTGCGTTAAAAACTGACGGACTCGATTCTGAAAATGCCATAAAATCCAACAATAATCTCAAGAGATATGTTGAATATCTAAAAAACATCAGTCCTGAATTGGTGACTTTTGATCTGGAGGCCCTGGAAAACGATGTAAATGCCGGAATGTATTTCGATTCTTCAATTCCACAAGGTTATGGGGTTGGGAGCAGTGGTGCCCTTGTAGCTGCTATATACGATAAATATGCACACGATAAAATTACCGTTTTAGAAAATTTAACCCGTGAAAAATTATTGGTGCTTAAATCCATTTTCTCTGAAATGGAATCGTTTTTTCATGGTAAATCCTCAGGATTGGATCCGTTGAATAGTTATCTGAGTATTCCTATTTTGATCAACTCAAAGGATAATATCGAAGCAACTGGAATTCCTTCACAAAAGAGTGATGGAAAAGGAGCCGTGTTTTTGTTGGATAGTGGCATGATTGGAGAAACTGCGCCGATGGTCAGTATTTTTATGGAAAACATGAAGCAAGAAGGTTTCAGAAGAATGCTTAAAAACCAATTTATAAAGCATACGGATGCTTGTGTGGACGACTTTTTAAAAGGCGATTTTAAATCGCTGTTTCTCAATACAAAAAAACTTTCAAAAGTGGCCCTGAACCATTTCAAGCCGATGATTCCTCAACAGTTTCATGCGCTTTGGAAAAATGGCCTCGACACCAACGATTATTATTTGAAACTATGTGGTTCTGGTGGTGGAGGTTATATCCTAGGATTTACTGAAGACATTGAAAAGGCGAGGCAGTCACTTAAAGATTACAAACTAGAAGTAGTTTATAATTTTTAAACTCATGTTCTTTCGAGACTTCTGGTGCTGCTCTTACCAAATTGCTCTAAACATATGTTTATGCTGACCAGAAAACAAAAACACCTGCTGCTCAAGTTTTTTAGCATGTTTTCTGTCATAAGGGGCTACAATATTTTAATTATTGTCATTGCCCAATACTTGGCATCCATTTATATTTTGGCGCCCGATTGGCCTTTGCGGGAAGTAGTGCTCGATTTGAATCTGTTTATGTTGGTTCTCTCGTCGGCCTTTACCATTGCAGGAGGCTATATCATCAATAATTTCTACGATTCGGAAAAGGATCTGATCAATCGTCCCAATAAATCCATGTTGGATAGATTGGTGAGCCAGAACACAAAGTTGTCGTTTTATTTTGTACTTAATTTCTTGTCGGTAGTGATGGCCAGTTATGTGTCATTCAATGCCGTCATTTTCTTTTCATTATATATTTTCGGAATCTGGCTGTATTCACATAAATTGAAAAGATTGCCCTTTATTGGAAATCTAACCTCCGCTATTTTAACGATCACACCTTTTTTTGCAATCTTTATTTATTACAAAAATTTTGAAACCGTCATATTTTTTCATGCGATGTTCTTATTCTTAATAATTTCAATGCGGGAGTTAACAAAGGATCTGGAGAACATAAAAGGAGATCTCGCCCAAAATTATCATACCATTCCAGTGGTTTATGGAGAGCATGTGTCAAAAGCGATGTTGACTTCCCTGGCACTTTTTACCTTAATACCAAGTCTCTTGCTCATCGCTTATTTTGATATTGGCCACATGAACTATTTCTTTTATTTTAGTACGTTCTTGCTCCTTGCATTCATTGTATTGTTATGGAGGTCAAAGACAAAATTACATTATCTTGTACTGCACAACATTCTAAAATTTATCATAGTTGCCGGGGTTTTTAGCATTGTATTGATCAATGTTGATGTAGTGTTGAATAGGATTTAGGAAATTCGTAAATTGAATGCTCTGAAATAGAGATATATTAAAGTATCTTTGCCTAAAATTTCAAGTCATGAGTAGACATCAAGGGAGTAGTGGAAAAGGAAAGTCATCAGGGAGAGGTCAGGATAAAAACAATGGATCAACTTCAGGTAGAGGGCGTGACCATGCTAAAGGCAAGAGTTTTTCTAGAGGAAATGCCCCTATGAGAAAAGTTACCAAAGATATTTCGAAACCAGCTCCAGATAAAAAAGCATCGGTTAAAAAGTCTAAACCAGACGAAATAAGGCTTAATAAATTCATTGCCAATTCTGGTATTTGTTCTCGTCGTGATGCTGATATGCACATCGCTACAGGGAGTGTGACCGTTAACGGAAAGATTATTACCGAAATGGGATATAAGGTCAGGTTAGACGATGATGTCCGTTTTGATGGGGCACGTATCAATCCTGAGAAAAAGGCCTACGTTTTACTCAACAAACCAAAAGGTTTTGCAACGACAACAAGCGAAGGAAAAGGTAGGACAGTAATGGATTTGGTAGCTAATGCTACGACTTCACGCATAAAGCCTATCGGGCGTTTGGGTAGAAATTCGTTGGGGTTGATCTTGTTTACCAACGATGAGGCGTTGATGGAAAAGTTTACCAACTCCAAAAATGGTGTTCCACGTTTGTTTCAAATTGAATTGGACAAAAATCTAAAGTTTGAAGACCTCAAGAAAATCCAGGACGGATTGAAAATTGATGGTAAGTTGGTGACGGTTGAGGAAATCAGTTATGTTGTTGGCGAATCGAAAAACCAAATTGGACTAAAAATAAAAAACACCGGAAGTAGCATTATACGTTCCATCTTTGACCATTTAAAATATGATATTATTAAAATTGATTGTGTGGCCATTGCAGGCTTAACAAAAAAAGATATACCCCGTGGGCATTGGAAACATCTTACTGAGCAGGAAGTCAACACGCTGAAAATGCTGTCTTGATATGAGATTCAGGTTTCAAGTTTCCAAGTTCTAAGTTCCAAGCTTTCAGCGTCCAAATGCTACTGAGGGGCAAGAGATTGCTCTAAACATCTTAATAATCCAACTAAGTCTAACGGCGTCAAAAGCTTCATTCATATTTTTTAGTCATTGCATCTTGTTTTATAGAAATTTTATAGTTCTTTTGCACTTTATTTAGCTGAACCCTTGAACCGTGTTTCTATGTTTGGGCTTTTGGATTTTAAGAAGTCATTTCCAAAAGCAACTTATCAGATAAGTCACCAAATTTTAAAGCGTACTTCTAAATTATCTGAATGGAAACACCTTATTATCGTGTCTATTCCATCGCATCAACAGATTCAAGTTTGATACTTTCATTATTTATCAGGAATTTATTACTCTAATTGAATTTTTTTTCAGATTTTTAAACCTTAATAAAGCATAATGAATACAAAATATATTGATCTCATCAATCAAACTTTTTATTTTCCACAAGATGAATTTAAGCTGGAAGACAAGACTCTCCATTTTCATGATATAGATTTAATGCAATTGGTTGAAGATTATGGTACCCCTTTAAAGTTTACCTATCTCCCCCAGATTTCAAATAATATTGGTCGTGCCAAGGATTGGTTTGCCAAAGCTATTAAGAAACACAAATATAAAGGCAAATACCATTATTGCTATTGTACCAAAAGTTCGCATTTTAAACATGTATTGAATGAAGCCTTAAAAAACGATGTTCATATTGAAACCTCCTCGGCTTTTGATATTGACATTGTCGAAAAACTTAAAGAGGAAGGTAAGATTAACAACAAGACCTATGTTATCAGTAACGGATTCAAGCGTGCTCAGTATATCACCAATATTGCACGTCTGATCAACAACGGTCACAAGAACTGTATTCCGATTATTGATAATTATGAAGAAATTGATTTGCTTTCACAGGAAATCAAAGGCAAGTTCAACATTGGTATCCGGATAGCTTCGGAGGAAGAACCGAAATTTGAGTTTTACACCTCCCGTTTGGGCATAGGCTACAAAAACATTTTACCATTTTATAGAAACCAGATCAAGGACAATAAGAAGGTGAAACTGAAAATGTTGCACTTTTTCATCAATACAGGCATCCGTGACAATGCTTATTATTGGAATGAGTTTTCTAAATGTTTGAAAGTGTATGCCAATTTAAAGCGTATTTGTCCGTCTTTGGACAGTTTGAACATCGGTGGTGGATTTCCAATTAAGAATTCATTGGCCTTTGATTTTGATTATGAATATATGGTGGACGAAATCATTAATCAAATCCAGGAATTCTGTGAGCAGGAAGAAGTAGAGGTGCCAAATATCTTTACAGAGTTTGGAAGCTTTACGGTTGGTGAAAGTGGTGGCGCTATCTATGAAGTGCTTTATCAAAAACAACAGAACGATAGGGAAAAGTGGAATATGATCAATTCATCGTTCATCACGACGCTCCCGGACACTTGGGCCATCAATAAACGTTTTGTGATGTTGCCAATCAACCGTTGGTACGATACTTACGAAAGAGTACTTTTGGGTGGCTTGACCTGTGACAGTGATGATTATTACAACAGTGAACAGCATATGAACGCTATTTACCTTCCTAAATATAATAAGGAAAAACCTTTGTATCTTGGGTTTTTCAATACGGGCGCCTATCAGGAAACTATAGGTGGATTTGGTGGATTGCAGCATTGTTTAATACCTTCGCCAAAACATATTCTGATTGATAAGGATGAAAATGGTAAGTTAACGACCAGAATCTTTGCGGAGCAGCAAAAAAGTGAAGACTTACTAGATATTTTAGGTTATAATGACACGAGCGAAAGCTAATAGTTTCTGAAAAACTAAAACATAATATGACTAATTGCCTTTTACCTTTAAAATTATAATAATTATTGCAAAATGAACAGTAATATAACGTATGCAGGAATACCAGAGGAATATTCCAAATTAGAAACTGCTAAAGTCGTACTGATACCTGTGCCTTACGATGGCACAAGTACATGGCAGAAAGGTGCAGACAAAGGCCCGAAAGCTTTTTTGGATGCCTCAGAAAACATGGAACTTTATGATATTGAAACGGAAACTGAAGTTTACAAACAAGGCGTTTATCTTGCAGATGCCGTGACTGAAAATTCATCTCCTGAAAAGATGGTGGATGCGGTGCACCAAACTGTAAAAAAATATATCAAGCGCAATAAGTTTGTAACCGCTTTTGGTGGAGAACATTCAATTTCTATTGGTACCATTCGCGCTTTTAATGAATGTTTTGATAACTTGACTGTACTTCAAATTGATGCACATGCCGATTTGCGTAAAGAATATCAAGGCAGCAAATGCAATCATGCCTGTGCTGTATATGAAGCAAGTCAAAACACCAATTTGATTCAAGTAGGCATTCGCAGTATGGATGCTATTGAAACCACTGTGATGGACAAAGAGAAAACCTATTTTGCCCATGACATGGTCAATGATGAGTTCTGGATGGACAGCGCTATTGATCAAATGACGGACAATGTGTTTATCACCATAGACTTGGATGCTTTTGATCCATCCATCATGCCATCAACCGGAACTCCTGAACCGGGAGGTCTGTTTTGGTACGAGACCTTGGATTTTTTAAGAAAAGTATTTGAAGAAAAAAATGTGGTAGGATTTGACATCGTTGAGCTTTGTCCAGATCCAAAGGAAAAATCTTCCGACTTTTTGGCTGCCAAATTGTATTATAAAATGTTAACTTATAAATTCTTGGACGATAATGTAGAAGATGGTTACGAAAGTAATTTTAATGAAACAGGTTCAAGCACAAACAAATTTTCTAAATTCGATAATGATGACGACGACTAACAAAGGAGAAATTTCTAAATTTATTGAAAAATACTATCTTCATTTCAACGCTGCGGCATTGGTAGATGCTGCCAAAGGATATGAGGCCCAATTGGCAAAAGGTTCCAAAATGTTGGTGTCTTTTGCAGGAGCAATGAGTACCGCGGAGATAGGTAAGATATTTGCTGAAATGATCCGCCAAGATAAAGTTCAGATAATTTCAAGTACAGGTGCCAACCTTGAAGAGGACATCATGAATTTGGTGGCGCATTCACATTACAAGCGTGTACCAAACTATCGCGATTTGACTCCACAAGATGAGTGGGATTTGATGGAGAAAGGTTTGAATAGGGTTACAGATACATGTATTCCTGAAGAAGAGGCTTTCAGACGTTTACAGAAGCATATTTTTAAAATTTGGAAAGATGCCGAAGATAAGGGAGAGCGTTTTTTTCCACACGAATTTATGTACAAAATGTTATTGAGCGGTGTGCTTGAGCAATACTATGAAATTGACATAAAAAATTCTTGGATGTTTGCGGCAGCAGAGAAAAATTTACCTATAATTGTACCAGGTTGGGAAGATAGTACTATGGGTAATATTTTTGCCAGCTACGTTCTAAAAGGAGAATTGAAAGCCAGTACCATGAAATCTGGGATAGAATATATGACATTCTTAGCAGATTGGTACACTGAAAATTCTCAAAACGGTATTGGATTCTTCCAGATTGGTGGTGGCATTGCGGGAGACTTCCCAATATGCGTGGTGCCAATGTTGTACCAGGATATGGAGCGAACAGATACGCCATTTTGGAGCTATTTCTGTCAGATCAGTGATTCTACAACAAGCTATGGATCGTATTCAGGAGCCGTACCCAATGAAAAAATAACCTGGGGTAAATTAAATATCGATACCCCAAAATTTATAATAGAAAGTGATGCTACTATTGTTGCACCACTTATATTTGCCTATATATTAGACATGTAATTATGAGTAACAAAAGAGACAATCTAAAACGCGTAATCGTCGATTTTAAAAAATTGACACCAGAAATTCTCTCTTTGTTGGTTGAAAAGTATCCTGATGGTTATGATGACGATAATATCATAACATTTAAGAACGCCAACAACGAAATCGTAGAAGCTGTGGAGGTGACAACAAGCGATACCAAGTATTTGGTGAAAGTGAGCACCAAGCTGCAGTTGACCATGGAAAACTACGATGAAGATGATTATGAAGAGTTTGCAGAGGATGATCCAGACGCAGTACAAGACCCTGAGCTTGGTGAAGACGATCCGGATTTGGAAATGGACGATGTGGATTTAGATGATGACTTAGACTAGTTGTAGATTAAAATACAAGCACATGAACTATTTCCATAGATCATGATACTATATTGACTTAAAAGTTGCCTTAACGGGCAACTTTTTTTATGCGCAACATTAAGATGTAATCGAAAAAATTTGAGTGAAACATTATCACGTGTCAAAAAATAACGTAACTTTAACATACACGCTATTAATAATCAGGTGAAAACAAACTACTTATGGCAACACAATTTCATCTCGCCTTACCTTGTGTAAGCATAAATAAAACGCGATTGTTTTACAAAGATATGCTTGGAGCAGAAATTGGACGCTCCTCTGTAAAATGGGCAGATATCAATTTATTTGGAAATCAAATTACATTTACCGAATGTGGGCCTTTTAAATTTGAATCTAAAAGTTATAATTTTAATGGCGATATTTTGCCTTCTTTCCATTTTGGTGTGATATTGAAAAAAGAAGAATGGGACAATATGCTTGAGGCGTTGAAATCTAAAAATGCCTCCATCGTTTCTCAGGTGAAGTTTTTGGAAAACAAAACAGGAGAGCATCAGTCATTCTTTGTCAAGGACCCAAATGATTTTACGGTAGAATTTAAATGTTTTACCAAGTCATCAGATATTTTCAACGGTTAATTAGTCCATTCCTATAGGCGTTATTCTCAATTGATGTCCACGTGCAGACTTCGTCAGGATGAGGTTGCTAAAAGTCCGGACTTGTTGTGGCAAACTTCCGAAACTTGAAGAGTTACTATCCTAAATTGAAAATATTATGAAAACAAAATTTATATTGGCACTACCTGTTTTATGCCTTTTTCTATTGTCCGCTACACCTTTTCCATTAAACACCTCAGTTTCTTATTTCACCTCTCAAGATCTAAAAATAGTGGGCGTTTATGATGGCAATGAAGGCTATGGATATAATTTTATTACAACACGAAAAGATGACGGCTCAGAATTTACCATGACCTTTCAAAAGATTGAGGAAGCGGTCCTGAAGGAATTTGATCTGGATGCTGAATTATTTTTAAATCAGAAATTTGAGGTGACCTATACCGTAAAAACGGTGGTATCAAAAGATGAAAATGGGTTTGAAGATGAGGTCGAGGTTTATACCATAACACATCTAAAAACACTGTGACAAAAGCGTTGCTAAATTTAAAAGACTGCCTTTTGGTGGTCTTTTTTTATGAAAACTTCCCAAATGAATACGGAATACACAATCAGATATTCCAGTCCGACGATCCATAGGTTTTCTGCGTTTTGTGTATTGACATAGGCCAAATAGCTAAGAATAATCATGAATGACCACACCAAGGGAAATTTGAAACTGGTAAATACAGATAAGATGACCAAAGTAGCCAAATACCAGGGATGGATGGTAGTAGAAATGAAATAATAAATACTTGCCGCAAAAAGCATGCTCACTAGGAGTTGTTTCGTGCTTGTGTTTTTTCTGAAAAAAGTAAGCATTAGAAGTGAGACAACGGTTATAATTGGAATAAATTTACCAATTATGGCAATTTCGTTGTAGCCTGTAATCGTGTATCCAATCTCTCGTGCAATATAATAGAGACTTGCGTTGAATTCGAACCTGCTGAACCAAAGTCCCACGGTTTCTGCATAATTATGTATAAAGTCTGAAGAATAAAATGGTGCAAATAAAACTAAGGTAGTGATGCCTATGATACCATAAAAGCCTATAAGTTTTCCAAAGTTTAGTGGTGAGGTGGTGGAGCCTTGATTTGTTGAGTTTGTGATGTCTATGGCCGTGTTGTTCTTGGTAAAATACAGAAAAAATAGCGGAAGGAACAATAGCGGGATCAATTTTACGGATACAGATAGCGCAAAGATGATTGCGGCAGTCTTCCATTTTCCCAAATGCAAGAGATATAAGCTTAAGATAAGAAAGAATATCATAATGCCTTCAAAATGTAAACTTCCGGTCAGTTCAATGATGATAAATGGATTAAGGATGTACCAGAAAATATTGTGCGCAGGCATTTTCAGACGCTGTAGAAGCTTCGTTCCAACATATAGCGTTCCTATATCTGCCACAATAATAAAGATCCTAAAAACGAGGGCTGAGCCTAGAATGCTCTTTCCGGAGAAAAGCGCGGCAATCATAAAAATGAATTGTTTTACAGGTGGATAATTGGTAAAGTGGCTCGCATTAAGTGTGCCCATGCCCTGATAAAGTTCTTGGGCCTGCGCGATTGGAAATTTACCAATACTTATAAATGATTCTGGGGTAAAGAGATAAGGATTAAAGCCTTCGATGATCATGCGTCCGTCCCAAATAAAGCGATAGAAATCTTGCGAGAGATTTGGGGTTGCCACTAGAAAGACGACTCTAAGAAAGATGGCGAAGATTGCCAAAAGTCTAAAGTTTTCTGAATGTTTGTTTATCAACCGATAGAATAAAACAAACAGAAGTGTGTATAATACGATGAGTTTGGTGTATTCTGTTCTCACCAAATCATAGGCAAATATGGCGTAAAGAATAGCACTTACAAGTGCTAAAAGAATGGGCGACCTATTTAATCTTAGAACTGCTGGATTGAACATTAAGCGCTATAAAAAGTCCGTCTTCAACAAGGAAGATCTGGATTTGGTTGACGTTGCAAGATAAGCTGTTTATTTTGATGTCATATAAAAAGATCTGAAGGGTTTTTACTTTGACGACATCGATTTTCTTTTATTTTATTGGTCTCAAATAACGTTAAGACTTAATACATAAGTGCAACTAACTTTAGCTTTTAAAAATTTAGACACGTTCCAAAGCTATTGGAATCACGAATTTCACGGATTCTTCCCCGGAAAGTTGTAAAAAGTATTTCGCTAACTATTTTACGAACCTGACTGCCGTCAGGCAGGTGCAACAGACTTTCAGTCTGTTTTTAAAACTCCAACCAGAACGTTTTTTGGACTGGTATGGCAGTTTAGTCTGTAGTCGTTTAGTTTGAGACAATACCGAAATAGTATTATTCAGACCGATTTTAAATTTTAAAGCCCCCATAAACAGGGCTTAATGTTTTTAGTCTTGGTTCTTTCTTCTATTAGTGCAGCGGTCTTGGTTCCTTTTTCGGAGAATATTTATTTTAAGCTAATAATTTTGTTGACCGGCGAATTTGCGTTAGCGATAGAAACGGCATCCTTTTTATGCCAGTGGCTGACCGTAGGAATGCCGCTGGTGTAAAAAGATATAGTGGATAGCGCGACCTGAGGCCCAGCCTGATTTTGTTGGTTATGTGGCTAGTGTTTTGGCCGAAAGGGAACGCCCAAATGAAAATCCAACTATACCTTAGAGGTCAGTGATTGGAAGAACACATACCCGAACCCTACAAAAAGCATAAGGTGGAATGGGAAGAGACCAAAATCTCCGCCCTGATCGCCAATAGCAAAGGCTAGGTAAAGACCAAATCCGAAATAAAGCATCAGTGCACCTTCAAAAATGACGTTCATGGAAACTTTCTTGCGTAGATATTTATTGCCTTTCCAGCTATCTTTTAAGGAGCTTATATTAAACTTAGGCGTCCTGATGAATTCACTTCGCTTTCCAATATGCCCTTCAATAACGGCAATGGAATTATGGAGTGAAAAACCCATGGCAATGGAGAAAAACGTAAAAAACAAAAACACATAGCTGAAGAAGTTTTTAAAACCGGCGCCATAGATCTCCCGGTACATCATCCAATAGCACACAAAAAAGATGATGGTGCTCATTACGAAAAAGCTCATAAAATAAAAATAGAACCTCAAATGAGCATATTCATTTTTGATATACAGCATTGGAATGCTTAAAATGGCGACCAAAAAAACATTCAAAAACATGGTGCTGTTCAATAGATGCAACAGACCGTGAAGTTTGGTTTTTAGTGAAATGTTTTTGGAGGTCAAGACACGCCACATCATTTTTCTGAAATTCTCAGCACCACCTTTGTTCCATCGGAATTGCTGTGAACGTGCTGCACTAATGACCACGGGCAATTCGGCAGGCGTTTCAACATCTTCCAAATATTTGAATTTCCAGTTTTTAAGTTGTGCTCTATAGCTTAAATCCAAATCTTCCGTGAGTGTATCGCCTTCCCAGTTCCCCGCATCCAGGATGCAAGCTTTGCGCCATACGCCAGCGGTACCGTTGAAATTGATGAAATGGCCCTTGCTGTTTCTACCGACCTGCTCCAATGTAAAATGGGCATCTAAAGCAAAAGCTTGAATTTTTGTAAGTACCGAGTAATTTCTATTGATATGTCCCCAGCGGGTTTGGACCACGCCGATATGTTCATCCTTAAAATAAGGGATGGTTTGTTTTAGCCAGTTTGGTTTGGGTAGAAAATCGGCGTCAAAAATGGCAATATATTCACCCTTTGCGATTTTTAAACCTTCTTTTAAAGCGCCTGCCTTAAATCCACTGCGATCGGTTCTTCGGATATGTTGGATATCCAAACCTGTCTTTTTAAGCTTTTCAACGTGTTCGGCGGTAGTTATAACGGTTTCATCAGTAGAATCGTCAAGAACTTGAATCTCCAATTTATCTTTAGGATAGTCCATTAAGGCGATGTTGTCCAAAAGTCGCTCCATAACGTACATTTCGTTATAAACCGGGAGCTGAATGGTCACAAATGGCACTTCTTCCGGATTGGATAAATCAAAAACTTCCGAGGTATCCTTGTTTTTTTTTGCAGATAAATAATTGAATAACAGATTGAGTTGCGCTAGCGCATATAATAAAATAAGGAGTAGAGCAATGGTGTAAACAACTATGATTAAGGTTTCTAGAATCATTTCTTAAAACTATATTTAAAAATCCAACCTAGGATTTTTACGCCCGCAAAGATAGTACCTTTTATGGTTCCTGATACTTTTGAGACCCCAATTCTTTTTTTATATTTTACAGGAATCTCAATATAGGTCAAATTTTGTTTTAAAGCTTTTAATTGCATTTCGATGGTCCATCCATAAGTTTTGTCCTGCATCTTCAAATCTAGGAGTTTTTGATATTTTATAGCTCTAAATGGACCGAGATCGGTAAAATTTGCGCCAAATAGAACACGCATTAAAAAGGTGGCCAACCAGTTTCCAAAATGCTGTTGTGGAGTCATGGACCCTTTTTCCTGTAAGCGCTTGACTCTTGAACCTATTACAAAATCGATGTTATCTTCAAGTATCGGCGCGACTATTTTCGTTAATTCTTCTGGGTAATCGCTATAATCACCATCCATAAAAACGATGATTTCAGGTTTCTCAGACAGGGTGGAAATATACTCCATTCCCTTTAGGCAGGCATAGCCGTAGCCCATTTGAGATTCGGTTAAAACGGTTGCTCCCGCGTTTTGGGCAACTTCAGCAGTTTTGTCGGTAGAATTGTTGTTGACGACAATGACTTCATTGACAACAGATGGGATCTCGTTGATAACCAGACCAATGGATTCTGCTTCGTTATAGGCGGGGATGATGACTTTGATATTGGGCATTTGACGTTTTAAAGTTGGGGCAAAAGTAAGAATAGTTTATTGAAATTGGGTATAAAGGTTACACAGAGGAACGCAGAGTTTTGCACAGAGACTCACAGAGGTTTTATTGGAGTGACAATGAGAATCTTGTAAGAAGGCAATAACGAATATCAAACTGAAAACTGAGACTGAACATGGGACTGAAACTGCCTGCCCGTCCGCAGCTATTACGGAAGCGGGAGTACTGCCAACTGAGGACTGAAAACTATCTCTGATTCACCAAATCCATCAAATCCACATCATTCCCCAATAAAACATCATTGCTGTTGATTCGTCCTTTTAAGGAGTCGTTTTCCAATTTCAGAACACCTCTTGGGCAAACCGCGGCGCAAATACCACAACCTACACAACTGCTTCTAACAATGTTTTCTCCTTTTTGGGCGTATGCTCTAACGTCAATGCCCATTTCGCAATAGGTAGAACAGTTGCCACAAGAAATACATTGTCCACCATTGGTCGTAATCCTAAATCTTGAAAACAAACGCTGCTGGAATCCTAAGACTGCAGCCATCGGACAACCAAATCGGCACCAAACGCGGTTTCCAAAAATAGGATAGAAGCCTACGCCAATCACCCCTGAAAATATCGCACCGATTAAAAACCCGTAGGAGGATTGAAGAAAATAAGTATTGAATAAAAATACATGTTTGGTGCCGCTAAAATAATGCATGCCTATGATCGCCATGATGATTACAAAATATCCAATGGCACCATATTGTGCGTCCTTAGCCAATTCTTTACGCTTAAAAATCATGACCAATGCAAATACGAATGTTAATAGACCGGCGACGCTAAGGAGAAAAACATCTTTTGTCAACCAATACTTATTGGAATCATTACCTAAATAGGAATAGATCACTGCGGTAGTCATCAGCGTTACAAAAACCACGACACTATGGACCACCCAACGTTCAATTTTCCAAGCCACTTGAGTTTTGTCACTCAGGTGTCTGAAGGGGTCTCCAGCAGTTTCCGCAAGTCCACCACACCCACAAACCCAAGAGCAGTACCAACGTTTTCCGTATTTATAGGTCAAAATAGGTGTAATGACGAATATGGAAACGATTCCAAAAATCAATAATGCTAATCCGATATCGCCCGCCTCAATCATCGAATCCACGCGGTATTTGTCAAAATTATAATAGTTAAGCGGCCAAATATTTTTTAAGTCGTAATACGGTAGACTGAACGTATCTGAATTTAGTCGCGCCATAAACTCGGGGATCAAAAAAGCAAATGCCAATTGAAAGAACATCACAGATACCGTTCTTAATTGCTCGTATCTATTATGACGGTATTTCAGCATAAACTTATAGCCAAAAACTAAAATGGCAACCGTATAGAGTGTGCCATAAACAAACCATTGGCTCGCTGGCCCGCCATTCAATAAACGGCTTAAAGGATCAAATAGTGCCACCAATCCGCTATTCGCTTCACCTTTAACTGCCAATCCAAGCCATTCGGCTTTAAAATAGAGGACGATATAAAATAGCGTGAGTACAATGCCCAATATCCATCCCCAAAAACCTCGTGATGCAATGGATTTAAACCAGACACCGTCATTTTGAATCCCTGCTTGTTTTGTTAGATAGGCGTTGTTTGAAAATATGATGGTTCCTACAGTAATCATAACCAACGATAAGGATAGGAACAGAGTTTTATTGGGGAAATCGACATTGAAAAAGGCCAATATCATAACAAAAAGACCGATAACTCCAATGGCGACTCCAAATTTTTGCGTTTTGGAAAGTGCTTGCGAATCGGGTTTGGCAAGAGACATGCTCGGATTTAATTTATTGCTCATGATTGATTTTTTATAGGTTAGACCTGTCAGGTTTTTTAAAACCTGACAGGTCTTGATATAATAGCATTAGACCATTTTAAACTGTACAGAATAGCTGTTTAGAATCTCAGATTCGAAAGTTTTATAAAATTCAGGATCGAAATTGGCTTCCTTCAAGTGTTCAATGACATAATCTGCTGAACGTTTTTCGGTCAGCCATCGGTCGAAAATGTCGTGTTTCATTCGGATGCCGAAGGTGTTGATGCCTAAAAACTGATTGGAGTTTTTTTCATATTCTATGGTGATGCATTTGCTGTCGTCTTCATGTTTCCAATGAAAATGTTTATTGCTTTCTTTTGGTTCCGGAAAAACCCAACCGTAGGTTTGATATTCGATATTAAAAAACTTAGCAGAATTGAACCAATGTCCAGGATTATATTTCATCTTATTGCCGCAAATGGTTTGGGCCACTGTTTCGCCCATCATTCTACCCGTGTACCAAACTGCTTCAATGGCTTTTCTATGACCAATAGGCTCACGCTGTTGGGCACAATCGCCAATGGCATAGACATTTTCTATATTGGTTTCCAAAAAACGATTGACCAAAACTCCTTGGTCAGTTTCAATATTGGTTTGTTTGATCATATCGATATTTGGAGAAACACCGGGAGTCAACCCAACCAGATTACATTTAATAACTTCACCCGTTTCTTCAATAATTACGGCATTTACACGTCCATTGTCGTCCGATTGAATTTCTTTTAGATTCGATTTTAATCGCAGATCAATTCCGTGGCTTAATATATGTCGGCTGATCATTTTAGCATCGCCAACAGGCAAAACATTATCCCAAAAATGATCTTCACGGACTAAAAAAGTAACTGGAATTTTTCGGGTGTGCAACATTTCGGCCAATTCCACACCAATCAAGCCGCCACCAACGATTACGGCATGTTTACAAACTTCTTTATTGGGGGCGAGTGTTTCCAGCAAGTCCACATCCTGCTTGCTGTACAGACCTAAAACACCTTCCAGATCCTGACCTTTCCAGCCAAATTTGTTGGATTTGCTACCCGTGGAAATTATTAATTTATCATATTGGAGCGTGTCGCCATTCTCAAAATATAAGGTGTTGCTTTTTGTTTCAATGTTTTTAACAAAGCCAAATATTAGATTGATCCGATTTTTTTTCCAAAACCAATCCTCATAAGGCTTGGTATGCTCGTATTTCATATGTCCCATATAAATATACATAAGAGCTGTACGTGAAAAGAAATGTTCAGTTTCGGCAGAAATTATGGTGATTTTATGATTGGAAAGTTTTCGAATATGTCTAGCTGCAGTAACGCCAGAAATACCATTTCCGATGATGACGATATGTTCCATTTTGAGCCTTTAGAAATAGTTTGTCGTAGGTTTCTTGTAAAACTTAAATTTTTAATTTCAGTTTGTTTAAATTTAGGAATAAATAAATGGTATGGGAATAGTTTTTCGGTTTTTATGTTTAGTGTCCCTTTGTTTTATGCTCTCTTGTAGCGCGACTGTTGAAAGACCAGGAAAAATTAATGGTGTGAGTTATGTGGCTTCAAGAGATAGCATTGATCAGCAGCATGTTGACCCTGTTATCAACCTGGGTGCTAATTACGCAGCTATTATGCCTTTTGGGTTTATCAAGGATTTGGCCCATCCGGAAATTACCTTTAATAGCGATAGACAGTGGTTTGGTGAAACCGAGAAAGGCGTCAAACAATATGTCCAACTCGTACATAATAACCAAATTAAGGTCATGTTGAAACCGCAGATTTGGGTCTGGCGTGGCGAGTTTACGGGTTTTATAAAAATGACGCATGAAGCCGATTGGAAGCTTTTGGAAAACTCATATTCGGATTTTATCCTTGCCTATGCAAAAGTAGCCCAAGAAGCCAATGTCGAAATGTTCTGCATTGGCACAGAATTGGAAAATTTCATTGATGAAAGACCTTCTTATTGGAAGCAATTGATTGTGGATATTCGTGAAATATATAAAGGGAAATTGACCTACGCCGCCAATTGGAATGAGTATGAACGCACGCCATTTTGGGACGATCTTGATTATATTGGCATTGATGCCTATTTTCCGGTGGATTCGAAACAGTCGCCAACTTTGGAAGATACAAAAAAGGCTTGGCGGAAGTATAAATCTGTAATGAAAACCTATTCTATAAAACACAAAAAACCGATTTTGTTTACTGAGTTTGGTTATAGAAGTATTGATTTCGCGGGAAGAGCGCCCTGGACGGTTGATCGAGTGGATAAGCAGGTCAATCTTGAAGCTCAGGCCATTTTGACCCAAGCGCTGTTTGAGGAGCTTTGGGATGAAGATTGGTTTGCTGGCGGTTTTGTATGGAAATGGTTTCATAAGCATAACGCCGTTGGAGGAAGGGACGACAACCGATTTACACCCCAGAATAAACCTGCAGAGGAAGTCATTCGGACATTTTATAAAAAATACAAATTATGAGAACATTGGTTATTGGAGATATTCACGGCGGATTGAAAGGCTTGAAACAACTTTTGGATCGGGTAAAGGTTGTGGAAGAAGACCGATTGATTTTTATGGGCGATTATGTGGATGGTTGGAGCGAATCGGCACAAGTCATCCAGTATTTGATGGTGTTGTCCCAATTGAAAGAATGTATTTTTATAAAAGGAAATCACGATGCTTGGTGTGAAAAATGGCTCAGAACCGATAAACCGGATACTATTTGGTTAGATCATGGCGGAAGAGGAGCCATAGAAAGTTATGGGAGTTTTTCAAGTGATGAGAAGAAATTACACCTGAGGTTTTTTGAGCAAATGAAATTGTACCATTTGGATGAACAGAACCGGTTGTTCGTTCATGGAGGTTTTACATCCAAGCGAGGTGTTGAGAACGAAACCTCTGAAAGCAATTTTTATTTTGATCGAACGCTTTGGGAGATGGCTTTGGCTTTGGATAAAGAGATCGATGAAAATTCTGAGTTGTTTCCAAAACGTCTAAAACTTTATAACGAAATCTATATCGGGCATACACCAACACTTTATTTCAATTCCGACGAGCCGCTACAGGCCATAAATGTTTGGAATGTGGATACAGGTGCTGCATTTTATGGCAAATTGTCGGCGATGGACATCGATACAAAAGAGGTTTTTCAAAGTGACGCCTTAATGGAACTATATCCTAACGAAAAAGGAAGGAATCAACGTTCCTTAAATCAGATTTTGGGAAAGCGCACGCCATAACGCATCCGTTGAAAAGTTATATTCTGGTAGACGCCGTGTGACATGTTATTTTTTAGATTTTATCGGATACATAGTCTGTCTGACAAAGGTTTTTGGAAAATCATCTTCATCGTCAAAACCAAGTTCAATGTCCCTTACGTCGTGTGGCACATGATGTGTGTTGAATATATAATCCCACAGGCTTAAAGTCAGTCCATACCAACATAAAAAAGCACAAGTCATGTGCAATAGGATATCTATGGACAGAAATGAAGAAAACCAATTGAAAACGTTGAAAAACAGGGAGGTGGAGCTGAAAATACAACCTGTACTTTTATTCTGTAATAGTAAAGCAACCAAATTCTCCCAAACAGGAGGAACCAACTCCTAAAAACACATCTTAAACCCAATCAATCCTCATATTAGGCAAGCTGACCAACACCGGTTCAATTAACCTTGCATTCATGTTGGGTCGTACCGACTATACGAATGTTTAGTTATTTTAGGCAGTATTTATTGTTTCTATCTTTTGGGTAAAAGTATTAAAACTTGGAATACACCCAATCAGTTTCATAATTTACAATACTGTTACCTTTTTTTGAAACAACAATAACTTTCAATATTGAATGATTTATGGGTGCAGGAGGTTTGAAACCTTTTTTATTCATAATTTTATTTGATGCATTCAAATACACTTGATATTCTATAACTAGAAGCTCATTTACTTTTTTAAAATCAATTTCTTCAAATTTACTAACTGGAAAGCTATCTTTTTTATGCTCTGTAGGTTTGTATTTGAATATTTGGTTATCAATTTTAAAAATAATTTCGCCACTTTTTGTTTTTTGCAATTCGTTTGTACACTCATTAAATATGTAGACAATAGGTCTCAATATCTTTTCTCCATCTTTATAGAGTTTATAATATTTTGAATTATTATACTCTTGAGAAAAACTGAGAAAATGAATAGTAAAAATTAAGAAAAATAGAATTTTTGATTTCATGTATAAAAATATTAGTTACAGTTTGATGTTCCATTAAAAAAATGAGTATTGAAATTACTTAAAACTCTATCTTTTTCAGATTGAGTTAAAACATCCCATGCAATTGATGTTACTCCATTTTCCAGTATTCGTAACCCAACCCAAGATAAATCTTCATATATCTGTCTGGATTTACTAGAATCATCAAATTCTTCAATTATATCTGCAATCGTTTCACGATAGTGAGAAGCCATTTGATTGTGATTCCATGTTGGTTTATAACGTTCAATATAATAGTCATAGATTCCAGGGAAATTGTTTCTCAAACTGTTAACATAAGCTACTTGTTCTTGCTGTGTCATATTTGCAGGGTCTAAATTACCTTTTTGGGCAGCCGAAAGCATTTTCCTAAATATTTCTGCGTGTATCATTTCGTGAGCAAATGCTACCGCACCTCCCAAGTCAGAAATATTACTTAATTGAGTATTACTAAACTCTACAGTTGTATTAAAATTATTTGGGGGCTTAGTAATTCCATAATTTCCTGAAGGAAGTGTATTGTTAATTTTAAAGGATAAATGACTTACTGGAAACTCTCCATCAAATTTTTTGATTGCATTTTTAAAACCAGTGCTAGAAGATAGTAATTTATTATAAATGCAAAGAGCTTTACCCTCAAGAGAGTTTATGATCTCATCCTCAAAATTCACCTCCCCAGCATCTGCCCATGCGTCTATTGCCGACATTGCAAAACTCTTTGCCCTTTCACTAAAATCATTTGCAATGAGATAATTTAAAACATCTGTTTTGCTGTTTTCATTTAGATTGTTAAACGTAGAAAGTTGCAATCCATTTAGGTTTTGTAAAAATAGGTTGAACCGTCCTTCGTCGTAGGTTATAGTGCAATCCCCGTTCAAATCGCCAGGTAAACCGCAGTCTTCACAATCCAGGTTAACAATACATTCTATGGGTGATAAGTTGATAGGTGGCCCGCCATTTCCAGGTGGTGGCGTGTTATAACCACCACCTCCTCCTCCACTGCTTCCCCCATTGTTTCCTCCGCTGTCACTTCCACTACCATAATCACCACAGTCTATGGGCATCTGGTATATTTGGGGCGGCGTTCCCGCACCTAAGTTGTGCCAATAGATGCATTCCATTGCATTTCCCGAGTTGAAACTATGATTCCCGCTACACTACATTTCTGGTAAACAGTTTCCGTGCAACTACCACCTCTCATAGCATAATTTTGGGATGGTTTTGATGCGGCATCTAACGGGCTTTTATAATTATCGATCACACCTATTCCATCATCTCCGATAGTAACTTTTTGTAATAGGATACCATCCAAATTGCTTATGTAAAATATTTTGGTATTATCAGGATCTGGATAGGTCAATATATAAGAATTGGTAATATTGTTTTTTGTCAGAGAAAGAATGGCTCTTTTATAATTACCGAAAGTTCTCACAGGTGCATTTAAAACCTCTATGTCATTTTCAGAATAAAAATATGTCGTTTCTAAATTTAACCGTTCCATCAATTGTTCAGCAGTCAGGTCTGTTATAGTGCTCTTGTGTTTGTTTAAGGTCTTACCACTTTGCCTGTTCTGTAATTATGATGATACTATATTAAAGCTGTTGGAATTCAATAGGGTTTCTTTTGATACACCATATTTGATAATGCTGGTTTCAAATTCATCTTCAGCTTTGGATTTGATATCATCTTTTTCTTGACAGGAAAAGGCTATCGATAATATCGAAAACATCAGAATAAATTGTAAGGATGTTTTAAGATGTAGATTTACGGTCATGGCTAATTGTATTTGTTGCCCACAATATAGAAACTATATTTTATTTTTACTTACGGGAAAACCGTAATGATGTTGAGTTAAAACCGTAATATTGAATGATGACAAGGGTTTGGAAGAGTAAAAAATCAAAATAAGTAAAAAATAAAAAGTTCCATCAGTCTATTCCTTTTTATTTCCTGGTTTTATCGGATAAATGGTCTGTCGGACAAATGTTTTTGGAAAATCCTCTTCATCATCAAAACCAAGTTCAATGTCCCTGCCGTCATGCGGCACATGATGCGTGTTGAAGATATAATCCCAAATACTTAAGGTTAACCCGTAGTTCACGCCATGTTTTTTATGCTCCGGCAATTCTTTAACGTGGTGCCAAATATGCATCTTCGGATTATTGAAAATGTATTTCAATGGACCGTAATTCCAGCCTAAATTGGCGTGGTTCAAATGCCCAATGACGATGGAGAAAAAGTAAACGATGGAAACATCTTGCACATTAAAGCCGCCAATAATAGCCACGGGAATGTACAGTATAGAATTATAAACCACAGGTTCCATCCAGTGGTAGCGTAAATGTGCGGCAAACCCCATTTCTTTAACGCTGTGATGTACTTTATGGAAATTCCACAACCACGGTACACGATGCAATAGGATATGAGTATTCCATTGCACAAAATCGATGATCAAAAAGAAAATCAATAGGCCTAACCATTTTGGTAATTCGTTCACACTAAAAACCTGTAAACTGTCTACATGCCAACCGAAAAGCCCAAGTATATCATTAAAAAACTCTGCGGCCGTATTTGACAGTGCGATAAGGACAATCAAATTCAGCAAGAAGAAATTGAAGAACATATAAAAAGTGTCCAACCAAAAATCCTTTCTGAAAATGGATTGGTCTTTGCGCCAAGGGAACATAATTTCCAATAACCAAACGATTAGGGAAATTCCAATTAATCCGTAGAAGTAATTGTCCCAATGGTAAACATGGGTTAACTCATATTTGAGGTAATTCCAGTATCCAGAGTAGGATTTTAAAATGATGTCAATGTATTTTTCCATATCTCATTCCTGCTAATCCCGATAGCTATCGGGAAGGAATCTCATAATTTAAACGTTAAAAACACCTTTCTTCTGAAAGGCAAATTCCAAATAACTTATACTATAGTCGTATTTTTAATAATTGCTTACGCATATTTCCTTGTCCCAAAACATGAATGTCGTTTGCTGACTTCACAGCGCTTTCTGCTCTAAATAAAATCTCTGAATTTTCATTTGAAAAAATTATTGATGGCTTATTGAAGCTTTCAGGTTTCACCATAGTTTTAACAAGTTTAGTTGGGAAACCTTTCAGGTTTTCAAAACCTGACACGTCATAATTCTATTCTATATATAGTTTTTCGATGTCTTTATTCATCAAAAGCTTTCTTTGTTTATGAACATATTCAAAATTTTTGAGGTTGTCGAACCAAGAAATTACCTCTTCTCTTTTCAGTTTAGTCGCTGAATTTGATAAAAATGAATTGTAAGAAGAATATGGATACTTTGAGAAATCAATGTTCTTATTATGATGCTCAGGATTCAGATGAATATATAAAACAAGTGATCTTAAATAATCTTCTTTATTTATCTTGATTCTTTTAAATGGTTTTTGAAATATACTTCCAGTTCGATTATATTTTAAATTCATGGCTTTGGTATAAGCGTTAAATAAATTTGAAAACTGCTGTGAAGGGTATGATAAATTGTCATTAATTCTCAATAACAAATGGAAATGATTAGGGAGAAGACAATAACAAAATATACTACAATTTGGCTCTATGTGTTTTTTAAGAAGTTTTAGAAAATACAAATAGTTAGCATGTTCAAAAAAAATGTCTTCTCGATTATTTCCTCTATTATAAATGTGATAGTAATGACTCTCTTCAATTCTTTCCATTATGCTTCAATTTTTTCCATTATGAAAGATTTAATTAAACAAGACCTTTCAGGTTTTGAAAACCTGAAAGGTAAACCTGAAAATACTTTACAAACTCTTAATCGATTCCCTAAACAATAAAATCATATCCGGTTCCGTAAATTCCTGCGCAGGCAGGAATCTCATAATTCAAACGATTAAAACGACTTTCTTCTAAAAGGCAAATCTCACATGGTTAGTATTATAGTTGTGTTTTTAATAATTACTTACTTACGTCTATTCCCTTTTTCCAAAAATATGAATTCTGTTTTTCGCTTTTACGGAGTTTGCGAAATGCTGTTTGCATTCAGCCGATAAACCTTTCAGGTTTTTGAAACCTGAAAGGTCTCTGTCTCGGATATTTTACAAACTCTTAATCAATTCCCTAAACAATACAATCATATCAGGCTCTGCCTTTTCTGCCATGGAGATAATTTCTGAAATATCTACTGGTTTCAGATGGCTGGGGTCGCATTCATCGGTCAAAACTGACACTGCTGCTACTTTTAATTTTAAATGATTGGCCACAATAATTTCAGGGACCGTACTCATTCCAACAGCATCCGCACCTATGATTTTTAACATGCGGTACTCTGCTCTTGTTTCCAACTGAGGTCCGACTACACTTGCATAAACGCCTTTGTGAAGCGTGATGTTGTGGTTTTTGGCAATTTGCTCAAATTTGGAATTGATTTCCGCATCATAAGGAGCACTCATATCCGTAAAGCGCTCACCCAAATGTTCTACACCTTTAAACGCCAAAGGTGAACTTCCTTGCAAATTAATGTGATCTTCAATGAGCATCAATTCTCCTTTCTTGAAATTGAGATTGATCGCTCCGGATGCATTGGATACCAAAAGCGTATGAATGCCCAGTTTTTCCATAATGCGAACAGGGTAAGTCACATCTTGCAGTGAATAGCCTTCATATATATGAAAACGCCCTTGCATGATGATGGCTTTTTTACCTTCTATAATTCCGTAAATCAACTTTCCTTTGTGAAATTCAACCGTTGCCGTGGGGAAATTCGGAATATGGTTGTAGCTGACTTCGTGAAGGATTTCTACGGCATCGATCAATTGACCCAATCCGGTACCGAGGATAATGCCGATTTCTGGATTTTCAAAGCCCTTCTTTTGTAAGTACTCTGTAGTTTCGTTGATGAATTTTATCATTTTATATTGTGAAATTTTTTAAGTTGTTTATAATGTCTCATGTCTTCAAAGGTATCGATATCATTCAATTCTTTCAACAAATGGACGGTGCAATTTTGAAGGTCATTCAATGTGTTTTTAAGAACTGTCGAAGTTCCCCATTCTTTATTTTTAAATACTTGGTGATACAGGTTTTTCATTCCCAAGAGATAATACCCACCGTCTAATGCTGGTCCAATGACCACATCATTAAAATCGAGTTGTGCAAATGCAGTATGGACGATTTCGGCATCCAAGTCCAAAAGATCACTGCCGATAATAGCGACTTTTGCGTACCCCATTTCCAATAGATCAAGAAATGCATTTTGCATCCGTTGGCCTAAATCATCCCCATTTTGCAGTTTTTTTCGAAAAATGTCAGCATCCCAAAGATCCTCCTTTATTATGTTTTCAGAATAAAAGACATAGCGATCAGCTTTGACCTCTTTTGCAATTGAAGCGGTATGATTTAAAAGAAACTTATAGACTTCCAAAGCATTTTCATCTCCAATAGTTTTTGCCAATCGCGTTTTGCATTTACCCAATTCTGGATTGCGGGTGAAAATGATCAGTGCTTTTTTAGAGGTTGGAAAATGGAAATCGGTGGCCATTTCATTATCGCCGTCCGTATCTTTTTTGGAAAGTAATGCCATGTGTGGGAGTTCAAAATTTAATGTTCAGAATTCAGAGTTCCCGCCTTTGCTTTGTTAAGTCGGGCAGGCCCGCCTTTGCTTCGATGTAGACGGGAAAACAAAGTTCGGGAAAAATGGTTGAAAAGAGATGGGAAGGATGTTGAAAATGAAGTTCAAAATGAAATTGAAATCGAAATGTGTTGTTTGTAAAGCGTTTGTTCCTAAATAAATTTTTTAGCACTTTAAACTTCCCTGATTAGCGTTGACCGGTATTCTTCAAAAATCAACATTCTCCAATCTTTAATCGTTAATCAAACTTCGTCTCTATCCTCTCCTCACTACCCACTAAAACCTACGTCACACTCCCCTGACAACTACTTCCTGCGCCGGCAGTACAGCCATAACAATGTTGAGAAATCATAATTGTTCTTCCTTCCAAAAGCTCTTCGTTATAGTCCGAAATATGTTTGACTTTGCTGTTTACTGGCAAATTCAGCATCTGATTAAAATCGCAATCATACAAATAGCCATCCCAAGAAATAGAGAGGGTATTGGTACACATCACACTTTTTACGGTTTGCGGATTGTAAGCTTCCACCAAGGCGTACATATAATCTTCGTAGTTTTCGGAAGCTATCAAATAATCCAAGAATCTGCTGATTGGTAAATTGGTAATCGTAAATAAATTATGAAAATGAATACCAAAATCGTCCATCAAGGCCTTTTTAAAATCTTTCTCCATACTGGCTTGATTGCCTGGTAAGAATGCCCCCGACGGATTATACACCAAATCCAGTCGTAAGCTGCTATCTGGCATCCCATAACCAATGGCATTGAGTTCTTGTAAAGCTTTTATGGATTTGTCAAAAACACCATTGCCACGTTGTTTGTCCGTTTTTCCTTTGGTCCAATGTGGCATGGAAGAAATGACATGGACGTTGTGCTTTTTGAAAAATTCAGGTAAATCGTAGTATTTTTTATTGGCCCTGATAATGGTCAGATTGGAACGCACAATAAAATCCTTAACGCCAACTTTAGAAGCCTCTTCCACAAACCATCTAAAATCGGGGTTCATTTCTGGTGCACCTCCTGTCAGATCCAAAGTATGTGCCCCTGTATTTTTTATAACTTCGAGGCATTGTTGCATCGTCTCCCTAGTCATGATTTCCTTACGGTCTGGACCGGCATCCACGTGACAGTGTTCGCAAACTTGGTTACACATATAACCGACATTGATTTGTAGGATTTCAAGTTTTTTGGCTTTTAGAGGAAACTGGCCGGTCTCGGCGATTTTATCCTTGAATTTTGGTAAATTTCCATTTTGAAAAATTCCGTTGGATAAGATTTCTAGCTGTCTTTTACTGTTTGCTAATTCACTATTTCTTTTATGTAGGGATTTGATCATTTATAGGTTTAAAATTTAAGGTTTAAAGTTCAAAGTTCAGGATTCAAAATTAACAGTTCAGGGTTCTAACCCTCGTAAGATCCACAAACTTTTAAATTTCTATCTTCATGTTTTTTTAAAGATTCCGATAATAATCGCGATGAGCGATTCACACAATCCCGATGAAATATCGGGATTGGTTCTCTGCTCACATCTCCAATTTATTGACTTTATTCATCATCTGCACCCCATGGACCAAGGTCGCGCCACCTTTAATTGCAGCTCCAACATGTAAAGCTTCCATCATTTCCTCTTTTGTGATGCCCCGTTGCAAACCATCTTGGGTGTAGGCATCAATACAATAAGGACATTGTTCGGTATGGGCAACCGCTAAAGCAATCAATGATTTTTCACGAGCAGAAAGTTTTCCTTCTTCGAAAACCTTAGCATAATAATCAAAAAACTTGTTGCCAAGTTCTTCACTCCATTCTGTGATTTTTCCAAATTTCTTTAAATCTGCTGGGTCGTAATAAGTTTTTTGCATGGGTTAATTGTTAGTTGTACTTACAGTTTTTTTAAGATACAGTTTTAAGTCGAAGAAAATCAATTAAGATTACAGCTTCAGTGTATTAATTTTAAGTCGGTGGATACGAGATCAATAGACGGTTTTATCGTCTTTGCTGATCCATTTTTGAAAAGGTTCCAGAGCGATGTCACGCGATAATTGTTCAAAAGGAATGCTTCGTTTGTGATATGGCAATTCGATCTCCTTATAGATAAAGGCATCATCAAAATCAATATCTGCTGCATCTTGATGGCTACACCCGTAATAAACCTTATCAGGTCTGGCCCAATAAATGGCACCAAAACACATGGGGCAAGGCTCGCAAGAGGTGTAAATCACACAACCTTCCAATTGGAAAGAATTGAGGTTTTTGCAGGCATCACGGATGGCTATAATCTCGGCATGCGCAGTGGGATCGTTATGGGAGGTGACTTTGTTATTGCCACGCCCTACAATTTTCCCGTCTTTTACTATGACACAACCAAATGGACCGCCATCATTATTTTCCATGCCTTTGAGTGCTGCATTCACAGCCTCGAGCATGAATTTGTTTTTGTTATTTTTATTCATTTATGTGATTTTTAATCTACAAAAGTCTCCTTGAGAATGGCTTTGCAGCTGGCAATTTCTGTTGCGGTTAATTTTTCAAATGTCTTAATGATTCTCAGTTTATCAATAGTTCTGATTTGGTCAATGGCAATCATTCTTTTTTTTCCATTGTGTTTTACCGGAACTCTTGTGGGGTATTTTTTTAAACTCGAGGCCATTGGTACAATAACGATGGTATTCAAATAGATGTTCATTTCATTTGGTGAAATAATAACGCATGGTCTGGTTTTTTGGACTTCACTTCTAACGATCGGATCCAAGTTGACCAAAACAATCATGTATTGGCTTAGTTCCATTCGTTAATAGTTTCGTCTTCAAAAACAGAATCCATCAACAATTTGTCGTCACCCTGAGCATTCATTTTTTTAAACGCTTTCTCCCATCCTTTTCGAGGTTCATCGATAGGTCTGAGGATTATTTGGTCATCTTCAAGAATCAATTGCACTTTGTCCTGAATATTATATTTTTCCAAAATGGTTTTGCTCAAGCGAAGTCCTTTTGAATTTCCAATTTTTATGATTGCTGCTTCCATGACTTTAAAATGTGACTACAAAGTTATTACATTTTGTTGTGGGAAACAACACTTTTAGAACATATTAAAACGGATATCCAATCGCAAAGTTCAAGATAGGATTACTCACGTCAAAGTTAAAACGTTCTCCTTTTGGAAGTGAGGGATCGTGGAAAGGAGCCGCCAAATCAAAGCGGATGACAAAGCTTTGGATGTCGATACGAAGTCCGACGCCTGCACCCATGCCCAATTCGCTTAAAAAGTTTTTGGAGAATTTATCTTTGCCATCAAAAACCGGATTTTCTTTTGAGTTCCAGATATTTCCCGCATCGGCAAAAACGGCACCTTTTAAGAAGGAAACAATAGGGAATCTGTATTCTAAGTTGGCTTCCAATCTGATATTGCCCGTTTTGTCAAAGTAACTGTCGCTGGTATTATTAGTGTCTTCATCAACATTATAGGTGCCCGGACCTAAGGAGCGGATTCTAAATGCCCGAACACTATAAGGTCCGCCAGCGTAATATTGTTTTACAAAAGGGATCACATTCGAGTTGCCGTATGCTAGTCCGTATCCCGCAAAAACACGGGCGGCAATAGTTTGTTCTTTGGCAAAGTTGAAATGGTAACTTACATCGACATCGGCCTTAGCGTATTGGGCATACTCCATACCAAAAAATGTTTTTGGTACATCAGGGCCTTGATTTTTCCCAAATAAACTGATCGAGTTTCCTGCCACATCCAATGTAAAATTGAGATATTTCTGATGTGTTTTTTGTTGATCGACCATTTCGTTATAGGTGAAGGAATAGGTAAGACCCGAAATAAATTGTTGTTCAAAACTGCGTTTCAAAAATGGATTGTCATTTAGGATTTCCTCAAATTCTGGAGTGGTCTTCATAAGATCTGTATAACTTACGGAGATTGGATTGATTTGATGGGTCACGTATCTATTGGCATCCCAGGCATAACCGAAGAGTGCAGTCCCAGAAAGTAAGGTGTATAATTTTCTACGATCCTGAAAGTCAAAGCTCACCGAGGTTTTGGTTTTTGGAATGGAATATTTAAAAAAATCGTCGTTTATTTTAACAGGAAAAATAACTCTTGGAAAAATTAATTCGTTTTTCAAACCGAGTTCCAGACTGCTATCTCCTGGGGTCTTCCCACCGCCCAATTGTGCCTCATATCCTACTTTTGCCGTTGTGTTATAGGTTTCTCCTCCGCCAAAAACATTTCTGTTGCTATAAGTCAATGCCAATGCTGGTCCTGTAAAACTATTGGACTTGGTAACCACTTGCAGTTCGGCCGTAAATGCACGTTTGTTTAATGGCGATAAATAAATATTGGCTTCCAATAATCCTAAGTTGTCCGTTGCTGAGGTATCGATTTCCCTATATTGGATATTGACATATTTGTAGGCGCCAATTGTTGAGAGTCGCCTAGCGGTATTGCGGGAGGTTTCCGGATTGTAAAGTTGGCCTTCTTCCAACTTTATAAAAGGATCCAAATATTTTGGTTTAAAGAACATTTCCTTCTGAACGAAATTTTTCTCGTTATAGCGAATGATGTCAGTTTGGATAGAATCGGCTGTTTCGTAATCAGGATACACATTGATTTTAGAAATCTTGTAAGGAACAGTAGCTTTTTTGGGTACTGCCTTCTTTAATTTGAGGAATAAATCGAAACCTTTATTATCATAGCGATTGGTATCGGCCTCAAATATTAGAAAACTGTCGTTGAAATTATAGTAGCCTCTTTTCTTAAGATTTGCATCAATGCGAAGTCGTTCCAGCTTCATACTGTTCAAATCAAAACGCATGCCTTTTTCAAAAGGTGAATCTCCAACCAGTTCTTTGATTTCTCCGTAGATTGGAATAGGCAGGGAGTCTAATTGATACGTCTTCATGCGGTAGGGTTTGGGTACTTTTACAGTATAGCTTACCGATGCTTTTTTGTCTGATTCTTCAAACTCTGAAGTTGCTGCACTATAGAAAAACCCCCTGTTTTCAAGACGGTTGAGCAGCAGATCCTCCACATCAAAAGTTTTTACATCCGATTGATATACGGGTTTTTCACCGAATTTTTTATACAACCAACGGTTGATGAACCCTGGATTTTTCTTTTGGTTTTTGTAATAATATCTAAGGCCCAGATACATCCCAAAAAACTTTGAATTGGGTTCCGGACCAATCACTGATTCCAATTCTAATCTTAGGCCCTCTTCATTCTTGATAATGGAATCAGAGACTATGGTCAGGTCGGCACCTGTATACAACCGTTCGTTTTCAGGAATATACTTGGCAATACCACAGGAGTAAAAGCTTCCGGAAATGAAGAGTGTAATTGATATATATTTTAAATAGAATTTCAAGTCTTTTTTATTTGAGTTTTTATCGGCTACTTTTAAAGTATTAGAATCAATATATTTTTAATTTTTTTTCTTTTCCATACTATCATCAACTGCTTCTTCTTTTATTTTTTGGGCTTCTTCGGCAGCTTTTAATTTGGCTTCTTGTTTTTTTTCTGCTTTGGTCGAGGACTTTAAGAGGGCATCCCAAAGTTCACTAAACTTATTGAATTCTTGGGTGAAGATCAGGGCAATACCGCTCACTATAACTTGTCCATCAATAACATTTTCAAACTCGTTTCTATGGAAGCCTTTCAATCTATAACGGCCATTTTCCGTTAGTATATATTCAATACTGACATTTCCAATGATTGGTGTTTCTTCGCCAGTAGAACTGCTGCCCTGAACATCAACCTCACTTCCTACACTGACGATCAAACGGTCATTGAACATTTTTTTCTGGGCTGCAATATCCAATTGCGTGCGATCTTGAGGCGTGCTGCCTTGGTAATCGGTATAACTATCCAGTCCGAAATTAAGCTCAAAACCAGAACTGCCCAACAATTTATCAGAGAACATATTGAGTTGGTCAGAAACTGCATCATTTAAATTATTCCGTGCAATGGATGCGACACCTCCAGTACTTCCATCACTTCCAGGGTCAGGGTAGAACCGGTTCAATACCAATAACGAAAATACTTGCCGGTTCAGCTCATCTTCCTGTTGATTGAGTTGCTGCACCCTACCATACACTTGGCCACCGATAGCGCCTTGTTCATCTTTAGGCATGTCCAGATTAAAATTGATTTTAGGTTCCATCAGTTGCCCGTCAATATTGAGGTACACATAAAAAGGAAGCACTTGACGGAATTTTCCTTTGGCGGATTCATCCAAATTGGATGTTGTAGGTGCCATCAAAGCTGAGGCTGAGGTTTTGACTTCATATAGTGCCTTGACGTTCAACTTGGCATCAAATGGATCGCCAGACCAGGTGATGCGACTCCCTGAAACAAGATTGAATTTACGGTTGACAAGATTGTAAAGATTCAATTCATAATGACCGCTTTGAACTTCATAAACACCAGAAAGGGTGATGTTCCCATTTGGTTTCATGCTGAATGTCAAATCCCCTTCACCAGACACCTGGAAGTTGTCTCCTGTAGACTCATCAATGACGATGGTCACCGCGGCGTCCTGCCCAATCTTCAGCAGTGCATTCATGTCAAATCCAGTTATGGTTGCCGTTTTTTCTTCAGTTCGGGTTAATATGGCATCTGGGTTTTCACGATTCACGAAAATAACAACGCCATCTCGCTCCTCAACATTCACCGTTGCAGATGGCATGACGTATGTGACATTGGTATCTGATCCGACGGTTGCTTTTAGATCTATTTTCGGAATCTGTAAATCGCCCGTAATTTTGGCGTCTGCATCAAAGGTGACTTTTCCGTAAAGGAAATCATTGTCTTCTTTTGTAGCATTGAGTACTTGAAAATTATCTGCATTCACTTGCAAATCGAAGGTGGGATTGATAAAAGAGTCCGTTCCTATTTTTCCTGAGGCAATTAAGGTGTTTTGGTTTTCATCTCTAATGGTAAACTTGTCCATAGAAAGTCCTTCATTATTGATGTTTAATGTTTCATTGGCAAGTGTGAATGCCGAATTGAACTTCTTTATCTTAAAATCGGCATCATTGAAATTTAGACTGCCTTCATATTTTGGTTGATCGAGTGTCCCGGTCAATTTGAAGTTGCCTGAAAAACTGCCATCGGTTTCCGTAATTTCACCTTGGGAGAACCCTGTGAGAGCTGTCATGTTGAATTGATTGATATTCAGATCCAAATCGAGGTTGGCACCACCTGGAAATGCAATATAATCCCCTTTTAAATCCAAGTCAATTTCGCCTCCCTTCATATCCACATTGAAATCGTAACTGTCGCTTCCAAGTGATTTGGCATCGAAACTCAGATTGCCCATATCAACTTGCATAAAACTTAATTTTGAAATGTTTAAATCGGCAATAATTCCGGTGTTTGTAAACGGGTCCACCAGAACAAAATCTCCGTTGAGGTTGCCCGTTGCCAATTCCTCATCAGGGTTAAGGTAATTTAAAAACTCACTCAATTTAAAATTCTTAAAATCTACGGCAATATGTTCCTTAGAAACAGAAGAAAGGTCGTCAGTAATCTCAAAAGATTGGTTCTCACGGCTGAAAACGAACTCATTAAATTCCATTTTTTTGTCGCTGATTAGAATTTCGTTGTTCTCTGGTGTGTTCCAAGGGGTTTTGTTCAAAATCAGATCATCAGGGTTGACATGAAAACGCAATTGCTGTCGATCACCTGTGATTTTACTTGTAATCTGTGTTAATACCTCCTCTTTGTGATAAGCAAAAAATGCCAAAGAGAGTTCGTTATTGGCTTGGTCTCCAGTTAGTTTTGTTTTTTGAATATTAAACGGGCCCGCCTTAATTCTGTTGAATCCTAAATCGAAGGTAAACTTATCTCTATCCGTATCCATAGAAAACGCTAAACTGTCCAGCTCATAACCGCTATAATTGATATGCGGTGCCGTAATCCTGGCCGTTAATTGTCGCTCTCTTTCTTTGAAATCGACGTCAAATTTAACCGTGTCCAACTTTTTTACATTTACCAAAAAGACGTCGTTTAAAATGGGAGCTTGGATGATTTTTCCTCGTAATTTTAAATTGACCGGATTAGCAATACTGTCCGGCACCTCTTCATCGCGATAGAAATAACTCAACACATGGCGTCTTAAGGCTTTGCTGAAGGTTTCAGGCTCTGTGTTGGATTGCAATAGGACATCCACCAATTTATTTTTGATGGATACCGAAGTCGTGTCTTTTCTCACGTGGGCAAGAGCGTTCAGATCTCCCAACAAATAGGTTTTATTATCGTACACTACAACGCCTTCATCAACAATGGCTGCGGCGTCGTAAGCTGTTCCATTCCCTTTAAAATCAACATATATTTTCATGCCCGCTTTAACGTCACGTTGCATGAGTCCTAAGGCTTTCAGATCGGCACCAATAATATTCAATTCTATGTTGGCTTCAGGTGAGACGGAGTCCAAAACTACCGTGGCATATAAGTCCATGTTGAGGTTATAGTCCTTATATTTTGAGGTAACTATTCCACGTCCGTTTTTGACGTCTCCAACAATTTTTAGGTCGTTAATACCATAATTATTGTATTTAAAACTAGATACAGTCGCTTCCATATGGGCGTCGAGGTCGTTGATGTTTTTTCCCTTTCCGTTGGTTTTTAGATTTAAACTTAATGTGCCCAATTGTTCATTTTGGAGCAACTCGTCCAGTTTATAGTTTTCTATGGAAAGATCCGCGTCAAATTCTAAAATTATACCATTCTTAAAATTCCCATCAACAGAAGCGATGCCTTGTGTGGTGGTCAAGGTTGCATTGGCGTACATATCGTTGGGGTTTCCTTTAATGTTTCCGGCCAATTTAATCTCCTCAGGCAGGCTCACACCCAGTTCTTTTTCATTTACAAACTGAACAATATCGGAACGGGTTGAAATGGCTGAAAAATTAGGAATTTCGAATTGGATATTCTTAGGATCTGTGACATTTTGAATCTTTCCGTTTGCCGAAATCTGCGTATTTGCCCAATTAACATTCATTTGATTAATGTTGATATCCGATAAATAACCGTTTGCTTTCGTGTTTCCGGTGAGCAAATGTTGACTTAGGGTATGGAGATATGGGTTTTTATTGAGTTCCGGTTGAATCAGTAACACATCTTTTAAAGACACTCGAAATGTGGGGATATTAATATCAATCTGTGATTTTTCGGGTGATTCGATCAATGCCGATAATTTTGGGTAATCGAGTCTTAGGTTGGCGTTCAAACTGTTGTTGTTTAAAGCCGTTCTTAAATCAGAAACTTTTAGGGTATTATCATCGGCGCTAAACTTAAAACTCAATTCTTTCAAATTAAATCCTGAAATCTCTTTGAAAGTGGAGTTTTCAATATGAAGTTCGGCCTTTTTATCCTTTAAGTTGATGGTGTTGGCTTGAAGATTCAAATCTTCCAAAACAATCGCATTCGGATTGAAACTACCGGTTTTTGCTTCCGCGGAAGCGACAAAATAGCTGAATTTGTTATTTTCTAAATCGACTGTACCAATAGCAAGTCTCAGTTCTGGCCATTCAAAAGCTTGGATATCCTGCTTGATGTCTTGGGTGACTTCCACCACTTTTTGGGTGACTGCATTGGTCTCGGTTTCAGTATTTAAGACAATGGACGAGTTTTTTAGACTAAAGGTGTCCACTTCAAAGTCGCTATTGGCCAAATCTACTTTCGGGATTTTAGCGAACAGTTCGTCAATATCAATATCTGCCGCAATTCGATCGCCATACGACTGGTAGTCAGCATACACCTTGTTCAATGTTAGATTCTCTACAGACAGTGAAGGCAAGGGCGCAGGATTTTCTTCAGGGATAATGGGCACCGGGGTTTGGATGAATTTGATGCGGGCGTCAGAAAGCTCCAAGGCAGAGGCTTCAAATATCATATGCTCCAAGTCGGTGGTTTTCATAGCCGCATTGAGCGTCCCGATTTTGAATCGGCTGTCAATACCGGCAACGGCATCATCAAAAACAATATCGAAATCCTTGAAATTGAGCTTTCCTATGACAATATTTAAAGGAGCAGCGGTAGTGTCAGTGGCTACGGTTGGAGAGCTGGTCGTAGCAAAGGCATCAATCAAAAATTGGTAATTATAACCAGCGATAGAATCCTTACGGATGATATTGGCACGAAGACCTTTCCAATGCAGCGCATCAACGCCAATGCCTTCGCCACGGATCATCGCCCAAAGAGGGATATTGGCTTCCAACGATTTAGAATAGACCAAGGTGTCACCTTTAGTATCCTCCAAAAATAAACCATCAATTTGAAGATTTCCGTCGAAAGTGAGAAACAGGCGGTCAATTTCAACTTTGGTATTGGTTTTATTGGAAACGTAAGATGTGGCTTTGTCAACAATGATGCCTTGACCCCACGGGCTTCTAACAAATAAAGTCAACAGAAAAATGAACACGAGAACGCCCAGAATAATTCTTCCGATTATTCTCAGGGCCCTATATTTTCTTTTTTTAGGTTTGATTTTATCGCTGTTGCTCTCTTCCAATAAATATGATCTAGGAGTACAAATTTATCATATTAGAGGTTGTGACGTGTCTCTAAACACGATTATTAATAACTCTAATCTCAATATTGGGTAAAATTAACATCTTTTTTTCGTTTTGGAGGTTTTATGTTAAAGTTGTACAAATTATACTACATCAGCTCGTTTCATACGTATATATAAATATAAACCAATAAATAATTGAATTATGATGATTAAAAAATCGAGTATATTATTTGCCGCTGCCTTGACAGCATTTGTTTTTATGTCGTCTTGTGAAGATGGTAAAAAGAAAGAAGAGCAGATGAGAATTGAAACCGAACGAGTGGAAATGGAGGCTGCTGAAAACGCTAAAATAGAATTGGAAGCTGAAAAAGCGAAAGAAGCTAAAATTAAAGAAGAGGCGAGAGCCAATAGTGTTGCCGGACAAGCCATGACGAATGAGAATTTGACCACTTTGGCGGGTGCTTTGCAAGCTGCTGATTTGTCTACTATGTTGTCTGAACCAGGCGAGTACACAGTATTTGCACCATCAAATCAAGCTTTTGAGAAATTATCACAAAAAAAGCGCGATGAATTAATGCTACCGGAAAATAAGGAAATGTTGAGCGAGGTCTTGACCTATCACGTGGTTCCAGGAGTAATTAATTCTGAAAAATTAGCAGCAGCTATTAAAGGCGCCAACGGATCCTATACGTTTAAAACGGTAACCGGAGAAGAATTGACGGCTTCAATGAGCGGAGATCAATTTGTGATTAAAGATGGCTCTGGTAAGAAAGCACAAGTTATTTTAGGAAATGTGCCAGCTTCAAACGGTATCATTTATATTATTGACACCGTATTGATGGTTAAGAAATAATACTTATTTTATTTTTTATAGATAAAGACCTAACGTGAAGTTAGGTCTTTTTTTATGAAGTGTTTTGGCGGGTGAATGGTATGGTGATTAAACTTTTTTTACAGCTGAAATATTAAATTCATAAAATTCAAGTTTTGGATAGTGGATAATGAATTAAATCCTGACGATGGAAATGAGTGTTGTGGAAACAAAGATTAAGATTCAAAGAATAATGTATCTTGTGAGAAATTAAAAGACCTCTTCTTGACTAAGCATATCTCATTGATTAAGCATATCTCACTATTCGTTGTTTTCCAATTCATTATTTCAATTGCCTTCTCCCAATCCCTAACCGGAAAAGTGGTAGGCATCATGGATGGCGACAGTTTTAAACTCCTCACGCTTGATTCGACAGTAGTTAGAGTGCGATTGGCCAATATTGACTGCCCAGAAAAAAAGCAGCCTTTTTCTGCCAAGGCTACCCAATTTACCGCCGATGCCATTTTCGGGAAGATGGTGACTATCAATATCCAAAGGACAGACCGATACAAACGTTATATCAGTAACGTAACTTATAATGACTCTTTAAGTTTGTGTCATGAACTGGTTAAAAATGGTCTGGCTTGGCATTATGTGAAATATTCAAAAGATAAAACCTTGCAGGAAATGGAGGACAAGGCCAGAGCTGCCAAAGTAGGCCTCTGGCAAGACCCTCACCCCATAGCACCTTGGGAATGGCGGAGTTCCAAAAAGAAGAAAAAAGTAAAATTAGAATGAAACTATTTCGACTTTTCCTGTTTATCGGGGTAATGACATTTCCTTGTGAGCTCTCAGCGCAAACCGTTTACGTCACTAAAACGGGTAAGAAATATCATAAATCCAACTGCCATTACTTGAAAAACTCCAAAACTGAAATCACTTTTGAAAAGGCGATAGATCTTTATTATACTGCCTGTTCTGTATGCAAGCCAAATGCACAGTGGAGTTCGTTAAGTATTAGATCTACATCAACAAAATCTACCACCACACCAACCATTAAAACTACCAAAAGCACCCAATGCACTGGAAAAACGAAAGCCGGAGCACGCTGTAAACGAATGACCAAAAGCGGGAACGGGCGCTGTTATCAGCATTAAAGTCATTTTTGTTTACATTTCTAATTGTTAGATTGTTATAAATTTTAATGATTTCTTAAAACACTGAACTCTGCCTGCCCGTCCGTAGCTTTAGCGGAGGCGGGAACTCATAACTCTGAACTTCCCATCCGTTCCCTTCCTTTATTCGTCGCAATCACACTAATGATCAAAATCTGAAGGGCATGATAAAACATTAACGGCAATAACATAATGCCCACAATACTCGTTTGTCCAAATAAAGCTTCAGAGAAAACCGTGCCGTGAACCAGCGACTTTTTAGTGCCACAAAATTGATTGGTAATTTGGTCGGCATGATTGAATTTTAAGAGTTTCCCAATCCAGCCGGTTAGAGAATACACTAAGAAAAACAGAATCAGTACCAAGGCCACCATGGCTATCATTTCGAGTAAGCTGACGCTACTGAAAATATTGTCTTCAAACGACTGTACGAAGCTTTTATAAATGATCAATAATATGATGGACTTGTCAAATTTATTTAGTGTGCGTTTGTTTTTCTGTGCCCACGCTCCAAGAAAACGTCTGAGCAACAGTCCCAATATCAATGGAATGACAATCTCGGTGATCAGTTGGAAATAAATAGCAGAAAAGTCAAAAGCAACATCCGTTTGTGTCACAAAGGGCAGCATCCATAGAGGTGTCAGGATAATGCCGATAATTCCTGAAATGCTGGCATTAAAGATGGCACCCGGTAAGTTTCCTTTGGCCATAGAGACCATCACCACAGAAGAAGATACGGTAGAAGGCAAAGCTGCCATAAACAAGAAGGCCAACCAAAGCAATTCATAAGAGGTGTCTTTTACCAAAGGGAAAAATGGAAGGATTATCAATGGGAATAATACAAAAGTTGAGGCTTGCACCGAAATGTGCAGTTTCCAGTTTTTTAGTCCATTTCTAATCGCTTCTGAACTTAGGCTCAAGCCATAGAAAAAGAAGATAAAAGAGATGCCCAGACTGCTGATCAGATTCATTGGTACGGGACTGTCCGAAGCGCCGAGTTGCGGAAAGAAATAGGCAATGACAATACTTATGACAATGGCGATGACAAAGGTGTCTATTGGTGATTTTTTGAGCATTTAAGTCATTGGGTTTAGTGCAAATATAAGGAGCCTAAGCGTTGGATGTGATAAAAGATCAAAGATTCAGGACGTTTGATAACCTTAGCATATTTTGGCAGGAAATAAATTTATAGTTAAAACTATATTCAGTAAACTATGATGACAAAAAGATTTCCACCAACATTCCTCATTACAAGTCACTCATAAATTTAACAACCTCCACCTCAAAAACATCCAATGGAATCCGATGCTCCAAATCGTGCCTGATGCTGATTTTATAACTCTGTTCCTGCAATAATAAATCGCCCAAAAAGTGGAGCGTAGCTTTAGGATTGACGACAGGGTCCTTTGAACCTATAACGATATGAATATGGTCATAATTGGTCTCTGGTGTGTCAGGTACATTTTGAACCACACTTCTCTCGGCCAACGCAGGATTGAATACCAACGCTGGAAGTTGTAGTAATTTTGATAGATAATAACCCGCGAATCCGCCCATGCTGCTGCCCATGACCACATCTATTTTGACGTCTTTATATTGGTTGTACAGCCATATAATGCTATCTGGATTGTTTTCATAATCTATGGATGGCGCTTCAACATTGGCGTAGCGTTCTAAAATTTCTCGTTTTTCGGGAATTAGACTGCCATTGAGACCGTGGATATATAGGATATTCATTTTATCTGATATTTGATTTCAAACTAAGGAAATATT
>Ga0208015_1000089_pt1 | contig 61623 bp, 48 predicted proteins | sample 26BtaG_FD_184101 | JGI IMG/M metagenome (GOLD analysis project Ga0208015, IMG submission 184101) | Marine viral communities from Cariaco Basin, Caribbean Sea - 26B_WHOI_OMZ_CsCl (SPAdes) (version 2) | ecosystem: Environmental > Aquatic > Marine > Oceanic | place: Caribbean Sea: Cariaco Basin... | reverse complement strand
GCGGAACTTTATAAAAACCGCTGGCAGGTAGAACTCTTTTTTAAATGGCTAAAGCAACACCTTAAGATCAAAAAATTCTGGGGTACTACCGAAAATGCTGTCCGGATTCAAATATATGCCGCCATATGTACCTATTGCCTCGTGGCAATAGTTCAGCACGAAATGAAACTGCGTAGAAGCACTTATGAAGTGCTACAGATACTGAGTATTTCGCTAACAGATAAAACCAATCTTAGAGAACTTTTCAGCAAAACTAAATTTCAAAATGACAAAGAACGAGATAGCCTTAATGGGCCAAATTTATTTAATTTTTAAAACATCCCGATTTTAATGGGACACTAGTGTCCTAATTGCATTTATTTCTCAAAATTTCTTTCGGATCAACAAGCGAGATTGGGTATTGGTGGCCTCATCGATCGTATTAGGAATGCTTATTCCCATGCTTAGAAACAATTGGATATTTTAATTAGAACAATACTCGTCTATATTCACTATTTCTATAAGAATTTTAAACCCTCTAACCCATTCTCGCGCCTCACATTCTTTGGGAAATAGTTAACAAGGTTTTTTTTGGTGAAAGCGTACGGACACACTAATTTCGTTGAATTATAAAAGTATGAAAGACAGCAAGCAGCGTAAGTATGACATCGCCTATCTCCGGATGGCACGCGAATGGTCTAAGCTCTCCTATTGCGAGCGAAGACAAGTAGGTGCAATTATCGTGAAAGATAAAATGATAATCAGCGATGGTTATAACGGAACCCCCACTGGTTTTGAAAATATCTGTGAAGATGACGAAGGTTTCACAAAGTGGTACGTTTTGCATGCAGAGGCCAACGCTATATTAAAAGTGGCTTCTTCCACCCAAGCCTGTCAAGGCGCAACTCTATATATAACCATGTCGCCCTGTAAGGAATGCAGTAAGCTTATCCATCAAGCCGGAATAACCAGATTGGTATACATAGACGAATATAAAGATAATGAAGGAATTGCCTTTCTGGAAAAGGCAGGAGTGAGCATAAGTCACATCTCTGACTTGGATTAAATTTAATGGAGAAAAGAAATATATACTTACCGTTATGGATTGGTTTGGCACTTGCCATAGGCGTCTTTATTGGCTCCAAACTCAATTTTTCAGATACTACGGAAAAGATTTTCGCAACCAATTCTAAGAAAGATAAACTCAATCGACTTATAGACTATATCGACTATGAGTATGTGGATAAGGTGAATACGGACAGTATTGTAGATGTTACAGTGAATGGAATCTTAGAAAATCTTGATCCACATTCCGTTTATATTCCTAAAAGACAATATGCCAATACTGCAGATGATATGCGTGGGGCATTCACAGGAATAGGTGTAAGCTTTTATATTTATAAAGATTCGATCGCAGTTATAAGACCTATAGTGGGCGGGCCTGCGGATAAAGCAGGTATAAAGGCTGGAGACCGAATTGTTTACGCCGACGGTCACAAACTTTATGGAGAATTTATAGAACGAGACAGTATTACCAATTATCTAAAGGGAGAAGTAAACAGTAGGGTAGAACTTGGGGTGTATCGTCCGAGTGAAAATAAGATTCTTACTATGAAGCTTCGAAGAAAGCAAGTTCCCATAGTTAGCGTAGATGCTTCCTATAAACTAGCGGATGATCTTGGATATATAAAGATCAATCGGTTTTCTGAAACCACTTATAAAGAATTTGAAACTGCTCTTAAGAGTTTAAAAAATCAGGGAATTACAAAATTGGTATTAGACCTTCGTAATAATCCAGGAGGTTATATTTCAACTGCAGAAAGAGTGGTAGATGAATTTTTGGGAAACAATAAACTGGTACTTATCACCAAAAACAAAAGTGGAGATATCAGTAAGACCTATTCTACGCGAAGGGGTGATTTTGAAAACGGGAAGCTTTATGTTCTTATCAATGAGAATTCTGCCTCCGCCAGTGAAATTGTTGCGGGCGCCTTACAAGATAATGACAAAGGAATCATTATAGGAAGACGTTCCTTTGGAAAAGGTTTGGTTCAGCGTGAAATGTCTCTGGGAGATGGAAGTGCTATCAGGCTGACCATCGCACGTTATTACACACCGACCGGCCGTTCTATCCAAAGACCTTATGGGAAAGGGCATGATACCTATTTTAGAGAGTACGAAAAGAGATATAGAAATGGAGAGCTGCTGCATGCGGACAGTATTAAAGTTGCCGACTCCTTAAAATATATCACTCCCAAAGGCAAAGTAGTCTATGGTGGAGGAGGGATAATCCCCGACGTGTTTGTGCCAAAAGACACCAGTGTGGAAAACGAAACCTTACAATACGTTTCACGCAGCGGGTTTATGAGCTATTTTATCTTTGAATATCTTGAGAAAAATAGAGATCTTTTCAGGGATATAGCTTTTGAAGATTTCAAAAATAACTTCCAGGTAGACGATGAGCTGTCCAATGAATTTATTGAATATTCCAGGTTCAATGAGGCCCAAATTGATCTATCCAAGTATGCTTCGGAATTGAAAAGGACTTTAAAAGCAAATATTGCCCAACAGCTTTATGGAACCAATGAATACGAAGTAATCCTCAATCAAAATGACCCGATGATCCTAAAAGTATTAGAGCTCGAATCTCGGGATGATTATGAAGATTACTAAAAATTACTTCTTGGCTTTGGCAGCTATTCTTTGAGAAATCAGTAAGATGCTTAAAAGCACAATGGTGCAAAGACCTGCCAAAATTCCTATCACTGCAATAGAACTATCGCCACTCAAAAGATGGGCAGGATCTATTTTTGTAATGTTAACGCCAATAATAACAACGGCAAGCGCAAATAAGATATAAATAAAGACTTTCATTTCTTCCTTTTTTAGCCCATGGTAAAACAATTATTAAACGCGTTACCATGAGGAAATAGTATTTCATTTTGAGCTATTGGAACAATAACTGAATATTCGAGGTGAATAATTTCACTGCGATTGCTAACAAAATTACACCAAATATTTTCTTTATTATCGCAATTCCGTTTGTTCCTAAAAATCTTTGTAGCCTTCCTGAAGTTTTTAGAACAATATAAACTATAATAATATTGATAACTATTGACACAATAATATTTTCCAAAGAATACTCGGCTCTAAGGGAGATCAGTGTAGTCAACGTTCCCGGACCAGCCAGAAGTGGAAAAACCAATGGAAAATAGGAGGCCATGCTTGGATTGTTGTCGCCTTCTTTAAAAAGCGTAACTCCTAAAATCATCTCCAGGGCAATAAAAAATAGGATTAAAGCGCCGGCTACGGCAAATTCATTAACATCTATTCCGATGAGGTGCAGGATTTGTTCTCCTAAAATCAGAAAAATTATCATGACTACCCCAGCAATAATGGAAGCTCTTCCAGAATGTATGCGTCCAGCTTTTTCCCGAAGACCTATAATGATAGGAATGCCACCAACAATATCTATTACTGCAAAAAGTATCATTGTGGCAGTTGCTATATCCTTGAAGTTAAAGTTCATAAGGTTCTGATTTTTGAGGGCGCAAAAGTAAGTTTAATCTTTTGTATTCGCGCAGTTAAAAGTTAATTTTTATGATTTGGCCGAAATTGGTTTTTTACCGTATGAAATTGTATAATTTTGCAAAATGTTTCAACTAGGTAAAACTATCGTTTCTGAAGACATTATCGAAAAAGATTTTGTCTGTAATCTTAATGCCTGTAAAGGTGCGTGTTGTATTGAAGGAGAGGCCGGTGCGCCTATTACTGATGATGAGGTACAGGTGCTCAAAGATATCTATCCCGTGGTTAAGCCTTTTCTTCGTCCCGAAGGTATTGCTGCTATTGAAGCACAAGGTACACACATAGAAACGGAATGGGGAGAATTTGAAACACCCCTAATTGGCGGAAAGGATTGTGCTTATGTAACCTTCACTCCAAATGGAATTGCAAGTTGCGGAATTGAGGACGCTTTCAATGCGGGAGCCATTGATCCAATTGTACCAGGATTTAAAAAACCGGTTTCCTGTCATCTTTATCCAATAAGGATAAAAGAATATAGCGAGTTTTCTGCTGTAAATTATGACAGATGGCCTATCTGTGATCCTGCTTGCGCGCTGGGCAAAGAGTTGCAAGTTCCTGTTTACAAATTCGTAAAAGATGCGCTTATTCGGAAATTCGGCGAAAATTGGTATGCCGAACTGGAAAAGGTAGCCTCGAAAATGTAAGTACTTCTCATAGATATTTTTATAATGGGTATATTACTTCGTTATTCTTACTCGAATCTCGGAGAAATGCCATATTATATAAGGTTTACTACACTGTCCACTTTGTTAATTATAGTCTACATAAACCTATTGGCTCGAGCCATTTCATTATATTTACGGCATGAGGAATTTTTTTATAATAATCTTTCTTTTCACAACTACAATCAGTTTTTGCCAAAGCGATGCATTGGCAAAAAACTATTTTGAGCAAGGTGAGTTTAAAAAAGCGTTGAGTGTTTACGAAAAACTTAGCCAATCCAGTCCCTATAGAATAGATTATTTTATGGGCGTTATTGAGAGCAATCAGCAACTTGAGAATTTTTTGGAAGTAGAGCGACTTATCAAAGAAAGACTTGGAGACGCAAAGAATTCCCCACAACTTTATGTGGAATTGGGTTACAATTATTCACTACAAGGCAAAGCAGATCTTGCCGCAGACAACTATCAAAAGGCTATTCAGGGCGTTGGAGAGAACACGAGTTTTGCATATAATGTGGGAAGAGCTTTTCAAAAGTATAGCCTTTTGGATGAAGCGATTCTTACCTATGAGAACGCGATGAAACTTAGCGAAAAAATGGATTTTAATCTTCAGCTCGCTCAGATTTATGGAGAACAAGGAAAGCTGGAAAAGATGTTTGACAGTTACTTGAATATTATAGAAAGGAATCAAAGTTTTAAAAATACTGCCCAGCGTTATTTTAGTATGTACGTGAATGATGATCCCGCTAATGAGGCAAATGTTATTTTAAGAAAGACCTTGTTGCAGCGATCTCAACAAAACCCAGATGTACTTTATAACGAACTTCTAAGCTGGCTGTTTGTACAACAAAAGGAATATAAAAAGGCATTTACCCAAGAAAAGGCAATCTATAGAAGATCTGGTGAAGATTTGAGCAGAATAGTTGATCTATCCTATATAGCCATTGCCGATGAGGATTATGAGAATGCTAGAGAGATAGTAAATTATGTAATCGAGAGTTCTTTCACCCCTCAAAATAGACTTCAAGGAAATCAGATTCTAATGCAGATGGAAGTTGCTACTGCACTTCCAAAAGATTATTCTGCTATAGAGAAACGGTTCGAGAAACTTTTGGAAGAATTTGGGCGTAACAAAGAAACTCACGGTCTTCAGATAGATTATAATCACTTTCTTGCCTTTAAGAATAATAAGAAAGAGGTGGCAATAAGTAATCTCAAAACCTTACTAAAAGAACCATTGACCGCATATCAAGAGGCTAGAGTGAAAATGGAGTTGGCAGATATTCTTGTTTTTGATGAGAAGTTTAATCAGGCATTAATTTTTTATTCGCAAATTCAACGGAAAGTGCAAAGTGATGCCTTGGCACAGGAAGCTAGGTTTAAAGTTGCAAGAACCAGTTATTTTAAGGGTGATTTTGATTGGGCACAAGTTCAATTGGACGTGCTAAAAAAATCGACTTCCCAGCTGATGGCAAATGATGCTATGCAAATGAGTTTATTGATCAAGGACAATTCTTTGGAAGATTCAACACAAGTGACATTGAAAAAATATGCGCGCGCAGATCTTCTTGCACTTCAGGATAAAAACTCGGAAGCGATAGCCGCACTTGATGAAATTCTGGTAAATCACAAAGGTGAAACTATTGAAGATGAAGTTTGGCTAAAGCAAGGAGAGCTTTATGAGAAGATAGGTGAATACTCAAAAGCCGAAGCTAATTACCTTAAAATAATTCAGTTTTATGGTGATGATATTCTTGCCGATGACGCCCTTTTCCGTTTGGCAAAAATCTATGAAAATAAATTGGATCAACCTGAAAAGGCAAAAGAACAATACGAAAGAATAATATTCAATCATGCGGACAGCATCTATTTTATAGAAGCACGGAAAAAATTTAGAATGCTCCGCGGCGATGCGATAAATTAATAAACAAGGTCCAGACAAGTTGATGTAGTATCAACTAGAAATCCGGAATCTTAAAATCTATAATTTTAAAGAAATGTACATTTACAACGTAACAATAAATATAGACGAAAGCGTTCACGACCGTTGGTTGGAATGGATGAAAAAGGAACACATACCCGCAATGCTAGCTACCGGAAAATTTTTAAGAGCATTGATGACTAGAGTGAATATTGAGGAGGACATGGGGAGCACTTCCTATTCCATTCAATATACTACCGATAGCAAAGATACGCTCCGAAGATATTATGAAGAAGATGCTTCCCAATTGCAAGCTCAAAGCAAAATTTTCGAAGGGAAATATGTGTCTTTTAGAACAGAACTTGAAGTAATAGGCGAAGCACATAACGAACTTTTTAATCCCAAAGCAATTAGTCCAGAAGGAGGGATTAAAGACCCCAATGAAAAAGGATAATTTTAAAAACAAAGAGAGAAATTCTCATCAAAAGTTGGGTGAGGACTTAGTTCGTGCTAAAAAACATCTCGGGCAGCATTTTCTGAAGAACGAAGAAATTGCCGAGAAAATAGGCGACACCCTTAATCTGGAAGGCTACAGAAATGTTTTGGAGATAGGTCCGGGCATGGGAGTGCTTACCAAGTATCTAATAAAAAAGGATATCGAAGTAATCGCGATGGATCTAGATAAGGAATCTATTGAATATCTCGAAATTAACTATCCAAATAAGAATCTGAAAATTATCGAAGCAGATTTCTTGAAGTATGATCTTTCACAACTTTTTGGCAAAGAACAATTCGCCATAACTGGAAATTTCCCTTATAATATTTCAACCCAGATTGTTTTTAAAATGTTAGAATGGAAAGAACAGATTCCCGAGTTTACGGGCATGTTTCAAAAAGAAGTTGCCCAACGAATTTGCGAAAAGTCAGGAAGTAAGGCTTATGGAATTCTTTCGGTTCTTACCCAAGCATTTTATGATGCTGAATATTTATTTACCGTTCCGCCTAATGTTTTTAATCCTCCACCAAAAGTGGATAGTGGAGTAATCCGCTTAAAAAGAAAAGAGGACTATTCCATCCCCTGTGATGAAAAAATGCTTTTTAAAGTAGTAAAAACTGCATTCCAGCAGCGACGGAAAACTCTTAGAAATAGCTTAAAGTCCTTCAATCTTTCAGATAACATAAAAGAAGACGTTATCTTTGACCTTCGTCCCGAACAACTATCAACCTCTCAATTTATAGCCCTTGCAAAAAAACTGGAAAACGATGCGATTTCAACTGACTAAAGAAGTCATTGAACAAGTAGAGCAATTAATCGAAAACCGCGATGGAGACGGGCTAAAATTAATGCTGCACGATTTCCACTTCGCAGATATTGCAGAACTTCTTGAAGAACTTGACGTAGATGAAGCCACTTATATTGTCCGGCTTTTGGATAGTGAGGTGACCAGTGAAATCCTAATTGAGCTCGATGATGATCTGCGGGAGCGAATTTTGGACAATCTTACGCCTTCCGAAATTGCTGGTGAGCTTGAGGAAATGGATACGGATGATGCCGCAGATATTATTGCCGAACTCGACGACCATATTCAAAAACAGGTTATTGGTCACATTGAAGATGAAGAGCACGCAGCAGATATTGTGGAGCTTCTAAGATACGATGAGGATACCGCAGGTGGATTGATGGCAAAAGAATTGGTACAAGTGAAAGAAACTTGGACCGTTGCAGGTTGTGTGCGCGAAATGCGTAGACAGGCGGAAAACGTCACCCGGGTTCATTCAATTTACGTTACAGATAAAGCAGGAAAGTTGAAGGGTAGACTTTCTCTAAAAGATTTGCTCACCGCCCCAGGAAGAACTCATATTAGCGATATATATATTCCCAAGGTAGATTATGTTAACGTACACACCGATGGTGATGAGGTTGCCAGAATCATGCAAAAATATGATCTAGAAGCCATTCCCGTAGTGGATGACGAGGGTATTTTGGTAGGTAGAATTACAGTTGATGATATTTTAGATTATATTAAAGAAGAAGCCGATAGAGATTACCAGCTGGCTGCGGGGATTAGTCAGGACGTAGAATCCAGTGATGGTATATTTAAGCAAACAAAAGCACGTTTGCCGTGGTTGTTGATAGGAATGATGGGAGGTCTTGGAGCCGCGACCATTATTTCGAATTTTGAGACAATTATGACAACCTTCCCTAAACTACTTATTTTCGTGCCACTAATTCAGGCCACTGCGGGGAATGTTGGGGTACAGTCAAGCGCCATCATAGTTCAAGGTTTAGCAAACGATTCATTAAAAGGACATTTATTAGCACGGATGATAAAAGAAACAACCGTGGCATTGGTCAATGGTATTTCCATTGCTCTGATTGTGCTATTGATCAGTCACTTTATATTTTACACGAGTTACTTAGAGTCCATAAGTATTGGGATTGCGCTAATTGTTGTAATAATTATTGCTGCAATCGTCGGTAATCTTATTCCTCTATTTCTTCATAAAAGAGGAATTGATCCCGCCGTTGCAACGGGGCCATTTATTACAACCAGTAATGATGTTTTCGGAATTTTCACCTATTTTCTAATCGCGAAATTAATATTAGGATTTTGAAATCGGAGATGTTCAAAAAAAGTTTTAAAGTTCCCGCATCGGCAATCGATGGGCTGGGCCATGTGAACAATGTAACCTATTTGCAATGGTGTCTAGATGCTGCCGAAGAACATTGGATAACGAAAACTTCGGAAGAACAACGGGCACAATATGTATGGGTTGTTCTGAACCACGCCATTACCTATAAAAACCCTTCCTTTGAAGGCGAAACCTTGGAAACCCAGACTTGGATAGAATCTTATGAAGGGGTTAGAAGCGAAAGGCGCTATCGCATTGTTCGCCCATTGGATGGAAAAACGATTGTTGAAGCAAAAACCCTTTGGTGTTTTCTGGATGCAGATTCTTTTCGACCCACAAAAATACCTACTGTTATTACTGAGCTCTTTTAAAAATTGGTGATAAACAGTTGTTTAAGTACCTTCCTATTATTGCTCTCTAAAAACTCAAGATTTACCGTATCTCCTGGAGCAATATCAATATATCCCAAAAAATAAGACCTCTAACCATATCTACTATGATTAGAGGTCTTAGGTATATCTCAATAAGTTAGTTTTTCTTATAACTTAAATGATATTCTTCCAATAAGTTCATAACGGCAGTTACCAAATCTTTGGTTTCCAAAAGTAGACTGAAATAGAGTGTCGTATTTTTTGGGCTCGACTCCTCAGTTCTTGTACGTTCTACCTGTTTGGCAATCTTATTTGATAGACTGGCGAAAATCTCATCTTTTCTAGATAGAACGCTGCCTATCCTTTCAAACTCTTGTTTCTGGAAAATATCTTCAATCTCTTTCAACAAATCTTCCAAATATCGATCAATTTCTTGAAGATCCTTTATCTGGTTAAATCGTAACGCCTTGTGGTTGTTATTGACGTGCTTGTAGCTAACCTTGGTTATATATTCCAGGCTTTGTACTATATCAGTCAAATAACCCAAGATTATGATATAAAAGTTACTCCCTCGAACACTTTTATCATCTAGATTTTTAATAAAGTAGAAGAGGTTATCCCGAAGTTCTTCCACCTCATCGTTTAGTTTCTTTACCCCTTTCTTACTTTTCTTGAGCTTCTTTGTTTCCTGTCTTGCCAGACCGCGCAAGACATCTGTGTATATCTTGTTTGAACGCGAAACTACCTCACTTATATTCTCGGCACTTTCATGAATAATACCTTGAACTGTTTTGCTCTCAGTTTTTTTCAATCCCGTACTATCGAGCTTTGATTGCATATCTTTTTTGTGAGAGAGATAATTTCTAACCAATAAAGAAATTGCAACCAATAAGAGAACCGCTATCATTGTTGAGCGTCCTATGTAAATTAGGTAAGTTAGAATTCCAGCCGCCGCAAATGCTGCAAAAGCTGTAAAAAACCATCCCCCGATTACTTTTAAAACTCCAGCAACTCTATATACCGCACTTTCTCTTCCCCAAGCCCTATCAGCCAATGATGAACCCATGGCAACCATAAAAGTTACGTAGGTAGTGGAGAGTGGCAATTGTCTTGAAGTAGCTATAGAGATAAGAATTCCAGCTACCATCAAGTTTATGGAAGCTCGGATCATGTCAAAAGCGGGAAGTTCATATACCTTATCCTTAGGTAGGTCTATTACTGGCTTTTCAAAACGTTTGTCAATTTTAGCTTGTAATGATTTCGGTAAAATATACTCTACCAAATGTGCAATTTGAGTACTCGATTTCACTAAAACACGAGACAGCATGTTAGGTTCAAATTTTTCAGTTCCCTCACCTTGACGGGCAAGATTGATTTCAGTATCAGAAACATTTCTGGATTTTTTTGAAAACCACAATGTTAACACCATGATGATTCCCGCGCCAAATAGTAAAAGTGGTTCCGCAGGAACGGGTTCATTAAGGCTGGTCATTAAATACTGGGCAGGATCTGCGGTTGTTGCAGACCAGTCAATATAACTATGATATGCAGCCATGGGTACACCGATAAAGTTTACCAGGTCATTCCCAGCAAACGCTAAAGCCAGTCCAAACGTACCAACTGCAATTACTACAACAAGGATATTTTTCTTAAATATCATTGTAAACAATTGCGAAAAAATAGTCCATCCGAGAACCGTAGTACCTAGAAGAATCCAAATATTTGTTTCTAACAAGCCTTCAAAACTCTTTTCGAAAGGTGTGCCTTTAAGGCCTTTAATAAATATGAAATAACTGATAGATGTTAAGGCTATTCCTCCAAAAATAGCCCCGAAGTATTTCATTTGCTTTTCAGCTTGAAATGTAAAGAGCAACCTAGAAAAATATTGGACAATAGCACCCGAGGTAAAAGCGATGACTACGGAGAGAATAATCCCCAGCATGATATTGGTGACGTTATCTGCATCAATATAATTCAACAACGAGGTGAAACCTTCTGTTTCGGAGTTTCCAATTTTAATTAATGCCATTATAACAGCTGCCCCAAGTAGTCCGAATACGATGGATATAGTTGTTGAGGTGGGTAGGCCAATGGTATTAAAGAAATCAAGGAGCAATATATTGGTAATCATTACCGCCATAAAGATGAACATCACTTCTTCAAAATAAAATTGGGTAGGATCGAAAATACCTTTTCGAGCTACTTCCATCATGCCGCTGGAAAAACTTGCTCCAATAAAAATACCTAAACTGGCAATTACGAGAATGCCTTTGAGGGAAATTGCTTTAGAGCCAACTGCCGAATTTAAAAAGTTTACAGCGTCGTTACTAACACCCACCACCAAATTCACTATGGAGAGTGCAACAAGTGCAACGATCATTAGTAAATATATGTTTTCCATTTTTCTATTTAATTGTTCGATGCAAAATTCTCTATTATTTTCAAGAGTAATGTTACCTCAACATTAACAAATCTTAAAAATCTATTTGAAGACGCGCTTGTACAACGTCTAAATTCCCCTTATTCTCTATGGAAGCATGAGAGTAATTGAACATAAATCTTGTAACTGGATTCAGATACCAATTTACGCCCATGGCCAATTGAAACTGTTGTCCGCCCTTGACAATACCATCATTAAGGTCTGTCTGAGAAAACTCTGCAGCAACTTCCCAGGCACCGAAACCTTTTTCTTTTCCTCCAAAATTCTTTTTTGGTTTTACACGTCCAAACCCTTGATAGGAACCTTGGTATTTCTTGGATTCTCCGGTAATGAAATAGCTTAACTCTGCATAGTAATTCGAAAAATGGTAATTGCCATTATCAATATTTACCGTAGCGTCCAAATATTCAGATTGTAAGGAAAATGGACCATGTATGTACACTGCCTCAAGATTTAGAAGGCCAACATCATTTACATTTTGAATAATATCTGTTTCGATAAATTTATCTGCCAATTTCGATCCTGGGGAAATGGAGACTTCATATTCTTTACTTTCAGGATTTCTGAAGCTATACCCCACCCCTAAATGAAGGAGTCTGCTCTTTTCAATATCCCTTATTGGCAATGCAGTTATTCTTCCCGTCACCGCATACCCATCATGATGTAAACCTTCCACGGTGCTATCACTCGGATTTTGAAATGCTCCGAGTTGTACGGATAAGCGTTTGTTAAAAAAATCATTAAAAATTACTGCGCCCGTGTTTCGATTATGTGAGAAGTGTGTGTTGGCGCCGCGTTCCATAAAAGTTGTATACTTTCCACTGGTCAATGCCGAAAACCTGAACGGTTCGTGAAGTTGGCCTATTCTTAAGTTTCCGACAGCAGGAATATTGGTTATCCCGATATACACGTCCTTAAAAGCTACCTTTTCTCCTGCAAAATCAACTTGAAGTTTGAATTCTACATTTTCATAGATTTCCCCAGAAAAGAACAATCGGGCGCTCGTTAGTTCGGTTCTAGAATAATGATTCAGCATGCCATAATTCCGTTCCAGATCGGAATTAGGAAATAGCTGTGCGTGGTCCACAAAAATTCTTCCTCCAAAGTTTAGAGAAAAATTGTCATTTGGACTTTTTAACTGGAAACCATTGTCCCACTTAAAAGAAAAAGAGGGAGCGATAGTATCTTGACCATAACTGTTTTGAGAAAGTACTAGTACTGCTAAAACCAAAAAAAACCCACGAAACATGCGATATAAAATTATATGTTTCGGCAAAGAACCATCAATTTAATAAGTTGAATGTTTCCTTAATGTTAATTATAAACGGACTGAAAATATTATTTGGAGTTCTTCATGAATTCCTCCGCCTTTTCAACCATCTCTGTGTTGCCGCAGAAAAAAGGAACACGTTCGTGAAGGGTTTTGGGTTCTATTTCCAAAATTCTTTTGAATCCGTCACTACATTTACCGCCAGCTTGTTCTGCTATCATGGCCATTGGGTTGCACTCATAAAGCAGTCTAAGTTTTCCTTTTGGATTTTTTGAAGTGCTTGGATAAATATAGATTCCACCTTTAATCATATTTCTATGAAAATCGGAAACAAGGGATCCAATATACCTAGAGGTATAAGGTCTGTCCTCCTCCTCTTTCTGACAGTATTTTATATAGTCCTTTACACCTTGAGGAAATTGGTAATAATTCCCTTCATTAACGGAATAGATACACCCTTTTTCAGGAAATTTCATATTGGGATGAGAAAGATAATAGGTTCCAATTGCGGGATTTAGAGTAAACCCATTTACACCATGACCCGTTGTATAAACAATCATCGTGGAAGTGCCATAAACAATATACCCAGCCGCTACTTGGTTTATTCCCGGCTGTAAAAAATCCTCAATTTCAACTGGAGTGCCTGATGGCGTTATCCTGCGATAAACCGAAAAAATAGTTCCTACAGAAACGTTTACGTCAATGTTTGAAGATCCATCAAGAGGATCGATCAATACAACATATTTGTTATCATTCTTTTCGTTTCTGCCCTTGATAGTAATAAAATCATCTTCCTCCTCACTGGCAATCCCGCAGACTATTTCTCTGTTGGTCAGGGTGTTGATAAAAACGTCATTGGCAAAAACATCCAGTTTTTGTTGATCTTCGCCTTGTACGTTTTGATCTCCAGCATTTCCCAAAATATCTACAAGTCCGGCTTTGTTAACTTTATGGTTAACCACCTTGGCGGCCAAACGTATGGAATTGATGAGTCTTGAAAGTTCGCCGGAAGAGTACTTGAACTCATTTTGATTTTCAATAATGAATTCGCCAAGCGATTGATTTATTTTTGCCATGATGGAAGGGGTCCTGAATTTCCGGCAAATATCGGGATTTTTAAGAAATTGAACCGATATTTGTACGCGATTTTAAAGAGAAGGCCAATTCAATCTCAATTCAGGCGGAAGAATTGGCGATCCAGATCAAAATCCAACGCGATAACACTCACAATATAGAAAATCTAAAAACTTACCTTTCACGGATAAATTATAATTCAATGCAGATTAGAAAAGCCATTAAAAGTGATATGCCCCAAGTTTTGGAGCTGATAAAGGAATTGGCAATTTTTGAAAATGAGCCCGATGCCGTTGAAATTACCAAAGAGGTTTTAGAACAGGAAGGATTTGGAGAAAATCCTCTGTTTACGTGTTTTGTAGCAGATGTTTCTGAGTCTTTAAGTGACCAAAACGTTAGCTCAGAAATAGTGGGTGTTGCCCTAGTCTATTTTCGATTTTCAACCTGGAAAGGCAGAATGTTGCATCTGGAAGATTTAATAGTAAAAGAATCTGAGAGAGGTAAGGGCATTGGGGAAGCACTTTATGGACAAGTTATGCAATATGCGCATGATCGTGGCTTAAAACGTGTGGCATGGGATGTTTTGGATTGGAATCAAGGCGCTATCAAATTCTATGAACGTAGTGGAGCGAAACTCATGAAAGATTGGAAGGTTGTGCACATGAATGAAGAAGGATTGAAAAATTATATTGAGCGAAAGTAGATTGGACATAACTTCGAAGTTTACAATTCAAAATAAAGTAAGTTCTTTTTCGGAAGATATTTTTAATGGTTTAAATCCACGAAAGGACTCTAGTCGTGGCAGTTTTTAAAAAAGTATGAAGATTTTCAAATTTGGAGGTGCCTCCACAAAAGATGCTGAGAATGTGAAGAACATTCTTTCGCTCATTAAACAATCTGGGGAGAAGGATTTGGTTATTGTAGTTTCTGCAATGGGAAAAATGACCAATGCGCTGGAAATTGTGGTCAATGATTATTTTGAATCAGGAGATTTCAAGGATTCTCTACAAACGGTTTACGATTTTCATTTTAATATTATAAAAGGATTATTTCCCAATACTTCCCATTCTATTTATTCAGAATTGGAAACCCTGTTTAATGGAATTACGCGTTTCTTTCAAACGAATAAATCCAAAAACCACGCTTTTGTCTATGATCAAGTGGTGTCTTACGGCGAATTGCTTTCGTCAAAGATAGTTTCACTTTACTTATCTGAGAATGGAATGACCAATTCCTGGTTAGACGTTCGTAAATGCATAATGACCGATTCAAATTTTCGAGATGCCAGCGTAAATTGGGAAAAAACAGAAAAACGTATTGCTAAAATCGTTTCTTCAATAGGAATTACCGTAACTCAAGGATTTTTGGGTGCTGAAGACAAAAATAATTTCACCACCACGCTTGGACGAGAGGGTAGTGATTATACTGCAGCTATTTTTGCTTATTGTTTAAATGCAGAAAGTGTTACTATCTGGAAAGATGTACCGGGTGTACTAAATGCCGACCCTAGATATTTCACCCAGACGCAATTGCTCTCTAAAATTTCCTATAGAGAAGCTATTGAATTGGCTTTTTATGGAGCTTCGGTTATTCACCCTAAAACATTACAGCCACTTCAAAGAAAGGAGATTCCTTTATTTGTAAAATCGTTTCTTTCACCTTTGGAAAATGGAACTTGTGTAGGAGAAGGAGTGGCCTTGGAGCCGAATATTTCTTGTTTTATTCTTAAAAAGGATCTCGTTTTGATCTCACTATCTTCATTGGATTTCAGCTTTATGATGGAAGATAATATTGGCGACGTTTTTAAATGGCTACACGAATACAAGATGAAGGTGGAACTCATCCAAAACTCCGCCATTAGTTTTTCGGTCTGTGTGAGCGATAAATTCGGTAATCTGGACGTTCTGTTGAATAAACTTCGGGAAAAATTCAGTGTAAAATGGAATGAGAATGTAACGCTTTACACTATTCGGCATTTTGACCCATTAGAAGTAAAGGCACTTCGGGAAAATAGACCCGTACTCTTAAAACAGGAAACACAAGAAACGGTGCAGCTTGTAATTAAGGAATAAGACAAAAAAAGTTCACTTTGGTTTTTACTACCAAAGTGAACTTCAACATTATGCTTTGCAAGTTTAGTTCACAATCATTTTTTCGGTTTTTAGGACAGAGTTTCCAGACTTGATCTTCACGAAATAAATTCCGCTATGCAAATTTTCCAAGGTTATTGTTGCCTTTTGTGAATGGATATTCTCCTCAAATAATAGCTGCCCCATTATATTATAGACGTTTATAGAGGTTTCTGCGGGAAGGTTTCCATTAAGAGTAATCGTAAACGTACCGTCGTTGGGATTTGGATATAGCGTAAAGGAACTATTGTCAAACTCCCTAGTCGAAGCTGTCTCGGGACCAAACCTAGCGATATAGATGTTTCCGGGAACAAAAGAAATATCTATATCATTGGAAATATATTCCGGTTGGTAACTGTTGGGGATGGCAATATTTGTCAAGCTACGTGTTTTGCCCACAACATAAAATCCATTGCCGTATGGGATGCCCACTGAATTATGCTCATCCTTTTCTCCACCGTAATAAGTGCCCCATAGCCGTTCGCCCTCTGGATTGAACTTTACCACAAAGGCATCAGAACTGCCTGCTATTTCCTCCTGGTAGCTTCCCGGGCTAGCAATATTTAGATCGTGAATGGTCTTGCCTGATATATAAATATTCCCTTCCACATCGGTGCTGGCTTTTCCCCAACTTAAGTTAAGGGTAGGAGGAGGAGAAAAATTATCCCCACAAAAGGTCCCCCAAAGGCGCTCCCCGGCCCCGTTGAACTTTTCCAGAAAATTAGTTGTTGTTTCGGTTGTTTCCTGATAGGCACCGGGGGTGGCAATGTACTCATTATAAGAGCTCAACCCCCCTAAGTAGATATTTTCTCCAAAGGTTTCCAGACTTTTTCCCCACATTAATACTGATACCGCACCAAAATAGGAACCCCACAATCGCTGCCCATCAAACGAAAATTTAGAGATAAAAGCACCACGGCAATCGTTCGGTTGGGATTGGTAGCCATTGGAGGTCCCGTAATAGGTATTATATTCAAATAACGGTGGGCAATCTTGATGACTGCCCGCCACAATAATTTCGTTGCCTAAAAGCGCTATTCCGGTAATTTTTCCCCAGTTGATACCGTAATAGGTGGACCATATTCTATCACCCTCTGGGCTAAACTTTGAAATTAGCCATTTACTGCCTTCGATTTGGGGCTGGAATGTACTGGCAGTACCTAATCCTTCACTTTGCGTACCGTTAATAATAAAAATGGATCCATTGGGATGCACGGCGATCCCAGTATTTTTCTCATAATCGATTTCCAGACCAAGTCCATCTTCACTAGCAGTCCCTCCAAAATAGGTGCCCCATAGCAATTGACCGTCCAGCGTAAATTTGGCTAGAAGAATATCCTTATCCCCATTCAGTTGGGGCTGGTATGCACCCGGTGTTGCAATGTTATTTTCGCTAATAGTAGACCCTATTATATATAGCTCATCATTTTCGGAGATAGCTATATCTTCGATTCTGTCCATTTCAGCACCTCCATAATAGGTGCCCCAGAGTAAATTACCGTCACTATTGAATTTGGCTATAAATCCGTCAGACATGCCCCCTCCGTATTCGGGTTGATGGGAGGTAGGATCAGTAAATGAATAAAAAGGTTGGGCCACATCTCTAACGTGCCCCACAAGGTATAAATTTCCATCCTTGTCTACCGCTCCTTCTTTAAAATATAGTCCCTCATTGCCAAAATATGTTCCCCATAACCGTTCATAATTTTCCTGGGCAGAAACAGTAAAGGATAATAACAATACTATTCCTATTAATATGTAACTATGTGCTTTCATTTTTTGAGGGGCTTAATTATCTGAGAAAAAAAGAATTGTTTCGTCACCATTAGTACTATAATCTCCTATCCAACCATTTCCTGGGTCAACTGGACTTCCATAGGGCGATAAACCTAAATTGCCACCTCCTAAATGATGGTTATTTCGAGGATCTCTTACTTCAAATTTAAAGAAATAAAATATCTGTGGGTTGGCGAGTACGTCATAATCCAAATTAGAACTTGCAATCGGCGCAGAACCTGTTGATGTGGCATTAACGTATCTGCTCCAATAGCCAATATAGGGGGCACTGTTTACAGATTGAAAAGGAAACCTCGTGAGACTTTAAATTTTAACTTCCTCACTACAGGAAGAAAAACTCATCACCAGTAAAATGGTTGCCAAATACAAATAAATTTTTTTCATAACTTGTAGATTTAAGATTAATTTAATGAACTTAAATATATTTCTTGAACCTACCAAAATAGTTATACAAGAAATAAGACAAAAAACTCAAAAATCATTTTGGATCAATATTCTGCGGGCTTTCCTTATATTTGTTCCAATAACCAACCAACATATTATATGGGATTAGTCAATGCAAAAGAAGTTGCAAAAGCCATCAATTTGGAAAAATTTGGCTTTATGGGGACGTTTGTAGGCTGGTCTCTAATGCAGATTCTCAATATCAGCACGCTCAATAAAATTTACGATAGGCAAAAGCACCTAACCGATTTAGAATTTATAAATGCCCTTTTGGATGAATTTGAAGTGAATTTTGAAATTCCCGAGGAAGATTTACGCAGAATTCCAAAAACGGGTGCTTTTATTACTGTTTCCAACCATCCTTTGGGCGGGATAGATGGCATTCTTTTACTGAAAATCTTATTGGAACACCGACCCGATTTCAAATTGATGGGAAATTTTCTGCTGCACCGCATTGAGCCTTTAAAGCCTTATGTGATGGCTGTTAATCCTTTTGAAAATCGGAAAGGAGTGAAATCTAGTTTATCAGGATTCAAAACAGCAATTTCGCACATACGTGATGGGCACCCGTTAGGTATTTTTCCGGCAGGTGAAGTCTCTACGCAGAAGGAAGGACGATTACTTGTAGATAGACCTTGGGAAGAGGCAGCTATGAAGCTAGCTCAAAAGGCAGAAGTTCCTATTGTTCCAATCTATTTTCATGCAAGGAATAGTAAGACGTTCTATAGAATGACGAAATTGAGCGATACCCTTCGCACGGCCAAATTGCCTTCGGAGTTATTGACGCAAAAGGAACGATTGATAAAAATTAGAATTGGAAATCCCATTTCCGTAGAAGATCAAAAGGAACATACCTCTCTTGCGCTTTTTACTCAGTTTTTGCGAAGAAAAACCTATATGCTGGCAAATCCTTTCCAGCGTAAAAAATTATTGGACAATATTCCGAAAACATTAAAATTTCCAAAACCTCCTAAAAAAATTGGAGGTCCCATTCCGTTGGAAAAAATGGAGGCGGAAATTGAGAACCTTAGAAAAAGCGACAAGCGCCTTTTGGAAAGCAAGAACTATGAGGTGTTTTTGTCCAAGGCAGATGCTATTCCTTATATATTGCAGGAAATTGGTAGGTTGCGAGAAATCACTTTCAGGGAAGTTGGAGAGGGAACCAATAACAGCACCGACCTCGATAAATTTGATAGCTATTACCATCATATGTTTTTATGGGACAATGAGGCTGAAAAGCTTGCTGGGGCTTACAGAATGGGTCTAGGATCCGAAATTTTTCCAAGATTTGGGATTAACGGATTTTATTTACAAGACCTTTTCCGTTTTGAGCCAGAGCTATATGACATGATGAGCGAATCCATAGAAATGGGGAGAGCGTTTATTATCAAGGAATATCAACTTCGTCCAATGCCCTTATTTTTACTCTGGAAAGGAATTGTCCATACAACACTTCGTTTTCCGGAACATAGATATCTTATTGGAGGTGTGAGCATTAGCAATAAATTTTCGGAATTCTCAAAAAGCCTTATGATCGAGTTTATGAAATCCAATTATTACGATCCCTATGTTGCGCAGTATATCAATCCTAAAAAGGAATATAAGGTTAAATTGAAAGATGCAGACAAGGACTTTATTTTTGATGAAAGTGCTGCAGACCTAAATAAATTTGATCGCATAATTGATGAGGTTGAGCCAGGAAGTCTTCGAATTCCAGTTTTAATTAAGAAATATATCAAACAGAACGCAAAGGTGATTGCGTTTAATGTTGATCCGTTATTTAACAACGCGGTGGATGGACTTATGTATATTCGAATAGCAGATCTTCCTGAAGGAACAGTAAAACCAGTAATGGAAGAATTTCAGGCAGAATTGGAGAAAAAATATTCAGGCAAAAACGGAGAACAACCTAATGAGGATTCTATGGGTACTACTTCTGAAGTAGATTAAAAGTCAGAAGTAGAGAGACATCAGGGTATCGTTCCGTTATTTTTGGGAATACGGATTATAGCTTCCAAAATTCCAGATGTAGCCTTCAGGATCTTTACAGGAATATCCTCTACCCCCATAATCTTCATCCTTCAATTCCATAACCATCTGTGCTCCCGCATCTTTGGCTATTTGGTAGTGGGAATCTACATCGTCAATAATAAAATACGCAGTTTGGGTATTTAATCCGTTGGCTTCTCTCGGTGTGCCGATCATTTTTCCAAATTCAGATTCTGGACGAAATAATCCAATCATTATCATGGCTTCTCCTAATTTCAGTTCACTATGTTGTATAATATTCTGGTCATCCCTGTAAACTGAATGTTCTTGAAAGCCTAAAGCGTTTTTTAAAAATTCAAATGCGGTATTTGGATCTTTATAAACTAGTGTGGGTATTGCTCCATATCTGCTCATCTTTAGTGTTTTATAGTTTTACTAAATTTAAGAAAGAAATGATTTAGTTAGTAAAGTTGGATTCCCAAATTTTTGTCCTGACTTCGAAATTCTTCGTCCCTCCATATTAAAATATTCTTATAGCCTTTCTTTTTTTGGGAGAGATCTTTAAAATTTAAAGTGTAATGCATAACACTTCCAATAAATTTTGTGTCTAACACTTTCGTTCTTTGCTAAATCTATATGTTTTGGTAGGGGTGCGATACGATAAACTGTGTCGGCAATATTCTTAAAATAAACATCCTGGGAATTGGCGAAAAATAATATTTGCAAATTATCAATTTACCTAAATTTGTTTTTGGGATATCAGAGATTGATTCGCCCGGTATTGAACAGCTATCAGGGATTGAGGATGAAATTGTTGATTATCTTTTCTGCGATTACTTGTGCTAGACCTATTTTACTCTCAACAGTCCACCCTGCAATATGTGGTGTTAATATTACATTGTCCATTTCAAATAATTCTTTTAGCGAATGAGGGAAGTTTTCCGAATCAAAAAGAGTTTCAAAGGAAGATTTTTCAAATTCCAATACGTCCAAACCTGCGCCTAAAATTTTACCAGATTTTAAGGCTTTCACTAGATCTGTGGTGACCACACTTTTTCCTCGCGCCGTATTGATTAACCAAAATGGTTTGGAAAAGGAATTGATAAATTCTTCATTTACCATTTTGTCAGTTAATGGAGTCCAGGGAGTGTGAAGACTAACTACATCCGAATTTTCCTGGAGTTGTTCCAAAGAAACTTGAGTTGCATTTTCATCAGCCACATCAGATTTAATGTCATAACACAGCACTTCACAATCAAACCCTCGAAGTTTTTTTGCGAAAGCTTTTCCCATATTTCCATACCCGATGATTCCTACAGTTTTGCCGTCCAGTTCAATTCCGCGATTGCTTTCTCTGTTCCATTGACCGTTTTTAACCTCTCTGTCCGCCTTCACTAAATTATTTAATAATGAAAGAAGCATTCCCAAGGCCTGTTCACCTACAGCATTTCGATTTCCTTCGGGTGCGGCAATAAGTTTGACATCTAAGCTTTCAGCATATTCTTCATCTATACTTTCCAAGCCAGCGCCAACCCGCGCTATAAATTTTAAATTTTTGGCGGAATCCAAAAACGTTCGATCAATTTTAAAACGGCTGCGAATTACAATTCCGTCATAGCTCGCAATAATGTCTTCGATCTCTTCTTTGGAAGCAGAATAATTTTCTTCATTTTGAAATCCCGCCGTAGTAAGCATGTTTATTAAAACAGGGTGATTACTGTCTAAGTGAAGAATTTTCATATCGAGAGATAATGTTAGTTATGTGGAGGCGCCTGTGGGTAGGCAATTTCTTGTTTTTCAGAAAGGTTATGGATTTTAAAATAATTTCGCTTTCCGTCAAACCAATAACTTATAACTGCCTCATTGTCCTTCAGTTCAAAAGGAAATTCATCATAAGGTGTATTTTGAGCCTCTTTCATTGAATCGCTATCCATGATGACACCTTTTGCGGATGATCCATGCACTAGATTTGCTGTAAACGTGTTGGAATTATTGGGCGCGTTCTTGGCCTCCAAAATATGACTTCGGAAATATATATTCTGAACAGCTATATCAGGCTGCATTTCCTTCAATAGAATAGATATATTGATTCCCGAACCTCCTTCCTTAATTCCTGCAGCCCATCTTTGAAAAAAAGCATCTTCTATTTTAAAGGGCGGATTTTTTTCGAACACAAATTTACTATTTGAAGATTTTGAACTGCCGCAGTAAGTTAAACTCAAACCTACCAATAACAACGATAGCAAAAGAATAAGCCTATTTGTTTTCTTCATGATTCCAAAGGATTGTATTTGGTTTGCAACAATAATTTGATTGCAAAGTCCTGTAGCATTTACAGCATTCCATTAGGTTCAATCCACTTAAAATAATTGGTGTCTTGAGGAACCTTTACCCTTTCAGCAATACGCGTCATTCTACTTGGCAATTTTACAAGAAAGTCTCGCGCCTTTTCTGCCTCGTCCGTTAACCCATTCATTTCTGAAATTTCCCAATATGCATTAAGTTTTTCTAGAATGTCTATATAATCATAGGTAGTATATACACCCAAACGTTGAGCTGCGTTGCTGAAATCGTCAAAAGCAGATGCCATTTTTCCACCGCTCTGTCTTAGATTTTGGGCAGGCATGATTATTTTTTTCTTCATCATATCGGCAAAAGCGAGCATCATTTCACTTCCGTCATATTCAAAGATTGTTTTTACAAATTCTCGATAAGCCAAATGATGTCTCATTTCGTCGCCTGCGATAATGGAACACATTTTTGAGAGCATTTTATTGCCTTTTTGCTTTGCAATTCTGGCAACTCTCTTGTGAGAAACGTTTGTGGCCAATTCCTGAAAACTGGTATAGACAAAATTGCGATATGGATCTCGACCTGTTCCTACTTCGAAGCCGTCATTAATCAAATGGTGCGTGGTTATTTCAACCTCTCTCATGTTCACTCTTCCAGACAAATACAAATATTTGTTTAAAGTATCACCATGACGGTTTTCTTCACCCGTCCAATGACGAATCCATTTTGCCCAGCTATTGCGGCCATGTTGGTCCACGCCTTCCATGTCCATCAACCAGCTTTCATACGTAGGCAAAGCTTCTTCGGTTACCATATCACCAACAAGGACAACCCAAAAATCGTATCCAAGCTCTTTCGCTTCTTCACGGATTTGGTGAACCTCGTCCATATAATTTTCTTTTTGAAAGTTGGGCAGAAAATCTGTGGGCTGCCAGATTTCTTCCGGTGGTATAAGATATTTGTCCATGTAACTTCCGACATTCTTCTCGATTGTCTGCATCACTTCCAATCTTATATTCTTTAGAGCCATAATATTCTTGCTTTTACTACAAATATAAAGAGGTCAGGCCATTTTTTGTAATAAAATAGTCTTAATTCCTGCCTTTCTCGTTCGGATATAATAGATGTACTGGATCACTTTGCCAAACTACTTTAGAATCAATGTCTAACATAGAAATGCTTCCTTTAAAGGCAGCGCCAGTATCCACATTCCAGACGTTGGCAAAATTAACCGGTTTTTCAAAACCAATTCGGGTTACGGGCGTATGGCCAATGTAAATTTCCTTAAATATTTTTAACCGTTTTGGATATCTCTGATCCTCCTTTTCGATAGAGGGATCGAGTGCGCAAACCATTTCCCATAATGTTCTATCCCAATATACCATGTTGGGATAATATTCATAATCAGGCCCATTCTGATTAGTGAACCCGGCGTGAAGAAAAAGTCTGTTATCTGAATCAATGTGAAAATTGAATAAATTTCCGAAAAACTCAATATGTTCTTCCCTTACGTGTTGTTCAATATGTCTATAACTTTTAAGGCTGCTGGCACCTCCTTCTCTAAGCCACATCGGATTTTCTTCGCCAGTTTTTAAATAGGTGTTCAATAGTTCATCATGATTGCCCCGAAGAAAGATACAATTATGGGTTTTTGAAAACTCGATTAAAAAACTTATTACTTCGGCAGATTCACTCCAACCATCAACATAGTCTCCCATAAAAATATATTTCGCGTCTAAAGGAAGGTCTGCTTCATTTATCAATTGTTGCAATGCTCTATAACCTCCATGAATATCCCCAATAACTACAGTCCTCATTATAAACTTGATTTATATCTTAATCGATTCCAAAGATAATTTATTAGCCGGGTTTTTTAAGGAATGGTTTGTTAGAGATTGTTTAAATAAACATTAAAGATGGAATTAATCCAAAATTAGATGGATTTATTCCAAGTTATTTTATCTTTGATAAATTGAATTTTCAAAGGAAAATCTATGATGGATTATGTAAAAGGGCGAGGTGCACAAAAAAATGTAGATAACCGTTTTGCGGAAAATAGACATGACGTTCTGGATGACTATCTGAATTTTTGCGAAACTGAAGGCGAGGAAGCAGACAATAACAAAACCAAATACCTCGAAGTTTTTCCAAAGACCTTTGTGAACAAAGTGGAAAGCCCAGATGTGGGGATGGGCTATTCAGCCAACCCATATCAAGGGTGCGAACACGGTTGTGTGTATTGCTACGCCCGAAACAGCCACGAATATTGGGGCTATGGCGCAGGACTGGATTTTGAACGGAATATCCTCTTCAAATCCAATGCTCCCAAACTTTTGGAAGAAAAAATAACCTCCAAAAACTGGCTGGGAAGTACAATCGTTTTTTCCGGAAATACTGATTGCTACCAACCGCTAGAACGCAAACTCGAAATCACCAGAAAATGTTTGGAAGTAATGCTAAAGTGGAAACATCCCACCGGCATCATCACCAAAAATTCTTTGATACTGCGCGATATCGATATTTTAAAGGAAATGGCAAAGCTGAATACCATCACCGTAAACATTTCCATAACTTCTCTTTCTGAAGATACCCGACGGTTGTTGGAACCCCGAACCGCGAGCATTAAACAACGTTTAAAAGTGGTGGAAGAACTTTCAAAACACGACATTCCCGTTCGCGTGATGATGGCGCCCATTATCCCTTCCCTAAACAGCCACGAAATCTTGCCTTTAGTAAAAACGGTTTCAGAACTCGGTGCTCGGGACGTAAATTACACTATGGTAAGGCTCAACGGCCAAGTAGCCGAAATTTTCAAAGATTGGGCGCACAAAACCATTCCGGACCGTGCAGAGCGTATCCTAAACCAAATAGCAGAATGCCACGGCGGCAATCTTAACGATAGCAATTGGGGCAGAAGAATGAAAGGCGACGGCACCATCGCCCAGCAGGTAAAGGATACCCTAGCCATTGCCAAAAATAAATACCTGACCGATAGAAAAATGCCCGTTTTGGATACTTCCCATTATTTACAACTGAAGAATCCGCAATTGCGGATGTTTTAGGTTATGGGATAAGCTTTTAATTACTAAAATAACCAAAACCCCACAGGTCGAAGCTTGTCCGCAGGAACTTTTAGCGTAGGAGGAAGACCTTTGGGGTTTGGAAAAGGATGAAATTGTTCACTTTGTTTATGGAAAAGATATTTATCATAAATAATTCTAATCCATTTTTACCAACATCGTGAAATCTGCATTGGCTTATGTTTAGACTCTTCACGTATTTTTTTCACCATTTATTAAAAACCTTTAACCTGCACCCAACCAAAAACCCCACCCAAATGTTTTAATTTTGAATTCCCTTACCTTTCTTGGAGAATGATCAATTGTGACATTGAAATTTTAAATTAAAAACCGCCACCAGAAGCCAATGGTTTACAAAGTAAAAAAACTGATAGTCAGCTTTATTCAGTTCAAAAGGGCGTTTGTTAATTATCCTTTTCGGAAATTTAATTTCGTTGAAATCCTGCTGTTTTGGACCCGAGAACGACTTACGCGGTCTCAGTTTCTAATTCTTTCTGGCGTGTTGGTGGGTCTTACTGCAGGACTGGGCGGCGTACTTTTAAAGGTTCTCGTTCATTACATTCAAGCGTTTATCAATAATGATGTCCCGTTCGAGGAGCGGATCTATGTTTTCGCCATTTTCCCACTTGTCGGAATTGTCCTAACTACCTTAATCGTAAAATACCTGTTCAAAGGCGATGAGGATAAAGAACTTTCTTATGTCTTAAAAGATATTTCGCAAAACGGAAGCAAGGTCAAGTCAACTAAAATGTACTCTCAAATCATTGAAAGTGCCGTAACTGTGGGTTTTGGAGGCTCCGTAGGACTTGAAACGCCAATAGCTGTAACTGGTTCTGCCATTGGTGCCAACTATGCCGAACGCTATCGGTTAGGATTTAAAGAACGTACGTTATTGCTTGCTTCCGGAGCTGCTGCCGGAATTGCCGCCGCTTTTGATGCACCTATCGCCGGGGTTATGTTTGCTTTCGAGATTCTGTTAGTTGGCTTGGTATTCACAGATTTTATTCCGTTGGTGATAGCTGCCATTTGTGGGAGTTTGCTATCGATGATTATCTTGAATGACGACGTACTTTTTAATCTCCCAACCCGTGAAACCTTCAATTATGGCAATATCCCATATTATATAGGCTTGGGCGCGCTTACAGGACTTTATGCACGGTATTTTCTGGTTGTTGGCATTATTGTGAAGTGGTTTTTTAATAAATTCAAAAAAAGAGTGATGCTAAGAGCCGTTATCGGCGGTAGCTTACTTTCACTGTTATGTGTTGCGTTTCCACCACTTTTTGGGGAAGGATATTTAAATATTCGGTTGCTGCATCAGGGAAATATTAATCATTTAATTCACGAAAGCCTTTTCAGATATTTTGAATTTGAAAGCTCACAACTTGTTATCGTTGCGTTTTTGGGCCTCACCGTCTTGATGAAAGCTTTTGCAACAAGCATCACCCTAAGTTCGGGTGGAAACGGTGGAAATTTTGCGCCTTCGTTGGTGGCTGGTGGATTACTCGGCTATCTTTTTGGCTTTGTTTTGGAAATGATGGGAATGCCAAACGTGCCAATTACAAACCTTATGCTCGTAGGAATGGCGGGAGTTATGTCCGGCGCGCTTTATGCTCCCTTAACGGCCATTTTTCTCATCGCGGAAACCAGTAGCGGCTACGATCTTTTTATTCCCTTGATGATTGTTTCGGTTATGGCATATGCTATCAATCGGTTCTTTTCACCCACACATCCTTCCTATAAAAAACTTGCCGAAAAAGGTGAAATATTTACTACCCGACAGGATCAAAATATTCTTTCTCATATTCCTCTGGAAAATTGCTTAAACACTTCCTCATTGATTATTCATACCACCGATAGTATGGATGAGGTGCTTCGGAAATTTAGAAACAGCGACCAAAACACAATGGCCGTGGTTGATGCCGACAATAAATTTTGGGGAATCCTAAATCGCGAGCGACTCCGCCCTTACTTACTCGGCAAAGAATCAACCGAAGGCAGTAGCGTGAGTCAGCTTACCATAAATCCATCATTTATAATCTCAAACCAAGATTCGGTGATGGATATAATGAAAATGTTTGATGAAGCCGATGTATGGCAACTCCCGATGCTAAATGAAAATCGTGAATTCCAAGGTTTTGTAAGTCGGTCGGAGATATTGAATAATTATAGGAGGTTGTTGAGGGAGTATTCGGAGTGAGTTGAGGAGAAAATAGAAAAGAGAATATAGAAAATGGACTTAGGACCGCTGTCGCTATAGGACTTAAGACGTAAGACTAAAATTTTTTATGGGCTGTAGTTAAAAAACAGGACAAAAGGCCTGCCCGCCGGAGGAGGGGAACCACGGAACACGACTAAAGGCCTGCCCGCCGGAGGAGGGGAATCACGAAACACGACTTAAGGCCTGCCCGCCGGAGGAGGGGAATCACGAAACACGACTTAAGGCCTGCCCGCCGGAGGAGGGGAACCACGAAACACGACTTAAGGCCTGCCCGCCGGAGGAGGGGAACCAAGAAACAGGACGAAAGGAAAACAAGGATCAAACTAAAATGGATACCTATCATTTTTCTTTGCGTTCTTTGCGCCTCAGCGGTGAATTATTACGGCAAAGTCGCAAAGGCGCGCAGCTTTGGTTTTTTTAGTCTTGGCTCTTGGCTCTTGTAGTCCGGCAAGGGACGGTCTTGCATCTTTTCTCCAATAATGACTGCCTTTTAATAAGGAACTTCCAAGTTTTCCCTATTTTCGCCACACGCGAAACTTCCGACTATGAAGCACTTTTTAATATTCTTTTTTAGCGTTTTTCTTTCGATAGCTTCATTTTCCCAATCAAAGGAAGAACTTTCCCAATTGTCTTTCGAGGCCCTAAAAGATAGTATTGAAAAATATCAGTTTACTGATATGGAAAAGGCTTTGAATGCCAGTGCTGCTCATTCTTTAAAGGGGAAAAGAGAAAATAATAAGGACGAGGAGTGGTTTGGAAAACAGTCAACCGTTATGGTTTATGTGTTTTTTAGGAAGTTTGATGAAGCAAATAAGGAAGGTGAAAAAGCACTCGAGTTTGCAAGAAGAAATAATCTCGAAAAGTTTGAAATGGATGCCCTTTTAATCTTGGGAGATCTTCACGGCATAATTACGACTGGCGAAGAACAACTTTCTATTTATAGCGAATTATTGGCGGTGGCTGAATCTTCAAATAATGATTTATATCGAGAGGTAGCTTTCTCCCGAATTGCTCGGGTTCACGACATAAGCGGAAATTCGGAAAAAGCGTTGGAACTGTATAAAAAATCTTTAGCCTACTATTTGCAAAAGCCAATAGACTCGTCTTTTACGCAAATTAATAAAAACAGTAATCTTGTTAATGTATATAGTAGTTTGGCTTTGTCACATCTCAAATTAGAGCATATTGACTCTGCTAAGTTATACAGCGCTAAAATCAATAATTTTCAGGCAAAAGAGTTGGATTCCTGCTATTCCGTCTATTCCTATTTATTGAAGGCGGAAATTGCATACGAAGAAAAAAGGTTTGACGAAGCCCGAACTAACTATGAAAAAGGATACTCGGTATGTCCCTCAGAATATGATTTAATGCAACTCAATAAAGCCTATGCCTTTGGAAAAGTAGAGGTAGGTGCAAAAAACTATCAGAAGGGAATTTCAATTTTACAAAAAGGATTGGATGATTATAAAGTAACCGCTGCCGAAGAAGGTTTTATGCGGGATTATTATGAAAAACTCGCTGAAGCATACAAAAACACTGAAAATTTTGAGAAAGCAGGTTTTTATTTCGAAAAATACCTTGTCACAAAAACTGAATTCACGAAGCTTAAAGAAAATGCGAGAGAAAGTTTTCTGAAGAAAGAAAGAGCAAATTTTAAAAAGGATTTTGATGCCTTGGTTTCTGAAAAGGAACGAAGCCAATCCAGTCTCAATTACATTTTGCTAGGCGCATCTTTCATAATCTTACTACTTCTCTTTTTGCTTCTGAAGTTTTACCGAAACAAAAAAGCTAACGAAATTAAATTCCAAGAACTACTTGCCAAAATTGAAGCGGCTCCAACTTCCGAAGAAATAATCGATACCAAGGATGCCATTTTGGAAGAAACAAACAGCAACGATGTTTCCGAAGAAATAAAAATCCAAATCCTCGACGGTCTTAAAAAACTGGAGGAAAAGGAATATTTTTTAAAACAAGAATGCAATTCATATAACGTAGCCAAGAAAATAGGAACCAATACATCCTATCTTTCTAAAGTAATTAATTCACATTACGGCAAAAATTTCAATACGTATATCAATGATCTTCGAATCAATTATGCGATCCTTCGTTTAAAAAATGATGTTATTTTTAGATCGTATTCCATACAATCCATCGCGGAAGAAATCGGTTATAAATCGGCAGATTCTTTCACGAAATACTTCAAAAAAGACACCGGATTAAACCCTTCTTTTTACATTAAGGAAATCAAGAATATTACCTAAAAACGTGTTGTCAACCCGAAATTTATAAATATAGGGTTGTGGAATTCTCGGCATTTCAGAACTTGTAATTATTCCATAATTCCCTTTGTTTACAGGGATTTAAACAGTTTTTGTACTTCACCAAATTCCGAAATATGGGTAGGCTTCTCTTTTATATACGAGTTTAGTGTTGCAGATTTGCTTCAGAATTAACCACTAAACAAATCGATATGACTACCTTAAAAAGAAACCAGCTCATCAAATTATCAGCAATCTTTTTTGCCTTTGCTTTTGCTTCCTTTTTTATTGTTCGGCATTTTATGAATTCATAAAAATAAGAGTGAATGAAAACCAAAACCACAAGGAGGATTCAGCTCATAAAATTTGCCATCGGCGTCTTAATTGGCGTAATAATTTTCCTGTTTATTAAACTAATTTTCTAACCAAAACAATTATGACCACAATCTTAAAATTTTCAATCGCGATTACGTTGTTCTTTCTTGCACTTACGGCGAAAAGTCAAGATTTAAACGGTTCCTATAGCGGAAACCTTGAAGTACAAGGTATGCAGATGGAACTTATTTTTAACATTACACCTTCCGACAAAGGTTTTAGCGCCACGCTTGATGTTCCTATGCAAGGCGCAAGCGGAATAGAACTCGATTCTGTAATTTTACAGGATAATAAAGTCACCATTACTTCGGCCAAAATGGGATTGACCTACACAGGTACGGTTTCTGGAGAAAATATTGAAGGCCTTTATGAACAAATGGGACAGAAATACCCTTTAAACTTGAAGAAAACTATTAAAACAAAACCAGGAAATACAGCGTTACCCTCAACAGATGAACAATTGGCAAAACTTGCTGCCAAAGGGAAAGGCAACTTTAAATATACGGTAGCGGACTACTTTCAAACGCCAGATGTTTTTTCTTTTAAACTTTCGCCCGACGGAAAATATCTTTCTTATATGAAAAGGAGAGAAACTGGCGAGCGCGACCTTTATTTAAAAGAAACCGCCACCCAAAAGGAAAGTTTGCTGATTAAGCAAGAAGAGGATTTAATTAGAGCATATTTCTGGGCTAACGACAGCCGAATTCTATACCTGCAAGATAAAGGCGGAAACGAGAATTATCACCTATTCGGTGTAGATATTGACGGCTCAAACAAAAAGGAATTAACGCCTTATGACGGTGTAAAAGTTGATGTTTTGGAACCCTTGAAGGATGATGAAGATCACATTATCGTTCAGATGAACAAAGACAATTTACAACAGGAAGAACCATACCTTCTTAACATTAATAGCGGCGAAGTGACAAAACTTTATACCGTAAACGCAGGCGATCCACCAGTAGCTGGATACAATTTTGACCAGAAAGGAAATCTTCGCGCCGTATCGAGAATGGTTGATGGTGTAAATATAGAAACCCTTTACAAAGTTAATGGCGAATTTAAATCGCTAATGGTCACTGAATTTGGAGATGCCTTTGGAATTGACGAATTTAATCCCGCAACTGAAAACCCAGATGATGCCTATATTCTTTCCAACTTAGGAACTGATAAAATGGAAATTCAGCTATACGACTTCAAACAAAACAAAAAGATAAAAACCATTTTTGCAAATAAGGATTTTGATGTATCGGGACTTTCACTTTCGAGAAAGCGCAATTACGAAATCGATTTCTTTTATTATCAAGGTGAAAAAACTGAGATTATTCCAGTAAGCGATACGTATAAGAAAATTTACGCGCGTTTAAAGAAGGAGTTTGGCGATAAGCAGTTTTTTACCCAAGGGAAAACCGATGATGAATCAAAATATTTAGTTGTTATTACCAGCGATAAAATTGTAGGTGAATATTATTTATATGATGTAGAAAAGGACACAGTTACCTTGCTCTATAAATTATTGCCAAATTTAAAGGCAGAAGATATGGCTTCTATGAAACCTATTACCTTTAAAAGTAGAGATGGCCTAACGCTTCACGGGTATATCACACTTCCTGCCGGCTACAAAAAAGGGCAAAAACTCCCGTTGATTGTAAACCCACACGGTGGTCCACAGGGCATTCGAGACAGCTGGGGCTTTAACCCAGAGGGACAGTTGTTCGCAAGCCGCGGATATGCAACGCTTCAAGTGAACTTCAGAATTTCAGGAGGCTACGGAAAAGAATTTTTAAAAGCTGGTTTCGGACAAATTGGTAGAAAAGCAATGGACGATGTGGAAGACGGAATTGCTTATGTAATTAAACAAGGATGGGTAGATAAAGATAAAGTTGCTATTTACGGAGGAAGCCACGGCGGATACGCAGTGTTACGCGGAATGACAAAAACTCCAGATTTATACGCCTGTGGTGTTGATTATGTTGGCGTGAGCAACCTTCACACCTTTATGGAAACCATCCCTCCATACTGGGAAAAATACAAGGAGTTACTTTATAAAATTTGGTACAATCCAAACATTCCAGAGCAAAAGGTGATTATGGATGAAATTTCGCCAGCCCTACACGTTGATAAAATTAAGAAGCCGTTGTTTGTAGTTCAAGGCGCGAACGATCCACGCGTAAACATTGACGAAGCAGATCAAATAGTAGAAAGCTTACGAAAAAGAGGAGTCAACGTTCCTTATATGGTGAAATACGACGAAGGTCACGGCTTTGCAAAAGAAGGAAATCAGTTAGCACTATACGAAGCAATGATGGGCTTTTTTGCGGAGCACCTTAAATAGATTAAGACGCTCCTACGGCGGGCAGGCCGCTTTGCTATAAGACTTAAGACGTAAGACTAAAAAACCTATCAAGCTTTAAGTTTGGTAGGTTTTTCTCTTTGTGCTCTCTGTGGTGAAAACATAACCACAAAGTCACAGAGAGCACAGAGTTTTATTTTTCTCCATTCCACTCCGCATAAAACTGTTCTAGGAACTGTTCCATAAACAAATGCCGATCTTCCGCAATTTTCTGTCCGGTTTCGGTGTTCATCAAATCTTTTAAAAGCAGCAGTTTTTCATAAAAATGATTAATGGTAGGGGCGTTGGAAATTTTATATTCCTCCGGAGTCATCTTCAAATCGGGTTTAATATCCGGATCATACATTTTTCGGTTTTTAAATCCACCGTAATTGAAAGTGCGAGCAATGCCAATCGCACCAATAGCATCCAATCTATCGGCATCTTGAATAACGTCCAATTCTTTTGAATAAAAGGTTTGGTCAATATTTCCGCCTTTAAACGAAATGTTTTCAATAATGTTTACAACGTGTTGAATTTTTTCTTCGGAAAGATTCTGTGATTGAAGAAATTTGCGTGCTTTTGTAGGTCCCACCGTTTCATCGCCATCGTGAAATTTATAATCTGCAATATCGTGAAGCAAAGCTCCTAAAGAAACTACAGTTAAATCAACCTCTTCGTTTTTTGAAATAAGAAGCGAATTTTTAAAAACACGCTCAATATGAAACCAATCGTGTCCGCCTTCGGCATTTTGCAATTCGTCTTTTACGAAGGCGATGGTATTTTGAATAATTTGATCTTCAGAATAAAACTTCATCAATTAAATAATTTTTAAGATTGAAAAATACAATATATCATTGGTTATTTTCTGAGCCGATGTTGTTTAGACCCCCGATCGCTAAAGGGAGAATAAAAAATTCTGATTTTTATTTAATAACCAAATCTAAGCTCTCTTTAGGGCGGGAGGTCGATTACTTGTGTATCCCTGAAACCACTATTCCCTCAACCTTATCAATCAGAGCCTCAACTTCATAATCAGCAATTTTGATCGCTGGATGGGCAATAAATTCAAATCGAACGCCCACTTGTACAGGGAACATTCCCCAGCGCTGCAATTTCCATGAATTGTTGATGGTAACTGGAACTACATAACCGTCGGGAATCTTTTTGAAAAGTGTTTGTAATCCAGTTCTTCGGAAGGGTTTTGGAACTCCAGTTTTACTTCTTGTTCCCTCTGGGAAAATGACACCGCTTCGTTTATACTTTTGAAGATACTTTGAAAACTTCACCATTTCAACAATAGCCTGTCTTGGGTTACTTCTATCAATCAAAATCGAGCCTCCGTGGGTTAGATTGTAGGAAATTGCAGGAATACCCTTTCCCAATTCTTTTTTCGATATAAATTTTGGATGGTATTTTCGAAGATACCAACTTATAGGTGGAATATCCCACATACTTTGATGGTTGGAGACGATAATTAGAGGGACATTTTCAGGGATATTGGCGTCTATTTTGGCGTGAAAGGTAGTCCCAAGAACATTGAGGCATCGCATTAATGTCCAATTGAAATAATCTACACTTTTCTTGTGTGCTTTATATCCAAACCCATTAAAGCAAATCCATTGGATGCCGTGAAACACAATAATTGTAATACCAAAAAGTAGGTAAAACAATACTGTAAATGGATAGCTGATGATTTTCGCAAGTGCTTTCATTGGGGTTCAAAAATAAGAAAACCGCCTTAAAAAAAGCGGTTCTATCTTACAGTTAATCGAATTTTATTAAAGATGAAAGTAATCTCTCGAATACTCCTCTTTCTTATTTAATTTCCGAGCGAAGTCGAATTATCTTTTAGATTTATTCTTCAAAGTATTTTTATCTATATGGATGTAGTTAAAAACACAAATTCCTATAACTAAAAGCCAAAAACCGCGATAAAGCCAATTATTGATCTCCTTTCCCAATAGATATGAAACATTTGGGTTCTCATAGAAATTAAAGATTATTGCTCCGAGAGCTAAAGCGCCAATGACGACTGTCAAAGGTTTGTTCAACTGTATCACTAGCTATTTAACTAATTAACAATATTCGTTGTAAGCGTTCATTAGGTTTTCCGCAATCATTTGCGCTGGGCGGCCTTCAATATGATGGCGCTCTAACATGTGGACCAATTCACCATCTTTAAATAGTGCCATAGAAGGGGAGCTAGGAGGAAACGGAACCATATGGGCACGGGCGGCATCAACTGCCTCCTTATCTACGCCTGCAAATACGGTGACTATATGATCTGGTCTTTTGCTATTTTCAAGGCTCATGCTAGCTCCTGGGCGAGCATTTGCAGCAGCACAACCACAAACTGAGTTTACTACTACAAGTGTAGTTCCTTCCTTTTTCAAGGTTTCTTCAACCTCATTTGCGGTATGTAATTCGGTAAAACCTACTTTGGTAAGGTCTTCACGCATTGGTCTTACGAGTTCTGGTGGATACATAATATTTAGATTTAGATTGTATTAAAATTAAAGTGCAAAGATACTAATTCTTAGAGGAATTAAATATCAAATACCAGATGCTAAACCTCAAAGGAATGCCAATTAACAAGGACTGGTTGAGATGGGAATTTGAATAAACTACACTATAAAAAATCATTTTGGATTTTGGATTTCGATAATTGGTTCTTAAAATCATTACATTTGTCGACTCTAATTTAGAAAAACCACATTTTTATGCTTCGTTGGGTACTCGCTGTTCTTGGCTACTTCTTATACCGTTTTCCCGGAGCAATTGCCGGTTTTTTTCTCGGAAGTCTGATAGACAATATGGGAGGAAAGAGTAGGACCTTCAAAACTTCCTTCGGTCCAGCTAAAACAGTTTCTTCTGCAGATTTTGAATTGCATTTACTCTCTTTAGCATCTTTGGTGATAAAGGCTGACGGGAATGTAAGCCAAGCGGAATTGGATTATGTGCGTCAATATTTTGTTCAGGCATACGGGAAAGATAGGGCAAACGATACGTTCCGAATTTTTAATGAAGTCATTAAAAAACGAGAAATATCCGCAGAAAATATTTGTAACCTACTTCGCCAACGAACCCGTTACGAAAGCCGTTTACAGATTCTTCACTTTTTGTTTAGTATCGCCAATGCTGATGGGAGAGTTTCTGAACTTGAAGTTCGCGAGATAAATCGGATGGCTGGATTCTTAGGCGTATTCCCTCGAGATTTTGAAAGCATTAAAGCTATGTTCTTTAAAAATCCTGACAGCGCTTATCAGATTTTGGAAATTGACCGAAATGCCACCGATGCAGAAGTTAAAAACGCCTATCGTGAAATGGCAAAAAAATACCATCCAGACAAACTCACACATTTGGATGAAGCTCACCGAAAAGGAGGGGAAGAGAAATTTAAAAGCGTTCAAGATGCTTACGACCAAATTAAGAGGGAAAGAGGATTGTAAGAATTGCTTTTATTCAAATTTTGCTTTGTTTTAAAACCTAATTTAATTTTTTCTATACTTTCTCCTAGTTATTACTTTTTCCAATTGTCTTGTAATTATCAACTGCGCCAGAGTTTCTCCCGCAGTTTCTTTCTTTGCGTTTTCCGCAAGGGCAGCCATAGCCTTCTCTTGAGGAATATCAATTCGATATAAAATGGAAATGAGTCTATCAAAGTCGGTTGTCAATAGATGGTTTAAATGGTTTGCCAGTTTTTCGAGCAACGCGTCATAAGAATGTCCTTCAAGAGAAACTATCTCATCAGGAACAATGATTTCATAGCTCCATAATAGGGCTTCTGTGCTATCATCGTCGTTCTTCATATCTTATTGAGGTTTTAAATTTAAACCCCAAAGGTCTTTGAGACCTTTGGGGTTTCCATTATTTGGCTATTTTAACTCTCGTTTTTATAAATTCATATAAAAGCCTTACGCCAACACCCGTTCCGCCAGAAGGATTTGAACCCTTTGCATCCTTTAAAAAAGCAGGGCCGGCTATATCAAGATGAATCCAATCATACTCTGTAAAATGCTCCAGGAATTTTGCGGCAGTACTTGCGCCGCCAATAGGGCCGCCAACATTCTTCAGATCGGCTACGTCACTTTTTAGTAGTTCTTCAAATTCCTTCCAAAATGGAAGCTGCACAAGACGTTCATAAGTTGTTTCACCTGAAGTTTTTAGTTCGTCCATCTTTTCCTGTTGGTTTCCCGCCATCGCTATTCCGAATGGACCGGTAATGGCCACGGCAGCGCCCGTTAGGGTAGCCAGATCTATTACAAGTTCTGGCTTGAATTTTTTTGCATAAGACAAGGCATCGGCCAAAATCAATCTGCCTTCAGCATCTGTGTTTTGAATTTCGACCGTAGTGCCATCCATCATTGTTATTACGTCATCCACCAGTAGTGCTTTCCCATCGATCTTATTATCAGTAGCGGGAACCAATCCGACCACATGATAAGGGAGTTTGTTTATTGCCACTGCCGCCAAAATCCCGACGACCGTTGCCGCTCCGCCCATATCGGCTTTCATTGTTGACATGGAACCACTAATTTTTAGGGAATATCCTCCCGTATCAAACGTTACTCCTTTTCCTACCAAAACAATGGGCTGTTTGTTAATTGCATTTTTAGGGCTATGGGTCAAAATCGTAAATGTTGGAGGCACATCAGATCCTTGATTTACACCCAGGAGACCGCCCATTCCCAATTCAACAATCTTATCTTTATAGAGAACCTCTGTTTTAAAGCCATATTTTTCTCCAGCTTCCGCAATTCTTTCTGAGAATTTCATAGCATCCAATTTATTCGGTGGTTCGTTGACCAAAGTGCGCGCAAGTGCAACGCCAGCAATAAGATTGGTTATTTCTTTTAATGAAGTCTCAGGATAATCCTCCGCTAAAACTTGGACTTTAAATTCCTTTTTCTCCTTTTTCTTTTGATAGGAATCGAAATGGTAACTACCCATAAGCATACCTTCCAAAAAGGAATTTTTTACATTTTCAGACTCATTTTTAAAACCTTCCAAATATGAAAGCTCACAGGTGTTTTTTTCAAGGCTTTTGAAAAGGGAAATTCCTAATTTTCTATTTTGCTCTGATTCATGGGATGTTGATACTACCCAAAAAGTTTGTGAATCTTCAAATACTGCAATCACTTCATCTTTTTTGGCTTCTAAAGCCGCTTTTATTCTTTTGCTTAAAGAAATACTCAGATTGTATTTTTCCAATTGTTTTTCTTCGGAAAGAAATATGATCTTGTTATGCTCTTGGGGAATTTCTGTTTTTGAATTATAGGATATTAATTCAAGATGTAAATAGGAATTTTTCAAAGTCGTTGGAATTAAATTATTAAATCAAGGTACATTTTCTTGTCCTTAGAGAATTGTTATAAAGAGTTTTTTTTAAAAAATTATCCATCGGTAAATACAAGACGCAAGGTTTTACATTCAACAATTCTAGTCTTATTTCTTTCAACATTAGGATAATAAAAATTTTAGGCAAAGCTAAATATATCTTTACAATAAGAAAAATTATATCTTTGTGTAAAATAAAATTTTATGATGACCCTTGCCGAGGAGAACTATTTAAAAGCTATTTTTCATTTGGAGTATGAAATTGGGGGTGAAGTGAGCACAAATGCCATTGCCGAAAGAATGGAGACCAAACCATCCTCTGTAACTGATATGGTGCAGAAGTTGGCTGAGAAAAATATGGTGGTCTATCGTCGGTATAAAGGTGTTCAACTCACTGAGGAAGGTAAAAAACTTGCCGCGTATGTTATCAGAAAGCACCGTTTATGGGAGGTTTTTCTAGTTGAGAAACTAGATTTCCACTGGGATGAGGTCCACGAGATAGCCGAACAATTAGAGCATATCCAATCTGACGAACTTATTGTCCGCCTAAATAAATTTCTGGGAAATCCAGATTTTGATCCTCATGGAGATCCTATTCCCGATGAACACGGAGTTTTAAAACGGACTTCTAAAAAACTGCTATCCGAAATAGACAAAAATCAACAGGGAGTTTGTGTTGGCGTAAAGGAATCTAGCCCAGAATTTCTTCAATATTTGGATAAAAAACAGATTAGTATTGGAACCAAAATCACCGTCTTGGGAAAGGAGTTTTTTGATGGTTCTATGGTTATCCAGGTTGGGAGAGACCAATTTTTCATTTCCTTGAAAATAGCCGAAAATCTTTACGTGCAAACCGTGTAACGATAGATAAAGTGACTCTTTAGGTCAGCTAATAATAAACACTTTAAAATTAAACTGATTGTTCATCTTCATTTGAAATAACCAATAATGAGAAAACTTATTATGATACTTCTTTTTACAACCGTTTTTATTGGTTGTAAAAATACTTCCGAAGATAAGGGCAAACTAAAAGTGGTAACAACCACCAATATTTTGGGCAACTTAGTTTCTGAAATAGGAGGTGAAAAAATTTCTCTTCAAAGTTTAATGGGCGCTGGTGTGGATCCACATTTATATAAAGCCAGTGAAGGAGATGTTTCCAAACTTTATAATGCTGACATTATCTTTTATAGCGGTCTTCATTTGGAAGGAAAATTGGTGGATATTTTTGAAAAAATGAAAGCCAACAAAAACACCGTTTCATTGGGAGATGGCCTTCCAAAGGATCAACTTATTTCTTCGGCCAATTTTGGAGGAAATTACGATCCCCATGTTTGGTTTAATATTCAATTCTTTAAACAGTTTGCACAGACTGTAACGGATGAACTTTCTAAGGCGGATGCACAAAATGCAGAAACTTATGCAGCCAACAACAAGGATTATCAGGAAAAATTGGACGAATTAGAAAAGGAAATCCAAGCAACCATAAATAGTTTACCGAAGGAAAAAAGGATTTTGGTCACGGCACACGATGCTTTTAACTACTTCGGAAATGCCTATGATTTCCAAGTTGTGGGCCTTCAAGGAATTTCCACTGCAACCGAAGCTGGTGTTAAGGATGTTCAAGAGTTATCCAAATTTATAATAGACAATCAGGTAAAAGCGATATTTATAGAAAGTTCCGTGCCTCGACGTACCATTGAAGCACTGCAGGCTGCGGTTCTTTCAAAAAATCACAATGTTGAAATTGGTGGCTCATTATATAGCGACGCTTTAGGAAATCCTGGGACTGAAGAAGGAACCTACATTGGAATGTTTAAATACAACGTGAATACAATTGTAAACGCTCTGAAATAATGAAGGAAAAGATAGCTGTTCAGGTAGATGATCTTACTGTAGCCTATAATTATAAGCCAGTTTTATGGGATATTGATCTTTCCGTTCCCGAAGGGGTTTTGATGGCTATCGTAGGCCCTAATGGCGCTGGCAAATCAACCCTTATTAAAACCATTCTCGGAATTTTAAAGCCCATTGCAGGCAGTGTTTCAATCTTCGGGAAACCTTATGAAAAGCAAAGAAAATTGGTCGCCTATGTGCCCCAAAAAGGTAGTGTGGACTGGGATTTCCCCACTACAGCTTTCGATGTTGTTTTGATGGGGACCTATGGAAGTTTAGGATGGATTAAACGGCCCGGTGCAAAAGAAAAGAAAATTGCACTTGAATCTATGGAAAAAGTTGGAATGCTATCCTTTAGAAACCGGCAGATAAGTCAACTGAGTGGAGGTCAACAGCAACGGGTTTTCCTTGCGCGTGCTTTGGCACAAGACGCCTCCATCTATTTTATGGATGAACCCTTGCAAGGAGTGGATGCAACTACCGAAATCGCCATTATCAATATCTTAAAAGAGCTGAGAAAACAAGGAAAAACAGTTATAGTAGTCCATCATGATCTACAAACTGTACCTGAATATTTTGATTGGGTAACATTTTTAAATGTGAAAAAAATAGCGACTGGACCGGTAAAGGAGATTTTTAATGATGACAATTTGACCAAGACGTATGGGATTAATTATAAGGTGGCGGTTAATAAATGAGAGGTGAGTGGTGAGAGGGTAGAGGGTAGTTCGTGGTTACTTGGAAGTTAATTTTATCAAACATAATTGAAAAGTAAAGTGAAATACGGAAATAAATGAAGTGAGATGGAAATTATGAAATTAAACCTTAACAATGGACAAAATTAAAGCGATAATTTCCTGCAAGGTGTTCCTCGCTTTTTCAGCGAGGCTCCTTGTAGGTATTAATGAAGAAGATAAAAGTCTTGTTTCGTTTCGAAATTATGAATTTGAGTATAAATTTTAGCTGTAAAGAACAGCAGTTATAGGACATAAAGACCTACAAGGTTTTGGAAACCTTGCAGGATGCAAAACAAATAACAAAGAAATTATTAATAACAAAATTCACTACCCTCTAACAACTACAGACTACCAACTCCTATGTCCGAATACTTCAATCTTCTTTGGCACGATTACACCCTTCGCACCATTACTTTGGGGACAGCGGTGCTTGGCGGTATTTCGGGAATGTTGGGAAGTTTTGCAGTGCTGAGGAAAGAGAGTCTTTTGGGAGATGCAATCTCGCATGCCGCACTTCCAGGAATAGCACTTGCATTTATAATTACTGGCGCGAAAGATTCCGGAATTTTATTGTTGGGAGCATTGGTTAGTGGACTGGTTGGCACGTATTGGATTCGTGGGATAACCTCAAAAACACATTTAAAAAGTGATACAGCCTTAGGACTCATCCTTTCCATCTTTTTCGGTTTTGGAATGCTTCTGCTAACGTTTATTCAGAAGCTCCCAAACTCCAATCAGGCAGGATTGGATAAATATCTGTTTGGCCAGGCCGCTACCTTGGTAGAAAGTGATGTACGCTTAATGGTTATCGTTACTGGAGTTTCGTTGGTAGTGATGTTTCTCTTTTGGAAGGAATTTAAAATTCTACTCTTTGATGCGGATTATGCGAAAACACTAGGTTTCAATACAAAATTTATAGACTTACTTATAACCTTTTTAATAGTCTTAGCCATCGTTTTAGGTTTGCAAACGGTAGGAGTAATTCTAATGAGCGCAATTTTACTTGCGCCCGCTGCCGCTGCAAGACAATGGACAAATAGTTTGAGTACTATGGTTTTATTGGCAGGTTTATTCGGTGTGCTTTCGGGAGTTTTTGGAACTGCTATAAGTGCAAGTCAGGACAATCTATCCACCGGACCTGTAATTGTATTGGTGGCAAGTGTTTTTGTTCTTTTTTCAATGATTTTTTCCCCGGGAAGAGGACTGTTGTTTCGCGAAATTCGAATTCAAAGAAATAGAAAGGATGTAAAACTCATGAAAACCCTTCAGTTTATGTATGATATTGCCAAGGAGCATGAAAATATTTCGCATCCTCATACCATCCGAATATTAAATAATTTCCAGGGATATTCACGAAATTCCTTAAATAAACTAGTTGAAGAAGGATGGATTGAAATTGACGGAAATGATTGGGCGATGACGCAAAAAGGCTTTAAAAAAGCCGCCGATATGTATAACCAACAATTATCAAATGACTAATCCTCAGATTGAAATACAGCTTATAGCCGCCGTAGTGGCAATGGCGTGTGCCATTCCGGGAGTGTTTTTGGTGCTTCGGAAAATGGCATTGATTAGTGATGCCATCAGCCATTCTATTTTACCCGGAATTGTGGTTGGGTTTTTTATTACTCAAGATTTAAATTCGCCCTTACTTATTTTCTTGGCAGCATTTACAGGGGTAATTACCGTTGTTTTGGTTGAATATTTACAGAAAACGGGTCTTGTAAAAGAAGACACTGCCATAGGATTGGTTTTTCCAGTGCTTTTTAGCATTGGGGTAATCCTAATTTCTAAAAATGCCAGCGATGTCCATTTGGATGTCGATGCCGTTTTGCTGGGAGAACTAGCTTTTGCTCCATTTGACCGAGTAGAAATAGGAGGGACAGATTTAGGTCCAAAATCATTATGGGTTATGGGCACTATTTTAATGGTAACCATTGCCTTATTACTATTGTTTTTCAAGGAGTTGAAAGTAAGCACTTTCGATCCCGGTCTGTCTTCAGCATTAGGTATTTCTCCAATTCTAATTCATTACGGATTAATGTCCGTTTCCTCAATCACCGTAGTAGGCGCCTTTGATGCCGTTGGTGCAATTTTAGTAGTTGCTCTCATGATTGCACCTGCTGCTGCTGCATATCTTTTAACAACAGATCTTAAGAAAATGATTGTACTATCGCTTCTGTTTGGAGTTATATCGGCTATTGGCGGCTATTGGGTTGCCAATTGGCTGGACGCTTCTATTGCTGGGTCCATTGCAACGACTTTGGGGGTTATTTTTTTAATGGTGTATCTATTTGCTCCCAGCAAAGGTCTTATTTCAGTGCTATATAGACAGCGGAGACAACGTATTGAAGTATCGCTTATCACCTTTCTATTACATTTAAATAGACATAAAGAAAAGAGTGAACGTCACGTCAATCACCTTCGCGAACATATTGACTGGCACGAAGTAAGGGCGAAAAAAGTTTTGGATCTTGCGCTTCGGAATAATTTGATCGAAATTCATAATGATATAATATCCCTCACAGAAAAAGGACTTCTTTTTACTGAAAAATCTTTGGAATATATCATCGAAAACAGAGACGAAAAGATAGAACCTATGAAGGAAGATTTCTTTTTGTTTAGAGGTTAAAATATAGGATTAAGCTTTTTTTAGATATAAAATTTGCGAAATCGAGGGAGTAATTGGATGGATATTTGGCAAATAAATTAACTCAGAATATTCCCGGTTTCTGAATGTATGGAGGTTTTAGACAATTTAAAAATGATAAAAAGCATTTTCAAAATGCTCCAGAGTTTCTTGCTTATTATTTTTTAAGATAGCTATAATATCAAAACGGACTTCCGCTTCCAAATTATTCGAAACCACATATTCATTGGCGGCTTTCACTAATAATTTAATTTTTCTTGGGGTAACAAAACTTTGTGGGTCACCGAAATAATCACTGTTTCTAGTCTTAACCTCTATGATTACAACAGTATCTTCTTCTTTTTGCGCGATGATATCAATTTCGGCCTTGTCGAAATAGAAGTTGCGACGCAAGATTTTATAACCCGTCTTCAGCAAATATTTTACGGCTATCTCCTCTCCAATTTTACCAAGTTCGTTGTGTGAAGCCATCTATTTTTATGATTTCAGAAATTTAACCCTTACCCCTTTTTCGTGAATATCCATTTCCACGGCTCTTCCCATGATCAGAGCGCGGTTGTCCTTAATATGTCCCGCAGGAAAATTAAAACAGACAGGATAATTATATTCCTTTACGGCGTCATGTACTATTTCATTCGCAGATTTACCATAAGGAACTGTGTTATCGTTCATATCGGTCATTCCACCCACAATCAATCCGGCCAAATTATCCAGCAACCCGTTACGTTTCAGGTTCATCACCATTCGGTCAACATGGTAGAGATATTCGTCCAAATCTTCAATAAATAGAATTTTCCCATCTGTTTTAATTGCGGAATTGCTTCCGCATAAAGAATACAAAATTGACAGATTTCCGCCTACTAACTCTCCCTTCCCCGTTCCTAAAATAGGTAATGGATCTGTGTTTTTTTGCGAAGCGTCACCTTCAGATTTCTTTTCAGTTCTTGAATTATAGAAAATAGAATACTCTTTCCCAAACAGTACATTTCTTATGGATTCCCCGGTTTCTGGGGTCTTGTTCTCAATTCCCAAAAGGGTTTGTGCGTGCAGTGTTTCCACGCCCAAGTTATGGATATGAGAATGTAAAACAGTAATGTCACTATATCCAATAATCCATTTTGGGGATTTTTTAAATTGGGAAAAATCCAATTTATCGATAATCCTAACGGTTCCATATCCACCTTTTGCGCACCAAATTGCTTTAATTTTTGGGTCATCAAGCATTCTTTGGAAATCTTTGGTCCGCAAGTCATCGCTTCCGGCAAACTGATGTTCTTCAGAATCGATGGTTTCTCCCACAACTATTTTCACACCCCATTTTTCGATAAATTCCAAAGAAGGTTGTAATTCCTGTAATGAAATCTTTCTTGCTGTGGAAACGACAGCAATCGTGTCGCCTTTTTTTAAATATTCAGGTGTTTTCAAAGTTGGTTATTTTTTGCGGGCGCGTAAATAATCTTGTTTACATATAAATCGAGTTTGGCTTGCTTTGCTTCTTCAAAACCATGTGGCATATCTCCTATAAAACGTTTTCCTACTTTTTTATCCGTCATAAAAAATACGAATAGATTCCGATCTTCCAAAGCGCCATCGTTAAACTTCGCTACGCCAGAGAAATCCCACTTAAAACCATAGAAATCCACAGGTCTTCGATTGAGTGAATTTATTTGATCTATGGTCATCCCAGTTTTTACCCCAGTTTTTGAGAGAAATTTATTGTCGCGGCCTTTTACCGTAATTCTAAGAACTTTGGTGGAATCTTTGGGCCTGTAGTCAATTCTAACTTCATCCTTACTTCCTTTATTCACCCACATAACTTTCACTTGTTCCATTCCTTCGTTGACCAAAAGATTTTCTCTTTCTAAAGTCATATCTGGTAAAAGCGAATCCAGATTTCCTCTATTTGCTAAATCGGCCAGGTGTTCAATAGTTATTGACTCTTCCTTTAAAGTATCGTCAACAACTTGAATTTGTTCAGTTTCGACTATGTTGCCAGGTTCAATTATGCGTTTCATTTTCTCCTCACAACTCCAAAAAATCACTACGGCAGAGAAAAACAAAAGTGCGTGTCGCTTCATAAAATTAATTTTAGATAAAGGTACTTCTTTGATGCCATTTCGGAAAATAGGATTTGTATATCTCTGAAATTTTCTTGGTTCCTTCACAAATCCAAACTTCCATGTTTAGCGTTCGGGATTTCCTAGATTTCTTTCCGAAAACTGTACCTTTGCATTCTAAATTTCGTTTATGGAGACTTCGAATAGTTCAGATTCACAAAACAGTTTTGTAACGGCAAAAAGATACACTATCACTGCCGCACTTCCTTATACCAATGGGCCAGTTCATATTGGTCATTTAGCAGGGGTTTATGTTCCTGCAGATATATATGCACGTTATCAACGCCTTCAGAACAAAGATGTGGCCTTTATTTGTGGAAGTGACGAACATGGAGTTCCAATAACCATTAAAGCGAAAAAAGAGGGCATTACTCCTCAGCAAGTTGTGGATAAATATCATGCGTTAATCAAAAGGAGCTTCGCAGATTTCGGGATATCTTTTGATAACTATTCCCGTACTTCCGCAGAAATCCATCATGAAACGGCTTCGGAATTTTTCAAAACATTATATGATAAGGGAAAGTTTGAAGAAGAAACTACGGAACAATTATATGATGAGGAAGCCAATCAATTTTTGGCAGATCGATATATTGTGGGTACATGTCCTAAGTGTGGATTTGAGGAAGCTTATGGAGATCAGTGTGAAAGTTGTGGCTCCAGCTTAAACGCAACAGATCTTATCAATCCAAGAAGTGCAATTTCTGGAAATAAACCTGTTTTAAAGGAAACAAAACATTGGTTCTTGCCACTTAATGAATATGAAGATTTTTTAAAAGATTGGATTCTTATCAATCATAAAAAAGATTGGAAAACCAATGTATATGGGCAATGTAAAAGTTGGATTGACGAAGGTTTACGTCCACGCGCGGTTACTCGCGATTTGGATTGGGGAATTCCTGTTCCTCTTGAAGGCGCTGAAGGAAAGGTACTCTATGTTTGGTTTGATGCGCCTATCGGGTATATTTCTTCTACCAAGGAATGGGCGGATCGTGAAGGCAAAAACTGGGAGGATTATTGGAAAGATGAGAATACTAAATTGCTCCACTTTATAGGCAAGGACAATATCGTTTTTCACTGTATTATTTTTCCATCCATGCTTGCGGCCGAAGGAAGCTATATTCTTCCTAATAATGTACCCGCCAATGAGTTTTTGAATTTAGAAGGAAATAAAATTTCTACCAGTAAAAATTGGGCGGTCTGGCTTCACGAGTATTTGGAGGATTTTCCGAATCAACAAGATGTTCTTAGATATGTGCTTACTGCGAACGCGCCTGAAACTAAGGACAACGATTTTACATGGGCCGATTTCCAAGCGAGAAATAATAATGAATTGGTTGCTATCTTCGGAAATTTCATCAATCGTGTGATGGTGCTTACCGATAAATATTACGACGGAATGGTTCCAGAACCATCCGCTTTTTCAGAGATTGATGAACAAATTCTCAAAGAATTAAAAGTTTACCCCGATGTAATCGCTAGTTCCTTGGAACGCTATCGTTTTCGCGAAGCACAGGCAGAGCTTATGAATGTTGCACGTCTAGGAAATAAATATCTAGCCGATGAAGAACCATGGAAAACCATCAAAAGAGACGAAGAGCGTACTAAAACCATTATGTATGTTGCCCTTCAGATTTCTGCAGCTTTGGCAGTTTTGAGTGAACCATTTTTACCATTTACTTCAGATAAATTAAAAAACATGCTCAATGTCAAGTCGAGCGCTATTGAGACCTCATTACGATGGAATGATGTTTCCAAAAAATCGGAATTACTAAAACCAGGACACAAAGTTGGAACCGCCGAGCTTCTCTTCAGTAAAATAGAAGACGAACAGGTTCAACAACAACTGGATAAATTACAAAAAACCAAGATGGACAATACAAAAGATAAAGAAGAGAGTACAATAACCGAAATTGCGGAATTGATGCCTCAAAAAGAAACTATTCAATATGATGATTTCGTTAAATTGGATATGCGCGTGGGGACAATAATTGAAGCTGAAAAAATGCCCAAAGCAGATAAGCTTTTGATTTTGAAAGTGGACACGGGTCTTGATGTAAGAACCATTGTTTCGGGAATTGCAGAAAGTTCTACTGCTGAAGAAGTTATTGGAAAAAAGGTAACTGTTTTAATAAATCTTGCCCCAAGAAAACTCCGCGGGGTGGAAAGTCAGGGGATGATTTTAATGACAGAAGATGCGGATGGAAAGTTGGTTTTTATGGCGCCTGATGGGAAGGATGTTGAAAATGGAGCTACTATCAATTAAAATTTTCAGTGGAACATTTAAAATCCTCGTTTTTTAAATATAGAAAACGAGGATTTTTTTTGTTATTTCCACAAATTTTCGAAGAATGCAATATGGTTTTATTTTCTTCTTATAAATTTCTATAGAAATCCTTTCTGCTTCATTAAGAACTTCTGACTATCACAAAAAATAGCTATAACTAGCTATTTCAAAATGTTTTATGGTAGCTTAAATTTAAGTGTTCTAACACGAAGCACCATGGAAAGAGATCAAATAGTGAATGTGCTCGCCGGCATTTTCGCCAAAAGTAGCCCAACTTCTTCCGAAGAGAGAAAGCGTATAGAGATACTTCAATCTTCCTTGGCGTCCAGAATGCTATCTGAGGAGGTTTCCATACCTGAACCAGTTCCATCACGCTTAGGACAATTCAATCTTTCCAATGAAAAAAAGGAAATTTCTTCCATCAAAAAAATTGTTCAGGATGCCGCGCCTCTAGTAGAGGAGCAAGAAATGCATGTTAACTTAAGTAATTCCAACTATAATTTGGAATCGTTTTTTAATGTGAAGGAAAAGGGTTTTATTGAAAAAGCAATTCCTGATTTCAGCGGTATTAGGAAAGTTAAGAGTGAAGGTCCGTTTAAAGGAAATAACGGAATGGATTGGTCAATCGATTACTATCCATACTTTACAAAACTCAGTTCTCTCTATATTGAAGACCAGGCTTTGCCAGCATTATTGTTTAAAACTAAGACTTTTAGGTTTCCAATTAATTTACCAGATTTTCCATTCCAAGGAAACTTGGAAAACATCTTCGGGAAGGAATATGTGAATTTGGAGAAGCTAAATGTCAGGGAAGTTGATGTTAGACCTGAAAGGGAACCGCTCAGAAAAGTCAGAAGAAAAAACTCTCCCCAAATTCCAGATAGTCATACACAAGATTCACCTTTTAAGAAAAAAATTCCTTTTGAGGTTATTGAAAGAGTGCCAACCAACACTAAACTTTATCAAATATCTACCAATACTGTTTGGGTAAGGGCCAATCTTTTAAGTCCTAGCGCTCCTAATGGACATTATTGTGCTCTAAGAGTTAAAAGTGGAACTGTGTTTTTAGACCAATTGCCAATAGAAGAAACTCAGAATAAGATTAAGGTAAATAAAACTACCACTATTACAATAAACCTAAACCTTGAACAAAGCACTTCTCCAACTTCGGTCAACGAAAAATTTGGAAAAGACGCAAATCATGCAAAATACCAATTGCCAACAACATTTGGATTTACCCTTAAAGACAAGCTTAAAAATATTCTCAGTATCTCAGATATAAGTTGTGAAGTCTATGGAGTTACCTCAAAATTGAAGTATGAAGGTTCGCAGACCGTAGAATACAACGCAATGATATCAAGCGTTACTATCCCAATAAAAAGCAATTTGGCGCATTTTGAAATCGCAAATTGCGAATCGGAGTTAGTCGATATATCTGGTGAAGCGGCTATAAAAAACTCGTATTGGACATTATTCACCCATATTATTGATATTTCTAAACCGTTGGAAGCAGATAGCAATGGGGCATTGGCATTCGACTGCGAAAAGGGTATTGCTATAAATTTGAAAAACACGGATGAATCCATTTTTCTTTCTGAACCCTTTATATTTCTAACCCCGCAGGGAATTTTATTTTTAGATAAAAAATCCAATGGTCAAGGTATTCCGCGCGAGGTAAAACTATGGAAAGATACATCTAAACCGTTCGATACCACCGTTGACATAAAGTACCGAAAAGAAGATTTCCTACTATATACATGTGCTGGTATAGGAGAAGAAAGTCTTACTATCCTTGCAGACCTAAGGTTTAATCTGGATAGACCAGTAAAAGTAAATGGAGAACCGGTTCTGATTAATTCCAAGAGAAGTCTCTTGATGTTCAGAGGGAAGTTGGAAACCCGAAATATTTCTGCAGTTGATCCCGATCTTTTAATTGACAATTATTTACCTCCTACTCCAAATCAGTCTCAACCAGAAATTGTTGAACCCATTGCATTTGCACTTCAAAATGCACTTTTAACCGTCACACCTCCTTGGGCATTTTTACTTTCCGGTCAATATGACGAAGATTTCAATAGAATTTTTGAAGCTCAATTAACAACCTATTTTGGAGTTTTCAAATATATTCCAACCCTTCCCGATCCTTATATAGCCAACATTGGTATTATAGATAATCCAAAAGACAGAAAACAGCCTTTTTATTTAGATCGCACCATTCTTCGTCTAAACAATATCACTTCTTGGGAAGAAGGTGAAGATGTTTCCACTGTTTTTGAATTTGGAGATTTCACCACTTCGAATGATAAGCCGATCAATCGAATTTCATCTCCAAACTCCGAAAGTCCTGAAACAAAAACTGTTGGATTTCAATCCCGTTTTAATATGGAGGAACCAGAGTTTTCATATAAAAATGAAGCGGTTTTTAAGAATATTGCAAATTATTCCCGTACTGAAAATAATCCCAAGAAACTCTCAGAAATAATAGTTGATATTGTTAGGAATATATTTTCGGAAAACCGATTTAGTCTTCTAGATGTTAGTAGCAATGCCAGCCAAATGGGGGTGAGCTTCAAACCTTATACACCCTCCACTCGACGCCAAGATTATATGAATGAGGATTCATGGAAATTTCCATTGAGAATTGATCAACTAGATGTTGTTGCACAAGGTCAAAGTGTTCAAGCTTTTCTGCTACCGCAGATTTCTTGGGAACCCAATTTTAATCTCGCCGAACCTGCAGTTTCTGTGGGAGGTGTGCTCGCCAATGACCCACCCTGTGGATTTAATTATTTCCCAAATGATGGCTATCCAACCTTTGTAGGAAATTATTCAAAAAGTCCCGTAGCGCTTTCTCCCATACCATTGGCCGAATATCTTGAAGAGGAATACAAAATTCAAAAAGATAAATTCACATATGCATTTTTCAATTTACCTTTTGGGATGTTTGCTTTGAGTATTCTCGATCAACAATCAGGTCAAATTAAAAAGCCGACTATCCATAATTCAGCTCCATCGTTTAAAGGAGATGTAAATGGAGGCATTCAAATGGAACTTATAGCGGGAAGCTCTCTTGCTGCCGAAGGTGATTTATTCCAAGGAATCACAATCCAATTGCCAATAGTCACAGATATGCAAGGGAAGCATGGCAACTATAGCACTTTGGGTTCCAGTGTTCACCAAATTTTCAGCAAGGAATTTACAGATCCTGATGATAAAAGTGATCCTACGCGGCCGGCAGTACCCCTAAAAGGAATCGGTCTAAGTGGGTATGGAGCAAGCATTTTTAGCGATTGGTATAATGAAAACGCAACATTCGCGGCCACCAGTCAAGCAACCTTCAAAGTTGCAGTTGGCCGTACAATGCACGAAGTTATTCAAGTAAAAAGTGTGATTTATCCGTGGGGGATTTTTGTAGTTAGAACTATCACCATTCTGAGATTGAGTAATGGCTATATCATGCGCATGGACAGTGGCTGGCAAGCAGAAAGTGACGGAAAATTCTATTATGGAATTGATCGGGGAGACGGCCCAGAAGAAAATCCATATATATATCATGCGGGATTGGTAAATGGTCTATATAATATTCGAAACATTAGAGAAAACGAACTTGTCTACAAAACTACCACGTCTATTGTAAAAGGAGATTTCATATTTAATCCAATAACCAATAAAGAGGAAAAATATGAAAGTGAAACCCCAACAACTGGTGTTAATGTTACTCTAAGAGGAGTGACTTTTGATGCAGATATCGAAATAGAAGGTGTTGTTGAAGGTCAGGATAAGGATGGACGTGTTCCCTCCAAGGGTGTTTTGGGATTTGTTCAACTTGAACCTAGAGGAACACCTATCAAACCAACAGCTTTATCGGAATGTTTGGATTTTCAAAACGGTTCTATTGGCGGACCGGTAGATTGTTCTATAAAAATTGCTGGCACTCCACAACATATGAAAATTGATCGGGTAGATGTAAATAATTCCATCGGTGAAAGCGATGAGCCCATATTCGTTGTTGCCGTTCGAGGTTCGGTTATTCTTCCAAAAGAAGGAAGTTGGACAATGGTAACCCATAAAGTTAGTGATGGTACGGTAACACCTTTGGATACTGAAATGTCGGTACCTCTTATTCGAAAAGGCCAATGGGATTACGGTAAGCTTTTGAACGAAGCAGACAAAGCTAATCTTCAACGTATTGCACATCCTCTTGAAATGCTACGTGAACCTAATTCATCAACAATAAATTTTGGTCTTCTCCAAAACTTGGATACCCAAAAAGTACTTTTCCTTACTCCTTCATTTAAAACTGGTATAGAAGCGCTCTTGAGCAAAACTCCTCCTCTAATGGCTGATGGATACAAACTTTTGAATTCCAAAGGAATTTTTCCAGATATTGGAGATGCTCTAAATACTTATGGTGATGCCGTTCCTTTTCTTAAAGGAAAAGTAGATGGAATAGATAAAAATCTATTTACTCAGCCTTCTGGAGTTACGGATGGAGTTAAAAAGGTATATGAAATTTTAGAAATTGCTGGTAAGGAAGAGGGCGGAAAATTGGTCGATCAAGGATATCAACTTTTGAAAAAGGGAAAAAATGATGTTCTGAACAAACTATTAAGTTTTGATCTTCCTTCTAATGATTATGATTTAATTGATAATGAGAATTTTAAGATCATTATAAGATATAAGACTTCTGGAAATAACAGTGAAAGTAAATTAGATTATAATATAGATTCATTTGCTGGAGCTATGGCCGATCAATGGCGGGGTAGGTTAAACAACGTTGCCATGGTTGTCAGTTTGGGTCCTTTTGATGAATTGATGACCGTTTCTGGGAATTTTAATAACGAGAAAGGAAAAGAATCCAATTTCGGTGGAAGTGTTTTGGATAATGGTCTCGTTACACCGGAAATAAAATTCAGTTCCGCAGTCCAACCCGTTCTTGACATCCTCCAAGTGCTGGAGGAATTGTCTACAGGAGATTATGCCGCCACACTTCAAAAAGGATTAAAAGTTGCAATGAGTAACAGTGCCAATATCTGGGAATATAAATATGAGGCCACCAAGGAGATTGGACTTATACGCTTTCCACCTGCGCCACTTTATGATGCGCCACAAACACCTTTAAAATTGGAGGCAAGCCTAAGTATAGGTTTTTATTTCAATGCCGCGCTCAAGGTAACTACAGATCCTAAGGAACTACTTCCCACGGCCGGCGCCTTTTTTATGTTCCATGGAGGAATCCAGGTGATGTGCGTAAGTATTGCCGCGGCCACCATTTATGCCATAGGGAATGTTGATTTGAAACTTTCCGCAGATACAAGTCCGCAATTGGCAGTCGACATGAAATTTGGCTTTGGCGCCCAATTAGCTGTGGGTCTTCCAGTGGTTGGAAACGTAAGTATCCAATTCATGATAAGTGTCGAAATGCATGCAAGTACTGGTGGAAAGGTAGCGGTTGCTGCTATGATGATGTTTCGCGGACATGCAGAAATATTTGGAGGTGTTATTGGAGTAACCATAACTATTGAGGCGAAGGGCATTATAGAGAAGGAAACTAAAAATGCCCCTGCATTATGTAGAGCGAGCGTCTCATTTGGTTTGGATATTAGTGTTGCATTTATCATTAATATCAGTTTTCACGAAACCTGGGAAGAGAATAGGCAAATTGCATAGGCATGCCAATATTTTGAAAATATATTTTAACCATATCAACACCAAATACCATGGCAGCTTTAAAAGATACGAGATTCACCTTGATGGCATTTCCACAATATCTAGACACAGCAGGGAATATCACCTTCAATATACTATTTGTTCCAAGGAATTTTAACCCCTTGGAAAATGTAGATACAAAATTCGGAAATAATGATATAGCCCCAGCATTTGCGGATTCACAACCCATATTCAATGCGTTTATAGTAAACAATCCCGATGAATTTCCTGGCAAACTGAATAATGAAGGTGATAAAGTACCGTTTACTGTATCATATTCAGGTTTAACCAGAACTATTTATGAAGCTCTCAAGGAAGCAAAAAATGAGGATGGAAAACCTAAATATTTTGACATAGAGGACAATTTTAGTCAGGACCCAGAACATTTGGCTCCAAAAGCCATGGATGTTGCCAGTTCCATTAAAAAGCACCTGCCACTTTCCTACCAAAAGGCCTTCAACTTCACGGGCCCAAGAGTTCCTAACGCTGTAACCGATGACAGTTATGCTTGCGCCATGCAAAAAGAATATAAGCCGAAAAAGATGGATCTATACAATAAAGTAAGTTGGGGAAAGGTCTATGCCCATTTATTGCGACAACCCTATTTAGCGGAAAAAGCCGGTTTGCTGTATAGAGGTTTGAAAATACAGATAAAAGAAACGGATCTTAAATTGGGCGGATGGCTTTATATAGATATTTCGGAAGGTACATATTATGATGAACAACAAAATTCATTAAGCCCCGGTGAAGATATATTTATAAAAAGATATGCCGCTAGAATTCCTCCTTTGAAGAGAAATGATGGAGTTTTTATAGAGCGCAGTCTTTTCGCAGCCGTTCAATTTCCCGTAATGAAACAAGACGAAGATGAAGATGGTATATATGATGAACCTTATATTGAAAGCGCGGCTTATATCGATGGATTTGCTAAAATAATTCATGCCAATCAACCAGTGAGCAGTAATTTATTGGCTGAAGAGTATGACGGCATGCCACCTCAACAGGAAATGGGCATTCGATTGGGATGGGATGATGAGCAAATCTTAATTTGGTATTTACGCCAACTTGCCAAAGATCCAACCGTAAGTGGAGGAAATGACAGATTGGATGCACCACTGGGAGTAATGGGATATCATATTGATGTGCGGGAGGAGAATCTAGACGAAATAGAACAAGAACCTTGGGAAAGCTTAACGGCAGTGGAAAGTAATGGAGATATGTATTTTGAGGATGCACAGAACAACCAAATCAATTTGGGTTCGTTTAAAGGTGAATTGCCCTTTCAGGTTTATCCAGTAAAAGTTTACGGAGCCGAAGAGGACAATTATTGGTTGCCCATGTACTTTTCAAACTGGAACGATCATTCTATGGTACTACCAGATAAAACGGCTTCTAATCTTTATATGAATGATAGAGCTATTCAAAACCCCTTATTGAAAAAACTAGAAAAAGACCCGCCTGAAGAATTGCTTCCTGATAAAACTGATTCCAGAGAGGTTACCATTACCGAAACCTATAAACCACTTAGCCAGATAAATAAGTTGCGATACGGAAAATCTTATGGGTTTAGGGTCCGCCTTACCGACATTACGGGCGGCGGTCCAAGTGTGGAAAAAGAGAATTTTATAAAAAATGTTGGGGATAGTGCCCATATTCATTTCAAGCGTTATGTATCACCATATGGACTTAGAATTCTTAACAATGAGGAAATAGACTCTAGAAGTGAGGATGTCAATTTCAATGGAGACATCCTACACATAAAACGACCTTTGATTGGATATCCAGCGGTGGTGTATACTGGAAAGTATAAAAATCCGATTGAATTACTTCAAAAATCAATAGAAGCTCAATTTGAAGCACAGGAAATATACGAAAATTCCAAAATTGTTATTGGAATCGCAGATCCAGATGTGGTAAGCGTTGAGGTAAAGGTAGAAATTGAAACTTTAAAGATGGATAATCTTGCCAGCGATACGGGGAAGGAAAATTACATTACGCTTTATACTACAATTCGTGATTTCGATAAAAAATATGAGTCAAAAATGGATTTAAAATTTAAATACAAAGATTACGACTCTATAAACTTTTCACTGCCATTTCAGAATTATGAAAGTAAAATTCATAAGAATAAGGGAGTCATAATTTTGCCAACTTCCCGCAATATTCGGGTGACATTAAGGGCGAAATGTGAAGGAGACGAAAACTATTGGGGAAGTGTTTTAAATAAAACAGCCGAAGACAGCCGATACGGGAAACCCACAGTTTTAAAAATGCGGAAGAACAAAAACGAGGAGGAAAATTTATTGACAGGTACAAATTCTCCAAGAGTTTTGCAGGGTATTTTCCTTCGGCTAGATCCTATCATCCCTGAAAAAGGTCATTTGTCTGTCAATGATACTGTTCCCAAAGAAGGAGGAATGCCCAATATTTTGCAACGGTTGGCGCAGCACCTGGATGTAAGTTGCAATAATGATGCAAAAAATATGACGCTCACCGCAGAAAAAGGAGAACGTATTCAATTTTGGTGTAGCAATTTAGTGCGCCATACGCTTAGTCCAGACAAGAGCAGTATCACTTTCGCTAGCAAAAATGAACTTATAAATAAATGGTTCGTAGCCACAACCTTTTATATAAATAGAGATTGGACTTGGGACGGTCTAGATACCTTGGCTTTTAATATTGAAAGAAAAAGAAATATGGCCCTAAATCCATTCGACGCTAAAGGGCGGAGGAATATTATGGAGAACATCGAATATCAACCAATAGGAGATATAGATATAAGAAGAATTGCATCCTTCCAAGCAATTCAGGAAGGGGAAGATGGATTGATCCATAGAGAATACACTCGTATCGTTATACTTGATGCAATAGACCCACTTCCGCCTAGCGGGAAATTGCCTGATACTGTTTTAGTGCAGTATCGAATCAAACCACTTATGAAATCAGGAATCAGCATTGATAATGAGTATTTTGAAACTGAAAATCTGTTGCTTCCAGTCACCATCAATCCGAACCAGATTCCAAAGATCATAGCTTCAGGAATAGCTCTTTCTCCTTATATAAAAGATGATTCCTATGCCAATACGGAAGCACGAATAAAATATCTATGGTTGGAATTTGACCAATTGCCAAATGATGAACGCGATGAAATATTTGCGCGACAAATTGCCTACGCACCTGACCAGTTAATTAGCAGCAACCATCCCTCTTTATTTAAGGTAGAGGAGGATTCTCCTTTAGTTTTGGATCCAGAGTATACTCGTGTAATTATCCCAGAATCGGGGCATGATAATTCTGGATTAAAAGCTATGAAAAAAATGCAGAAATCCAATGATGTAGACAGGCACTTTTACCTCTTGCCATTACCCGAGGGTGTGCACCATGAAAGTCCTGAACTCTTCGGATTTCACACCTATGAATTTAGAGTGGGCCATACAGAAAAGTTATGGAGTACCGCTCAAGCACGTTTTGGTAGATCCTTTAGATTGACAGGCTTGCAGCATCCAGCGCCAACCCTAAGATGTTCTGTGGGTCGAGTGGACAATGAAATAAACGTTAGAGCTCCTTATGCCATGGCTGTACATAACGGAAAAAATGTAACCGCTAGTCCACCACGTACCTCCATATGGTGTTTGGTATATGCCCAAGTGGCTCAAGCAGACGGAAAAGCAATTAGAAATATCCTAATCCAAGAAAGAAAATTAAAACATATTATTCCGCTTACGGGTGGAATTTTTGAAAAAAAATTAGGAAGAACTCCCGATTTCGCGAGCACTACTTTTCAGAATAATGAAATAATTCAATCCTTGGAGCGCTATGGTTTACCTAAAAATTCTTCTTTGAGCATTCTTTGTGTAGAAGTTTTTGGATATATACGGAATATCGTGGAACATATTAGTGATCTTCGTTTTAAAGAGTTTCAAGAAGAAACTGTAAAAAGCATCGTTAGGAATTTAGATCAGGATGTGGAGGAAGGTTTAGACGTTATATTGAAAAACATTGTAGATAAATATCAAATTCCGGAAGACTCGTCTAGGCCCATGAGTAGTGATTTGGGTAAATATAGAATTTTACGGACATCACCGCTCACAAAAGTGCCAGACACATGTTGTGTGGATTGCTAGATTTAAAGGTAATCCTGCTCAAATGCAGCACCTAATTTTATTAAGCTCTGAAGATTTTTTTTACCAATTTTACGGATAATGTTTTTTCTGTGATTGTTAACTGTATGTATGGAGATACAAAGAATATCTGAAATTTCTTTACTGCTAATTCCGTGAGATATCAATTTGAAGATTTCTTTTTCACGTTTACTTAGTTGTTTTATCAGGAACTGATTTTTATGGAGAAACAGATTTTCCCTAACTAGAGAATCAAGATTTTTTTCCATGTACCGACATTCTCCAATGGGCAGCGAAATATTCAACAGATACAATTCCTTCTTAGGCAAGGAGAGAGAAAGCTGAGAGGTTGTAAAAAACCATGAATAAGCAAGTTTTTCGTGAGGTCTAATTCGCTGGAAAAACGAAAAACATTTATCAACCCTGTTCTTCTTTATCAGGTTTTCATGTCTGTTCTGAATAATTTCAATCTCTTCCGGCGGGAAAAAATTAGAAAAGTATTTTTGGCCCATATCTAATAATTCGGATGATCCATGGTTTAAAAAGATGCATCCAAATTCATTTATATACACATTGGCCAAGTTATTACACTGTTGGATGGTGATAATGGCGGGTATTTGAAACCGAAGATCATATTTCGAATATGTCTTAATGGAAACAGATTTTTCCGAAGGCAGGGTGTCGAAAGTAAAGTTTGAAAATTGAAAGGTAGAAGTTTTCATATTCAAAATTATAGTATTGATATCTGTAACCTAAATCTTGTGGAGAGAAAACTAAATAATGAAATGTGATAGCCAATCTTGTATTTAAAAAAAATTTAGAAAATTTCTTTCATATAAAAATATATAATTTTGTCAACAATTTGTTATCAATTTGGATAAAACTATAATGGTTAAATAATTGTTCTGCCAATTTTAACCAAATAGAAACCATTATATCACAAAGTTTTATTTCATAATTATGCATAATCAAATGATCGAAAACCATTAATTTATGCCACAGAAATAATCATAAAAATTATCCTTTGAAATCCATTATCACTTATATAATTTCCCAAACCCAACTTCCTAAGAAAAGTGTAGAAAACACCGTTCAGCTTTTAAATGAAGATTGCACTATTCCCTTTATTTCTCGCTATCGAAAGGAATTAACTGGAAATCTAGATGAGGTTCAAATCGGCGAAATCGTCAAGTTTAAGGAGCAGTTTGAGGTTTTGGAAAAAAGAAAAGCAGCAATTCTAAAAGTCTTAGAAGAGCAGGAGGTCTTGACACCAGAACTTGAGAAAAAAATAGAAGAAGTGGCAGATCTATTAGCGTTGGAAGATTTGTATTTACCATTTAAAAAGAAGCGAAAAACCAAAGCAGACACTGCCAGAGAAAAAGGTCTGGAACCGTTGGCGAAGATTTTGATGAGCCAATCCCGAAATCTTGGAAGTTCAGATATATCGTCGTTGGCATTAAAATATACAAGTAGCGAAGTTAATTCGGAAGAAGAAGCTTTGGAAGGTGCCCGCCATATCATAGCCGAATGGATTAATGAACGCACCGATATCAGAAGTATGTTACGGCGGGAATTGGAACGTAATGCAATAATTTCAACACAAGTTGTCAAAAAATTGGAGGATGATGAAAAGGCGCATAAGTTCAAGGATTATTTTGAATGGAATGAATCGTTAAGCAGAATTCCTTCCCATAGATTATTGGCTATTCTTAGGGCGACCTCTGAAGGATTTATCCGTCAGAAAATAGGAATTGATGATGAGAAAGCCTTAGCGCGTATTGAAGAAAGGGTTATAAAATCCAATGATGCTGCTTCAAAACAAATAAAATTGGCAATTGAAGATAGTTATAAACGTCTATTGTTTCCGGCACTCGCAAACGAAGCTCTTTCCATAGCAAAAGAAAAAGCGGATGAAACTGCGATCAAGGTATTTACCAATAGCCTAAAACAATTGCTACTGGGTTCCCCATTAGGTGAAAAACGCGTTTTAGCAATTGATCCAGGATTCAGATCAGGTTGCAAAGTGGTTTGCTTGGATGCACAGGGTAGTTTGCTGCACAATGAAACTATTTTTCCACATCCACCAAAAAGTGATGCTTTGGGAGCAATGCGAAAGATTAGTTCGCTTGCGGATGCTTATAAAATAGATGCAATTGCCATTGGAAACGGAACTGCTTCGCGAGAAACTGAGCAATTTGTAAAAAAAGTCCATTTCAAAAATCCGATACAGGTTTTTATAGTGAGCGAAGCGGGGGCTTCTATTTATTCTGCTTCCAAAATTGCGAGAGATGAATTTCCAAATTATGACGTCACCGTTAGAGGTTCGGTTTCAATTGGACGCAGATTGCAGGATCCTTTATCAGAATTGGTAAAGATAGATGCCAGATCCATTGGCGTGGGGCAATATCAACACGATGTGGATCAAACCAAGCTGCAAAAATCTTTGGATTCTACCGTGGAATTTTGCGTGAATGCAGTAGGAACAAATATCAATACGGCAAGTGTTCCTTTATTGAGTTATGTTTCAGGAATTGGTCCGAAATTGGCTGAAAACATTGTAAACTACCGCGATAAAAATGGAGCATTCACTTCCCGTTCTGAAATCAAAAAGGTTCCACGTTTAGGTGAAAAAGCTTTTGAACAGGCAGCTGGTTTTCTTCGTATAAGAAACGGTAAGAACCCTTTGGACGATTCTTCTGTTCACCCAGAAAGCTATTCCGTAGTTTCGAAAATGGCAAAGGATGAAGGTTTGAAAATATCAGAATTGATTGGAAACAAAGCTCTTCTTCAAAAGATTGATCTGTCAAAATATGTGAATGAGAAAGTAGGACTTCCTACCTTAAAGGATATTATTGGAGAACTGGAAAAACCCGGTCTTGATATCCGGGAGGAGGCAAAGGTATTTACGTTCAACCAAAATATTAAATCTATTACCGATCTTAAAGAAGGTCAATTGCTCCCAGGAATTGTAAATAATATTACTAATTTTGGATGCTTTGTGGATATCGGGATAAAAGAAAGCGGTTTGATCCACGTTTCCAATCTTTCCGATTCTTTTGTGAAAGATGTGAATGAGCATGTTCACTTGCATCAACAGATCGTAGTGAAAGTTTTGGATGTGGATGTGGAACGAAAGCGGATTCAGCTGAAATTGCATAAATTGAATAAAGAGGTGTAAGTGCCTCTTTTATAATTAACAGGATCATTTGGTTTTAGTGTTACGCCTTGGGCTTTTCAAACCCCCATCGTTTTCCATCATTCCAGTCTTTTGCGGAATTGCCATAACGATTATATCCCGCGTTCTCCTTCATCATTTTGGCAAGATGCAGAAGGTTATAGGTCATAAACGTAACGTTTTTATTTGTAAAATCGGAATCAAATCCCTGTGGTGGATCTATCTTTTTTCCTTCCCATTCCTTATCGCCATAACTAGGGCCTGGCCCCACTTCTCCTATCCATCCTGCATCGGCCTGTGGAGGAATTGAAAAACCAACATGTTGCAAGGAATATAAAATCCCCATCGCACAATGTTTTAGGCCATCTTCGTTTCCGGTAATTATACAGCCTCCCACCTTTCCATAATAAATAAACTGACCTTTTTCGTTGGTTTTGCTGCTCATTGAATATAATCTTTCGATTAATTTTTGAGCTTCAGAGGATTTTTCACCTAACCAAATTGGTGAACCTACTACTAGAATATCGGCAATCATTATTTTATCATGTATGCCAGGCCATGCATCAATATCATAACCGTGTTCGGTCATATCAGGATAAATTCCCACTGCAACATGTAGTACTACCTATTCTTTAGACCACTTTCAAGCTGATTTTAGTTGAACTTGTTTTTCAAAAGTATAAAGGTTTATTGGTTTTTGTCTTTTGATTCCTTGATGTTTTCTGTTGTTGTATTTTTTTA
>Ga0208015_1000087_pt1 | contig 62487 bp, 53 predicted proteins | sample 26BtaG_FD_184101 | JGI IMG/M metagenome (GOLD analysis project Ga0208015, IMG submission 184101) | Marine viral communities from Cariaco Basin, Caribbean Sea - 26B_WHOI_OMZ_CsCl (SPAdes) (version 2) | ecosystem: Environmental > Aquatic > Marine > Oceanic | place: Caribbean Sea: Cariaco Basin... | reverse complement strand
ATAACATCCCTCGAAAACGAAACACTCAGTCTTCTAACGACCATATGGACTGGGACTTATATGAAGCCAGGCATCTAGTAGAAAACGCTTTCGCTAAGCTAAAACAGTATAGGGCGGTTGCCACTAGATTTGATAAGCTCAAGCAGAGTTATGAAAATACGGTCGCTCTTGCTTGTGCTTATATCTGGCTCAAATTATGAATGTTCAACACGCCCTAATACGTCTGATATTATTTAACGGAGTTTACCTTGTCTATATCTAACTCGTCCAAGCAGAGCTACCCTGTCGCGGTAGATGAATTAGAACGTGTCAACAAGCTAAAGAAGTACCAGGTACTCAACGAAGATGAGGAGCCTGCGTTTGAGCGGCTTGTTGAACTCGTAAAGCTGTTTTTTGATGTGCCAGTCGTTACGATCACTTTTATGGATGAGGAAACACAGTATTTAAAACCAGCTTGTAAATTTGATAGTGAACCTGAAAGTGTATGCACGACATCACGTGACATTGCTTTTTGTAACTATACGATATTGTCCGATGACGTTTTTATAGTGCCAGATACTTGGAACGACGATCGCTTTAGCCAGAATCCCATGGTCTCAGGTTCTCCATATTTACGATTTTATGTTGGTGCTCCTATTATCTTATATGAAGACAATAAAAGGTATCGTCTAGGTACTTTATGCCTTATGGATACGAAACCTAATCATAGTTTTAGTGAGCAACAATCAGAGATCTTGGCAGAGTTTGCAAAAATGGCAGCTGATGCTTTGCAGTTGCAAGATAAGCAGCGTGATGCTAAGCGTGCTAATGAGATGAAATCGAGCTTTTTGGCCAATATGAGTCATGAGATTCGCACACCGATGAACGGTATTATCGGTATGGTAGAGATGTTAGGCGATACCCAACTCAGTAATGAACAGCGAGAATACGTTGATAACATTAAAGTCTCCAATGAGCATTTGATGGTAATCATTAATGGTATTTTGGACTTATCAAAAGTTGAGTCTGGAAAAATGACGATTGATTCTATTCCATTGAATTTATCTAGTTTATGCAATGAGGTCGTCAGTTTATTTGCAATAAAGGCACGTCAAAGAGGCCTGACCTTAGATTATCATTATACTGAAACACTATCACCTTATGTAAACGGTGATCCTGTACGTCTAAAACAGATTATTGCAAACTTGGTCAATAACGCGATTAAATTCACGCGTGAAGGTGGTCAAGTAAGTATCGATGTTAAACATATGGACAATTGCTACTGTCCAAATAACATTAACGAAAAATTCGTGAGTACGAGTCAAGAAAAAGAAGCAAGCAAAATAGAATGCGATGAAACTGGTCAGAATATAACTTTGTGTATAGAAGTGAAAGATACGGGTGTTGGTATCAAAGAAGAGTCGTTAGAGGCGATATTTGACGCTTATGACCAAGCAAATAAGTTTACTCATCGTATTTACGGTGGTACCGGACTTGGACTATCTGTTTGTAAGTCTCTGGTCGATTTGATGGGTGGTCGTATTCGTGTAAATAGTGAAGTAGGAGTCGGTACGACATTTAGTGTTTTATTACCGTTAACTACTATTGACGAAGACAAGTATGAGGTATGGCAAGACTCTAACGATATGACGATGATTGAACCTACGCATGAGCGGTCTGGCCATATCTTGTTGGTTGAAGATGATACTGTTAATGCGATTATTGCCAAAAAAGCACTAACCAACAGTGGTCATACCGTCACTCATGTTACGGATGGTCAGCAAGCAATTGAGGCTTTTGCTTTATTCCCTGAGCGTTATGATGTGATATTGATGGATCATCACATGCCGATTTTGGATGGGGTACAGGCTACCATTAAGCTGCATGAATTATATGATCCTCAAGTATTGCCGCCCATTATTGCCTTGACTGCCAATGCAATGGACGGCGAGCGTGAGAAATATCTGAAAGTTGGTATGCAGGATTATTGCACCAAACCTTTTAAGCAAGAGCAGTTGAATGCCTTGGTACAGTATTGGCTGATACAAAAGCAATCATTGGAAGAAGAGTAACTTACTAAATATTAGTATTGGCGCCATTGATTAGCATTTTAATGTAGCCATGATTAATAAATATAAAAAAAGCTTAACCGCCTATATGGTGGTTAAGCTTTTTTATTGACGATAGAGGTATCAATAAATATCAACTATCAATCATGTTCGGAGCGATATTAGTTCACGCGAGTTTGGTAGTCGCCAGTACGCGTATCGACACGTACCACTTCACCTTGTTGCACAAATAATGGCACACGTACAACAGCACCTGTCTCCAATTTAGCAGGTTTGCCACCACCGCCTGAAGTATCGCCGCGTACGCCAGGATCTGTTTCTACAATTTCTAACTCAACGAAGTTAGGCGGCGTGACTGACAGAGGAGCACCATTAAATAACGTAATGGTACATAGAGCATTACTGTTTTCTTTTAACCACTTGATTGAATCACTCATTGCGTTTTTGTCCGCTTGAATCTGCTCAAAGCTCTCAGGATGCATAAAATGCCAAAACTCGCCATCGTTATATAGATAGTTCATTTCAGTATCCATCACATCAGCAGCTTCTAGGCTGTCACCTGACTTGAAAGTTTGTTCCAGTACTTTGCCACTACGAAGATTGCGCAACTTAACACGGTTAAAGGCTTGACCTTTACCAGGCTTGACAAACTCGTTTTCAAGAATGGCACAAGGGTTGCCATCAAGCATCACTTTTAGACCAGCTTTAAATTCATTAGTAGAAAAACTTGCCACAAGAAACTCCTAGGGGTTGTAAATATAATAGTAAGACATAGGGCTGACTGTACCAAAATTTTCTGTTATGCCAAGTATTTACGGATTAACGAGGATACTTTGATAGGCTAGACACTAAGGGCGTATAATATCGGATTTTGGGCACAGGTAATAGGCTGTCATGATAAACCATTTAATCACACAAAAAAACTGGCAAACGCAATTATCGGAAGCTATTACATCTGTTGATGAGCTATTGAGTCTCCTACAGCTTGAATCAATGCGTGCAGAAGGTTACGTACCTAAGCATTTTGAACTGCGTGTGCCGCGTGGCTTTGTGGCAAAAATGGCTATTGGCGACCGTAATGATCCCCTGCTTAAACAAGTGTTGCCAGACCAGCAAGAGCAAATCAACGTCACAGGCTACGTAGCAGATCCGTTAAGCGAAAACACGCAAAACCCTGTAAAAGGTTTGCTGCATAAATATGAGTCGAGAGTGTTATTAACGATTACGGGTGCGTGCGCTATTCATTGCCGTTACTGCTTTCGTCAGCATTTTGACTATAGTGCCAATATGCCGACTGCTGATGCAAAAGAAAATATCATCAATTATATTAATGCAAATCCTGAGGTCAATGAGGTAATTTTGAGTGGTGGTGACCCACTAAATGTGACTAATAGACGATTGTTTTCATGGTTAGATACTTTGGAGTCTCTTCCGCAGATTACTACGATTCGGTTGCATACGCGTTTGCCATTGGTGATACCTGCACGCTTGGATTCTGCATTGTTAGAGAGGTTATCTCAAAGCCGCTGCCATATTGTCATGGTCATTCACTGTAATCATGCCAATGAGCTAGATGCACCAACCGCTGAATACTTGCAACGTGCGAGAGCAGCTGGAATTACACTATTAAACCAAGCCGTGTTGTTAAAAGGTGTCAACGATACTCTTAACGCGCAAGTACAGCTTAGTCAGCGTTTGTTTGCTTCTGGCGTGCTACCATATTATTTACATGTGTTGGACAAGGTGGCTGGTGCGGCGCATTTCGATAGTAGTGAGCAAGCAGCGATTGAGCTTTATTGGTCATTGCTAGCATCATTGCCAGGCTATCTTGTCCCTAAGTTGGTCAGAGAGTTACCGAATAGACCTTTTAAAGTGCCGATTGATATTTACAGCAATAGCTAATGTAGGGCACTATATCAATTTAGGAAAATTAGTAAACAAAGAGCGGCTCTTAAAAAAAGATGCGGATAGTATCTTTAGAAACTAAAATCTAGGATTTATGCTTTTTTATAAGTATAAATAGATATATGATTGGAACAGAATATAGACTGTCAGTATGTAATCTAACTAAAAAGCATATAACGTTAAATACAAAACTTTGCCAGTATGTAGGTATTGTCAGAGCGTACTGCTAGATTTAGGCTCACAATAAATAGATATCATCACTTTTCTATAGTCGAGCTTAACAAACATTTTTTATGCCATACATGTATTTGTACTGCTGCATATTACTGATTGCCTCAGAGTGACTAATAGAGAGTAAAGATACTGATGATAACGTTATCAATGCTTCAAGAGCATTTAGATTCTACAGAGCCACTACCTCCGCTATCTAATCGCTCAGTAAATGGTCAAGAACGTTACTTGTTAAAAATGTTGGCAACGCTACCGGCGCTCAGCCAAGAGCAGCAAACAGAACATTTAGAGAGTCTACTGACAGTATTACGTGAATCCAATATGGATGAACAACAGCGTCTTAAATTAATGGCAACAGTCGTTGATGCCTCAGACCGACTGATTGCAGCTTTTAGGCAGCACTATATCTATGAGACAGGCGCGCTTAGTCAGGATCAGATGTCTTATATCGCTCAAATGCAATCGCTACATTATTTAATTATCATGGTTTACGACAAAGTCATACGTCGTGAGACGCAGTTGTCAGAAGCCTCCCTAAACCAATCTTCTGGTAAAGGTTGGCAGCGTTTTTTTGGTGCTGAAACTAAACCTGATAGCACGCTTGCCATTGCGATTTATCAATCACTATTAAGATACCAAAAACTATTAGCAGAAGAAGCACTGTGCTATCGAAAGCCATCAGATTACCTGTGGTCTAAAGTCAATCAGTTATATTATCTGGCTCATCAGAGAAAAGTAGCTGATATGGATTTAAGTCTACATACTGTCACGAACCAAACAAACAGTATCCATCAGCTATATTGCCAAATTTGTTTGCATCACTTGTTAAATTTGCGTGCTATGAGGCGCCCGAATATCTTACTCGTACAGCGTCTATTGCCTGACTGGGCTAAACACATGGTCGCAACCATAGAGCCCGCCACCGAGACAAAAGTTTTCGTTGATCTTCATAGTAGTAATCCGCCAAGCTATCTGACCGTCAACTCTCATATCAACCCATATGAAGATCGTCATGACTGTCTATTTATAGAACTGACACCGATAATTGAATATTTTGAGTCACGTAAAAAAGCCTTTATCGAAGAAGGTAGCACAGCAGAAGATAGTTTGCTTAATGCTATTTCGATGACCATCAGCTACCGCTATTTGCAGCCGCCACTTACCTTGGCAACCAAATATACTAGCAAACATCAGGCAAAGTTAATCACCAATTTTAATGATATACACTACCATGTAGGCCATTCAAAAACTTTTGCCAATTTAATCGCTATAAAACATCTACTAGAAGAAGACAGACCTTTATACGATACATTTGACAGCGAGCGTGGCCGCAGTAGCGTTATAAACATTGAGACATTTGATGACCATGACAGTTCTTCAGCATATCGCAGACTGCATTTATTGCCAAAAGCTGGTGATCTCAATAAGAATGGTGTCGATAAAAATATTCTCAATCAAGAAGGGCTTAACGTTGAACAAACTGACCCTGACGTTTCTCTAACAGCACCGCAGCCCTTATACATAATGAGTTTAATTTTGGTCTATGGCTCTGAAAATACAGAACAACCTGATTGGTCAATAGGGGTGGTACGCTGGTTCAATGTCGATACTAAAAATCCAGAAGTGGAATGGCAGATACTCGGGCATAAAATTGTGGCATGTGGACTACGTTTGGAAGGCAGTAAAACGCGAAGTCATCATTTTGTACCAGCATTTATTCTTGGTAAAGATGAACAGCTACAGACGACTGGCACACTAATCGTACCACCTTCGTACTTTCAAGCTGATGATAGAGTCGTCATGCGTATTGGTAATAAACAAACCTCTTTACGATTAGGACGCAGGCTGATGATGACTGATAAGTTTAGTCAATATGAGGTGGCGCAGTTATAGCGCTTAGAGGTACTTAGGTGCGACAAGTATTTCAGGCCATAATGGAGAATTTATGCCCTTTGTCGTCAGTAATATAGTAGGCGACAAAGGGCATAAGTTAATCTGCAGTTGGTCTCATTATTGTCTATAATGATAAATATTGTTACTCTGACTTTTATGATATCTCTAACTATAAAATAATTATCATAGTGAAAGCTCAGTCTATACTGATAGGATTCATAGAATATTAACGCTAGCGTGTTTTGTGTGCTAGGTTAGTTTTAGATAAAGATGTAAAGTAACAAAATAAAAGATAACAATACGTACGACTAAAAGGCTCCTTATGCGCTCTCAATCTCTTCTAAATTTATTGGTGATCAATGACGATCAGCTCTATGCTGAACGCCTTGTACAGTTATTGAGTCCTTATTATGATAGTGTGAATTTGGGGTTTTTAGACGATAAAGAAGAGCTATTAAAACTTCTGCGCCAACCGTGGGATGTACTGGTATTTGGCAAAGCTTATAATATGAGCTTTACAGATGTGGTAAGCCTCGTACAAGAGCAGAATATCGATCTGCCGATGATCTGTTTAATGAATGAAGAGGTAGCGTCGACGGCCTACAATGAGTATGAGCTACCGACTGTGATTAGTGGCACGATGGTCAAAGCGCTCAAAATGGATCAAGAAATGCCTGTGGTAATGGCCATCTGTCTACAGCATAGTAGTTTGCGCAGTCGTCGTGAGCTAAAAACTTTACGTCAAGTACTGTCTGAAGCAGAACAACGTGCTAATGTGCTGATTAAGAACTCTAAGAGCGCGGTCGCTTATATAGACGAGGGTATTCATATATTTGCTAACGATCCCTATCTTCAGCTATTCGGCTTTAAATCGATGAATGAAGTGGTAGGTGTGCCTATTATTGACCTGATTTCAGGTAGAGATAATGTTCAAGGGTTTAAACAATTTTTACGTCAGTTTGACAAAGGTAGTCGCCAAGACGTTGAGTTTAATTTTGAAAGTGTACGGACAGATGGTAGTACTTTTGAAGCGAAACTACAATTAGCATCAGCCACGTTAGAGGGCGAGCCAGTCATGCAGATTATTATTCAGCAGAATAGTAACAATAGTGCAGAGGTTGCCAAGCGTTTAGCTGAAGCTGAACGTAAAGATAATTTAACTGGCCTAGATAATCGTCGCGGTTTTGAAGATCAGATGATAGCAATACATCAGCAGGCGTCCCAAGGACTAATGATCGCAGCCCTGTTATATGTGCAGGTTGATAATGTAGGAAAAATAAGAAGTAGTTTGGGTCTACAAGGAATAGATGCAACGGTCAAACAAGTTGCCCACACGTTGACTGAGCTAGTACCTGATGGGCATGTAAGCCGTTTCAGCGATACTGCATTCACGATATTAGTAAAAAACAAGACGACGAATGATCTTGAAGAACTTGCTAAAAATATCGGATCCTCTATCAAGGATATGTTTATTGAATTTGATAAACGTACAACCAATACAACAGTTAGTATTGCTGTTGTCAAGATTGAAAAAAATCCTGTAGAGCCTGTCATTATATTAGAACGCGCCATGGATGCTATCAGCCAAATCATGGTAGAGACTTCTAACAGTGGTGGATCTTACCGTATATATGACCCAAGCGAACATGCCAATAGCGATGATCATGCACTTGCTGAGTCATTAGTGGATGCCATTACTAATAACCGTTTTGATCTATCATTTCAGCCAATATACGACATCAATAACGATCGTAGCGACTTCTTTGAAGTGTATCTACGGTTACCTTTGTCAGATGCTGACAATACGGTATTAACTCCTGATCAATTTATGGCGGTGGCTAAAAAACATCAACTGTTAGAAAAGATCGATCGATGGGTGCTTATCAATGCTTGTAAGAAAATTAATGACGTCCGTAAAGTTCATCCTGAAGCCAAATTGTTAGTACAATTAACCAATGCTTCATTGGTTGATAAAAAACTGCCGATAGTGGCCAGTCAATTGATAAAAGCGGTAGGCGGCACAGCTGGTGTATTGACACTCCAGTTCAATGAAATAGACATCTCTGATCACTTAACCGTCGCCAAATCTCAATTTTCCGCACTCAGCGATGTTAGCTGTCAACTAGGTATTAATAATTTTGGCTCTTCTGTTAAATCTATTGAAATTGCCAATTTTGTCCAGCCTGATATGGTACGCTTGGCGCGCAGTTATATTCAAGATATTGGTGCAGCAGAAAATCTAGAAACGGTTAAGTCTCTTATTACGCGTACTAATGACATAAAGGTCGATGTGCTTATGCCTTATATCGAAGATGCAGCAACGATGTCAGTCGCTTGGAGTGTGGGGGCGCGCTATTTGCAAGGGTATTATTTAGAAGAGCCTAGTAGCACGATAAAGGTAGCGAGTTAAAAGGCCAATACATCATATCGTTTATGTCATGGCGATGATATTCCTCAACCAAAGATTGCTAAAAATGTCCCTTATTAGTAGATATCAAATGAGCAGCCTTTTGGCTGCTGTTCTGTTGCTCACAGCTTGTGAGAAAACACCACCTGACCACCGCGCTCCTGTGATTCTGCCCTTATATACCGACGGGGATGCGGACAACGGCTCAATAATTTATAAAGATGCTTGCGGTCAATGCCATCAACGTAATGCGGGTCTGAATAAAAAAGGCCCACAATTAATGAATATATATGGTGCGCCAGCTGCCGAGTTAAAAGACTATACCTACAGCAAAGGGCTAGAAGATTCAGGTTGGGTATGGGATGCAGAGACACTCGATCCATATATTGCAGATGCCCAAAAAGCCATGCCAGACTCCAAAATGCTGTCTGACCCGATGCCAGATGCGAAAGAACGTGCTGATATTATTGCTTATTTATCTACGCTCCGTGCCGCTGCACCAACCGTTACAGATGATGTGAACTGACTTATCATCGTTATGACCTAAAAAATGAGCCAATAACCTACCATGAACCATGCAGCTAACGATATATCATTATCTACCTCTCATATAACAGAGAATCCGCTCAGCCAACCCATACCTAGTACAGCTGATTTTCAACGCAATCAGCAGCAAATTGCACAGCTGTTAGCGCAATTAAATCAGATTGTATTGGATAAGCCGCAAGCAGTCAGGCTAGCGCTCAGTTGTATATTAGCAGGCGGTCATTTGCTGTTACAGGACTTGCCTGGTATGGGTAAGACGACTTTGGCACAGGGCTTGGCACAGTTATTAGGTTTAAGCTTTAGCCGAGTGCAATTTACCAATGATATGTTGCCTGCTGATATTTTAGGTATGAGCATCTACGACCAAAGTAAACAGCAATTTGAGTTTCGTCCGGGCGCTATCTTTACACAGTTATTACTTGCTGATGAAATAAACCGTTCCAGTCCCAAAACGCAGAGTGCGCTACTTGAAGCGATGGAGGAGCGACAAGTCACGCAAGATGGCCAGACTTATCCTTTGCCGCAACCGTTCTTTGTGATTGCCACCCAAAATCCATTGCAACAAGCAGGTGTTTATCCGCTCCCAGAGTCGCAGTTAGACAGATTTTTATTATGCTTATTATTGGGTTATCCATCGCCTGCCGCAGAGCGTGAGCTGCTAAAAGGTAAAGATCGTCGCGAGCTACTCAAAGACTTGAATACGGTACTTGATACTGAGGCTGTGATATTGGCTCAGCAGGGTGTCAGACAAGTTTATGTAGCAGATACTGTATTGGATTATTTGCAGAGACTGGTTGCAAAAACTCGTGCAAGCCAAGAGTATCATGGCTTATCGCCTCGCGGTGTGTTGTCGCTACAACGTGCTGCCCAAGCGCATGCCTATGTATCGGGATATATGGAAGTGACCCCTGAAGATATCCAAGCAGTGTTTGCTGCGGTCACTGATCATCGCCTCGGTCAGCGATTTGTACCTGCGCATGTGACTGGTGGTCAAGCAACAAAAACCATCGCCCAGCGTATCCTAGCAGAAGTGTCAGTCGTCGCTTAGCAGCTGACAGACTGTTTGACCGTATTGATTAACTGCATCGGTGAAACATAGTTCTACACGTAGTCAAAGCTATATAACTTAGAAAAAATATCAAAGTCACTCAGTTTACTATTTACGGTATTTTCACCCGCTTTTCTTGTATTCAAATTGTCCTGAATCAAATGTATCGTTCTATTCGTGAGTTTGTTTGTCAGTTAGATATAAATACAAATACTGACAGCATTATTATTTAGATGGTAATAATAGGGTAGTCATGAGCTTGTTACCAAAGACATTAACCGCACCAATAAAATCAGCTCTGAGCCGCTGGTTTGCCGCGCGTGCACCTAAGAGTGATAGTGCTACGCTTAATTTGCGTAATGTCTATATTTTCTTTAGTCGTGAAGGAGTGCTATTCGCCGTATTGTTAGGGATTACCTTTATCGCGGGTATCAACTATGGCAACAACTTAGTGCTTGGTTTGTGCTTTTATCTGGTCAGTATTTGGCTAATTAGTTTTCATGTTACTTTTGCTCATATATCTGGTCTGCAAGTGCGTTTACTAGAAGTCACTATGACAGAAGCTGGTTTGCCTGTTTGGATTACGCTACAGTTGAATAGTGATAGTCGCCAACCAAGGCGTCAGTTGCTATTTGAGTTTGAGCAGATAGCCAATAAGAAAACCAAAAATGGCACTAATGCACTACACTCAGTACTCATTACACGGCTACAAGGCGAGCAAGGCATTCGACTGCCTGTCCAGACTTACAACCGTGGTCAACTTGAACTACCGCGGTTAAAAATAAAAACAGTTTATCCCTTAGGTATCATGCGTGCATGGTCTTATGTCTACTTTGCGCGTACAGCGTGGGTATATCCAAAACCTGAAGTATTTGATTGGCAAGCAAAATATGCAATCGCAAGCTTAGAGGATTTACCAACAGGTGGGCAATATAGGCAGGGTCAGGACGACTTTGAGCGACTAGACAACTATGTCGAGGGTGAGTCATTGGCCCGAGTCTCTTGGGGGCATGTGGCACGGGGACAAGGTATGCTGACCAAGCACTTCGCTGATCCGGTCGGTCATGAGCAAACGCTTGATTATGCAGATATGCCAGCTGCACATCACGAGCAAAAACTTGCACAATTGGCTTATGGGGCATTGACGCTGGGTCAGCTAGGCGTGCCGTTTCAAATGCGTTTACCTAGTGATACTCCTGCTACTGCGGAGATGGGTAACGGGGAACCCTTTGCGCAAGCATGCTTGCTAAGGCTTGCGAAAGCACCATGATCAACTCTAAACGCTTATCTTCTGCTGATGTTGATACACTGTCCACAGAGTATTCTGCGCTCGATGCTACAAAAACGGCAAGCTTTGAGCAGTTGGCTTTGGGCCAAAAAGTCACGTTTCAACCTGAGCGAAATGACGCTAAATGGTATCGTAAGTTATTTGCACTGCCAGCTTATTATTGGGTATTAATTGCCCAAGTCGTCGTTGTGTTACCGCATGCCGCACATTTACCATTATGGCTGATAGGATTTGCCGCCGTCAGTATCGCCGCTCAATTGCCTCATATCAAAGCTAAATTCAAAAAACTATCGCACCTAAAGCGTATTTATCAAAGTATGCAAATGCTAGGATTTTTGTTGGGGCTATTAGGTCTATGGCTAACCTACAATACAGCATTTGGGCTTGATATGGGTGTGGCATTTTTGGTGTTATGCCTAGTTAGTAAGCTATGGGAGCTGTATAAGCGCCGCGATGCCTATGTGATATTGAATTTATCATTATTCGTGCTTGCAGCATTATTTTTGATGGACCAAGGTTTACTGACTACTTTAGAAGTGATCGTTGGCGCAGTCATTGTATTGCTAGCATTTATTGCGCTTAATGATGATAGCAATGCTAACGGTGATGGACGCTTGCGTACATTGGGCGTGTTAGGTGTTGGCGCATTGCCATTATTGGTGGTGCTATTTTTGTTTTTTCCGAGACTGCCACCACTGTGGTCCGTACAGCTCTCAGGTCAGCAAGCAACCACAGGTGTCTCTGATAGCATGTCTCCTGGTGACTTTGCCAATTTAGGACAGTCAACTGAGCTGGCCTTTCGGGTAGAGTTTGCTGATGAGCGTCCACCGCAACAGCAGCTGTATTGGCGCGGTTTGGTATTTAGTGATTTCGATGGTGTCACATGGCGACCGGCTTCCCAAAAGGATCAATGGTCATCGAGATTGCAAGCACCTGCATGGATTCAGAACGCCTTTGCTACTGTACCTGATGAATCAAGGGCGGCACCTGTCAATTACAAGGTTATCTTAGAACCCACTCAGCAAAATTGGCTATTTGGTCTTGATTATCCGTTCTCTGAGCAGCCAGATATCAATACTACCTCTGAATTTACCTTATCAAAGGGTCAACCTGTTACGCAGCAGCTTCGCTATGATGTGTTGCAGTTTGCACAGATGCGTATTGATCCGGTTCTGACAGAGGCATCAAGACGTGAGAACCTTGCCTTGCCTAACGAAGGTAACCCTCAATCGCGCGCGCTTGCTAAGCAGTTATTTGAGCAGTCAGGTTCAGACCCTATTCGCTACATCGCTGCTATTGAGCAATGGATCAATCGAACAGAGTTTCGCTATACGTTGTCGCCACCACGGCTCAATACCAATCGTATTGACGAGTTTTTATTTGAAACCAAAGCAGGGTTTTGTGAGCATTATTCGTCAAGCTTTACCTTTATGCTCCGCGCCGCTGGTATTCCTGCACGAGTGGTAGCCGGCTATCAAGGCGGTGAGCCGAGTCGCAATGGTAGCGTATGGGAAGTGCGGCAAATGGATGCGCACGCATGGACTGAGGTTTGGCTTGAGGGCCAAGGCTGGGTACGTGTAGATCCGACAGCCTTTGTAGCGCCTGAGCGAGTAGAGCAAGGCATGAATACGATGACCGAGCAGCAAGGGGCGGCTATGTTTGGCAATGGTGCCAGTGCACAAATCAGCTATCAGCAGTATCAAATGCTACAAACGCTACGCCGACTATCAGACCAAGCGAGCTACTACTGGCAAAAAGACGTAGTCGGCTATGACCAAGACAAACAGGCAGACTCATTACTCAAATGGTTCAATATCAGCTCAATCATGCAGCAAATTATCTGGTTAGCCACCAGTGTGGTTTCCGTTATGGTTGTCTTAGTTTTTGTCATTTGGTATCGCCGCCGTAAACGCTGGCACCCAGCAGACTTGCCTCTTGCTCAGCTCTCAAAACGTGTTGCCAAACATGATAAATTATTAGCCCGCAATGATAATGAAGGGCAGCTAGCTTGGTTGGAACGTTTGGCATCGGCTATTGATAGCCGTCAGGGTGACAATGCCCAATCTGCTACGAGTCAGCTAACAGATAGTAGTGACCCAATCGTTATTCAGACAAAGCTTATTGAAATTAGACAAAACTACCGTCAGTTACGCTATGGACGACTGAGTATATTTGATAGCAGTCATAGCGAGTATCAAGAACGACTCAAACAACTTAAAAAAGATGTGCGCGCATTGTTATAAAGGTTTTGGGTGATAGTGCTATTAAGTTGCTAAGGTATTTTTAGCTGACGACAAGTCAGATAAGCGAATCAGTGAATAAGTAGAGAGGCGGTTATATGGCGATATATGTAGATTTTGTGCAGATAAAATTTAAAGGCCATAAGTGGTGTCATATGCTGGCGGATAGTTTAGAAGAGCTGCATGATTTTGCGGCATTTATTGATGTGGATGCGCGTCTATTTCATCGTAATGCCAGCTATCCTCATTATGATATCACGGTTCAAATGCGTGAAATCGCTATTGCACAAGGTGCTATTCCTGCCGATAGAAAAAAGATTATCGAGTGCGCAAAGAAATTAAAAGTAGAGCTGAATGACCAGATAGAGCAATCTAGTCATTCTTGATATGAAAGCTTTTTAAGTAAATAAGTAATACTTCCGTAGCACATTTCACTTATTTACTCGAATGTATATTTATTCAACTATATCGATCGCATTATTTTGCTATTGCTGCAGTACTGATAGCGTTAAGTGCTTTTGAGATATTAGCAATCTCGGTATCGCAACCTTTGATATTGTGACGTGTCTTGAGGTAGTCAGGGTTGTTGTATGACAGCCATACTTTTTTATCGGCATCTTCGCTAATTAAGATTTTTTGTGGTAAATCAATGGCAACGGTTTGCTCACAGTTCATTAATGGCGTACCTGCTTTAGGGTTACCAAACATAACGACTTGCGTTGGTCTCAATGATAAGTCGGCACTCTGTGCATTTTTCTGATGGTCGACTCGTGCAAATACTTTCATACCCTTGCTTTCGATAACTGAGACCAGCTTGTCTGCGGTATCTTTGACGGAGTGATTGCTTTGCATAGTTACTAAGCCTTTTTCGGCATTGATAGAGGTAGTAGTGTCTGTCATAGCACCAGTGCTATTGGTTTTATCCAGCAGCGTATCGACACTGGCACAAGAGGAAACGGCCACTGCTAGCGCAGCGATAGAGACGATTTTAATTATAATTACACCTATAAGTTGTCTGTAGTATGGTCAGTCCTAACTATAATGAGCAACATCTAATATTCATTGTGCGTAATCAGGTTTGTGATTGCAATACGTCTTAACGGAACGTTAAACCAAATGTTCTGCCAAATAATCTACGAGCAGTCTGATCTTTGGTGATAAATGACGGTTATGCGGATAAATAGCCCAAATGCTTTCTTCGGGTTCTCTATAGTCATCAAGTAAACTGACCAACTCACCAGATGCTAAATACTTTTGCACATAGTAATCAGGCAGCTGTACGATACCCAGCCCTTTTAGCGCAGCATCGACCAGACTATAGCCGCTGTTATATTGCACCGTACCAGAGACACGCAGGTTCCTTTCTACGCTCGTTTGTTGGTTGTTCGTCTTACCATGAGCATCGCTGTTCTCTTTTGTTTTAGTGGTATCTATAAAGTGCCAATAGTCACGAGTACCCAATAGGCAGTTATGTTGACTTAAGTCACTCAGTTGGTGCGGTATGCCGTGTTTTTTTAGATAAGAGGGCGCCGCGCAGACAAAGTTAGTACGCAGGCTAAGTCTCTTTGCCATCATCGTCGAGTCATGCAATTTGCCAATACGAATGGCCAAATCATAACCCCCTTCAATCAAATCAATTTTCTGATTACTCAAAAAGGCAGTCACTTCGATATCGTGATATTGCATCATAAAATTATTGATGAGTGGTAATAACTGCTGCTCACCATAAGTAACGGGCGCTGTTAGTTTTATCCTGCCTTGAGGCTTTGATTGTAAGTTGCTTACGGCTTGCTCAGCAGCATCTAAGCCGTCGAGTACACTGCGGCAATGCTGATAGAATACACGGCCTTCTTCAGTCAGTGAGACCTTGCGTGTGGTTCGATATAGCAGCTTTATATTTAAGCGTTTCTCTAACGCGCTGATCTGACGGCTGACTTGTGCCGTCGAGATACCCAGCTCTTTTGCACCACGCGTAAAACTCTCATATTCTGCGACATAGACAAACTCACTAATCCCTTCCCAACGCATGACTATTACCCATATGTAAAAGATATTTGCAAATATAGCATATTGTTATCCGCTCAGAAATAAATATAATGGTTAGTATCAATGTAAACAGATGGTGTTTTACTGTCATCGATGCTTGCCTATAGAGGGCAGGCAAGATAAGCTCAGTCTATCTTTATTCGTTTTAACTGTGGATATAGTGAACGCCAAAATCCATAAAGTGTGTTAGCAAACTTTCAAAACTGCTTGTACTTATAACGCAACTGTCATGTCATCACCCATAAATAACAATCAATTAAAAAGAGAGAATTTTATGTCAGATAAATTTATTAAATCAAAAGCCGCCATCGCGTGGGGTCCAAAGCAGCCACTATCTATCGAAGAAGTGGACGTCATGCTACCGCGCAAAGGCGAAGTATTGGTAAAAATCGTCGCCAGTGGTGTCTGTCACACAGATGCTTTTACCTTATCTGGTGAAGATCCAGAAGGCGTATTCCCAGCGATTTTGGGTCATGAAGGTGGCGGTATCGTTGAGCAAGTCGGCGAAGGCGTAACCAGCGTTCAGGTCGGTGATCATGTCATTCCGTTATACACGGCAGAGTGCGGCGTTTGTAAAATGTGCCGCTCAGGCAAAACCAATCTTTGCTCAGCAGTACGCGAGACGCAAGGTAAAGGCTTGATGCCAGATGGCACGACGCGTTTTTACAAAGACGGCGAGCCTATCTATCATTATATGGGTTGCTCAACGTTTTCTGAATATACTGTGCTACCAGAGATTTCTCTAGCCAAAGTCAATAAAGAGGCCCCACTAGAAGAAGTCTGCTTGCTTGGTTGCGGTGTGACCACGGGCATGGGCGCGGTCATGAATACAGCAAAAGTTGAAGAGGGCGCTACCGTTGCTATCTTTGGTCTAGGCGGCATTGGACTATCCGCAGTCATCGGTGCTGCTATGGCAAAAGCCAGCCGTATCATTGTGATTGATATTAACGAGAGCAAGTTTGAGTTAGCTAAAAAACTAGGCGCAACCGATTGCATCAATCCGAAAGATTATGACAAACCGATTCAAGAAGTTATTGTTGAGCTAACCGATGGCGGTGTGGATTATTCGTTTGAATGTATCGGTAACGTCGATGTTATGCGTTCAGCGCTAGAGTGCTGCCACAAAGGTTGGGGCGAGTCAGTCATCATCGGTGTCGCTGGTGCTGGACAAGAAATCTCAACCCGTCCATTCCAGTTAGTAACTGGTCGAGTCTGGAAAGGTTCCGCGTTTGGTGGGGTAAAAGGTCGCACAGAACTACCAGGTTATGTCGAGCGTTATCTGGCAGGTGAGATTCCTTTACAAGACTTCATCACTCATACGATGCCAATAGAAGACGTCAACGAAGCGTTTGACTTGATGCACAAAGGCGAAAGTATCCGTACGGTTGTACACTTCTCAGAGTAATCAACAAAGACAGCAACGACGTTATTGTCTTAGAAATGCTTAGTTAAAAATAAAAAGGCTGCTTCAATATTGAAGCAGCCTTTTTTTAATATTATTTTCACACATAGCTTAGTGATTGAAAGTCTCAAGCACTCTTTTTGCTAATGATTAGATCCGCTAGTGTCGATAAATCTGATGCGGTCAAATCTGGAACTGGTACATTGGGCGCATTTAGCATCGCATTATAGGGACGGGTCAAAAATGCACCGCGACAACCTGCCGCTTGTGCACCTATAGTATCCCAGAGGTGACAGGCAACAAGACATAAGTCTGACGTATCAACGGCTAGCGTATCAGCCACCAATTGGTAAGTATCAGGTGCTGGCTTAAACTTGCCAACAGTCTCAATACTAAAGTGCTGCTCAAAGAATTGACTGAGTCCTGCTTTTTCTAATGGCGTTGGGGATGCGCTGCTTGCTGAATTGGTCAGCGTGACCAGTCGAAACCCTGCATCGCGCAAACGAGTCAGTGCTGGCGCTGCATCAGGATGGGCAGGCAACGCGCTCATTCTTTCTTTGAACTCATTGATATCGGTGTCTGTCAAAGTCACTTGTCTGATATTAGCAACCATTTGCAATGCACCAACGCCGAGCTCGCCAAAAGGCGTATAGAGACCGGACAACGTCATGGTCTGTGAGTACAGTACCAGCTGAGCGAACCATTCTCTGAGCACTCTTTGCTTACCAAAGACGCGCATGAATAAAGGCGTTAGCGTATCGATATCGAGCAGTGTTTCATTGACGTCAAACACAATAATCGAAGGAAAGCGTTCAGAAGACATAAAGTATCCTTTTATAGAGTGACATTTTTATAACGTCGTATGGTTTACTCAGTCATGTTGGCCAATTGCTCTAAGATACTGATATAGTTCTCGACCCCTTGCGCACCGCTGACCAGATGACGCTCATTAAAGATAATCGCTGGTACACTTTGGATGCCTTGCTGTTGCCAATGCTGCTCTTCTGCTCGTACTTCTTTCGCAAAGAATTGACCTTCTAACACTGCTAATGATTCACTACGATCAAGCCCAGTCTCTGCTGCAATATCGGCAAGCACATTAATATCTGAGATGTCTCTGTTATTGGTGAAATGCGCGGCAAACAAGGCTTGCTTTAGCTCATGCATGCGGCCTTGCTGATCAGCGAAATGTAGCAGCTGATGCAAATTAAAGGTGTTGTGCATGCGTGTGTCATCATTGAAGTTAAACTCAAAGCCAACTTCCTGTCCAGCTTCAGTCATTCTGACTCGGCTAGCATCTGACTCCTGCTTGGTAGAGCCGTACTTCTCGATGATGTGCTCACGTAGGTTTTGCCCTTCGCTTGGCATGTTTGGGTTTAGCTCAAACGGATGCCAGTGGATAGTGTGAGCGGTATTGGTTTGCTCAAGTGCTACTGCTAATTGGCGATAACCGATGACGCACCAAGGGCAGACGATATCTGAGACGATATCTATTCGGAGTGGTTTTTCTGATGTGCTCATATTTCCTCGCGGGTATTATTATTTATGTTTTGTTTGGGATGTATGGATAGAGGCATATCAGTTGGAATCAAGCAGATATACCTAGTTATCAGACAACTATAACTAGTTACCATGTATCAAGTCAGTTCATACTAAGAGAATGACTAAGCGATTACAATGTAGTCTGCGCAGTCGGCGTCGCCAATTCGGTAGCGTAATTGTAACCATTACTAATAAGAAAGTAGGCGTTTTTGCAATACTCTGACTCAGTCATAACAAAACCTACGAATACTTAACCAAGCAGGCATGGTCACAAAATAGCTTTTTATTTAAAGTGGCTTCGTTGAAATGATAATTGAAGAAGAAAGATTCTAATAAAGAATAAAAATTCTAATAAAGAATAAAAAATTAATATCAATAATGGAGTCACAGATGAAAAATATCACTGAAGCAATGAACTGGCGCTATAGCACAAAAGAGTTTGATACCGATAAGAAAATATCAACAGAAGATTTCCAAAGTCTAAAGGATATTTTGCGCCTCAGTCCTTCGAGTACCAATATTCAGCCTTGGCATTTTGTCATTGCTGATGATGAAGCTGGTAAAGCCCGAATCGCAAAAGGCACGGAGGGCATGTACGAGTTCAACGATGCCAAAGTAAAAGGTGCCTCGCACGTCATTGTATTCTGTAGCCGTGTCTATGCCGATGATGAGTTTCTAGATGACATCTTAGAAAAAGAAGATGCAGATGGTCGTTTCGCAGAGCCAAAATTTAAAGAGCAAATGCATCAGACGCGTAAAATGTTTTTGGACATTCGTCGTTATGAGCAAAAGGACGAGCCACATTGGTTGATAGAGCAATTGTATCTTAATATGGGCGCTCTACTACTAGGAGCTGCGACTTTGGGTATTGATGCGGTTCCGATGGAAGGGGCGGATTTGAAAGCACTTGATGAAGAGTTTGATTTACGTAGTAAAGGCTACACCGCTGTGGCAGTCATATCACTTGGTTATCGTAGTAAAGATGACTTTAACGCTGAGCTGCCAAAATCACGTTTTGATGAAGAAACCATTATTACGAAAGCCTAGCCAGTTATTATCTAAGCAAAGAACATTTTTAATAGACAGATCTACTAAATACTATACGTAAAAAGTCTATCTAAGAGTCTCATAAACTAACTGTTTATGGGGCTTTTTTTAGCCAGATTTTCTTTGAAATAACGTTAAAAATTGAGGATAAAAAACATACCACCTATTAGCAGCGCTAACATTTCGACACTATCGCAGATTAGAAACTACACTGCAATCCCTACAAAGTAAAAACAAAACAACTTTTTTCATACGTCATAATAAATTTATTGACGCTGTCATTTTGAAGCGTATTTCACCATTTTATTATATTCATCTGCCAGCGAGAAGCCAGCATGTCTACTTTGACCTTAACAATCAATAAGCAAGATTATCAGCTCGAGAATCTTGACGCCCGTACGACACTGCTCGACGTCTGTCGTCAGCACCTACAAATTACTGGACCCAAAAAAGGCTGCGACCATGGTCAATGTGGGGCATGTACCATGCTCATCAATGGACGACGGGTTAACTCTTGTCTGACACTCGCCGTTATGCATGATGGTGATGACATCACAACGATCGAAGGCATTGGGATGCCAGAGTCATTATCGGCATTGCAACAAGCGTTTAAAGACAATGATGCTTTTCAGTGCGGATATTGCACGCCTGGTCAGATTTGTTCAGCGACCGCCTTGATAGAAGAAGTAAAGCAAAATTGGCCAAGCCATGTGAGCACCGACTTAAAAAATCCTGATGGTCGCCTTGTAAAAGAAATTGCTGAGCGCATGAGCGGTAACATCTGCCGCTGCTCAGCTTATCCAAATATTATCAAAGCCATTTCACAAGTGCTTGAAAGTCAAGTTTCAGAGAGTCAGGTCTTAGAGTCTAGTATTCAAACAACAGACAACGCAGTGCAAAACTCAAGCGTGACAGGTATCTGGTCACCGCCACCGAGCGAGGCACAACTTGGCAAGACCTCAGCGAATAACAAGACAGCAACTGCTACAACAGGAGGCCGCTCATGAAACGCTTTGAATACAGTCGTGCTGATGCACCAGAGCAAGCGGCAATATCTGCCAGTACTGAGGATGCGTCATTTATCGCAGGCGGTACCAACTTATTAGATCTAATGAAATTGGAGATTGAGACGCCAATTAAATTGGTCGATATTACCCGTTTAGAATTAGAGCAAGTTGAAACCACTGCCGACGGAGGTTTGCGTATCGGTACGCTTGTGACCAATAGTGATTTGGCAGCGCATCCTGAAGTTATTGCCAATTATCCAGTATTGTCCCGAGCAATTTTGGCAGGGGCGACTGGACAGCTGCGCAATAAAGCAACGACTGGCGGTAATTTCTTACAGCGCACACGTTGTTATTATTTTTATCAGACGGACAGCGCCTGTAATAAGCGTGAACCGGGAACAGGTTGTCCTGCTATCAATGGTGAGAACCGTACGCTAGCTATTTTAGGTACGAGCGATGCCTGTATTGCGCAGCATCCATCTGATATGGCAGTGGCTATGCGCTTACTGGATGCCACTATTGAAACAGTTAAAGCGGACGGCTCGACTCGTTCTATCAATGTGAAAGACTTTTATTGCTTACCAAAAGATACACCGCACATCGAAAATGTATTAGAGGCAGGCGAGTTAATTACTCATGTTGTATTACCTGCACCTATCAAGGGTATGCACACCTATGACAAAGTGCGCGATCGCGCCTCTTATGCCTTTGCACTCGTATCCTGTGCAGCAGTAATAGACGCTGATGATAGCGGTAATCTAAAGACGGTACGATTGGCATTTGGTGGTATCGGTACTGAGCCATGGCGTAATGAAGCGGTTGAGGCACTATTGACGGATACCAATGGCAATAAAGACGTTATCGCGCAAGCTGCCGATCTATTATTGAATGATGCCAAAGGTAATGGTCAAAACGACTTTAAGATACCGTTGACGCGTCGCCTACTAAAACAAGTCATTCAGCGCGCACTAGCGGGCGAAGGAGCATAATCATGTCATTATTTGAATCAATTACTCAGTCAGAACCGACCAAAAAAATGACCATGGATGAACCTGTTGAGTCTTTGTTTAGCACAACAGCGAGCAAACTGGTCGGTAAGCCAATTAACCGTGTTGACGGCTCGTTAAAGGTTAGTGGTCAAGCGCCTTATAGTGCTGAGATCCATTTAGACAATAAAGCGTACGGTGTCTTGGTCGGTGCGACCATTGCCAAAGGACAAGTCGAGAATATCGATAGCAGTTCTTTAGATGGCATTCCCAATATTATCAAGGTCGTGACAGACCCTAAGCACTTTTTGCGTAATTCTCAGCAAGGTGGATTAAAGAAAGCGCCGAAGCAGGGAGCGACTGAGATTTTTTATCATGGTCAGCCTATTGCGGTGGTCATCGCTGAAACCTTTGAAGCAGCAACAGAAGGGGCGAATGCGCTTAAAGTCACCTATAAAGATGAAACTGATCAGGCGGCATTGAATTTTACCAAAGAGTTATCCAACGCCCATGAAGTTGATGAGAAAAAAGGCTCTGATAAAAATAATGTCCAAGGCGATCCAGACCAAGGATTAGCTGATGCGGCAGTGACCGTTGATCGCTTTTATCATACCCCAAGTCAAAGCAACTCTCCGATGGAGCCCCATACAACGTTGGCTCATTGGGAAGGCGATAAGCTCGTTCTGTATACTTCCAATCAGATGATCGCTTCTTGCAAACAGCAAGTCATGGATGCTCTGGACCTAAATAAAGATCAAGTACAACTGATCGCACACTATGTGGGTGGTGGGTTCGGTAGTAAGCTCGGTATTGCTCCTGAATCTATTGCAGCGGCGATTGCTGCGAAAGATCTGGGTCGTCCTGTGCTAATCACTATGACGCGTTCACAAGTGATGGAAGCAACGGTCAGACGCTCAAACACGCGTCAGCGTATCGCTATTGGTTGTAATAAAGAAGGTATTATCAACACATTTATTCATGATACTACGACCAGTAATTTGCCAGGAGAAGCTTTTTTTGAGCCGACGGCATTATCTACCCATTATCTATACCGTGGTGAAAACCGCCGTGTACATTATGAAATGGTTGACATGAACCAAGTGCTATCAGGCTCGATGCGTGCGCCGGGTGAGGCGGTGGGTTTGATTGCGGTTGAATGTGCCATGGACGAGCTAGCCTCACAGCTGGACATTGATCCAATCGAGCTGCGCCGCCGTAATGAGCCTGAAGAGGACCCTACCGAAGAGATTCCTTTCTCCACCCGTCAGCTAGTTGCTTGTATGGAGAAGGGCGCTGAACAGTTTGGTTGGGATAAGCATAATCCCAAGCCTGCCAGTCAATTAGAAGGTGACTGGTGGATAGGTACAGGCATGGCGGCGGCTGCCCGTGGTAACCAATTACAGCCATCTGAAGCACGTGCAACCCTACAGGTAGATGAGTCAAAAGCACTTGGTATCAAAGCAGTTATCGAGACAGACATGACAGACATCGGTACAGGGTCTTATACGGTGTTTTCTCAGGTAGCGGCAGACCTGTTAGGACTGCCTATCGACCATGTTGAGATGAAACTAGGTGACAGTGCATTGCCACCAGCATCAGGCTCAGGTGGCAGTTGGGGTGCTGCGAGTGCGGGTAGTGGTGTCTATCTTGCTTGTGAGCAGCTGCGTGAAATGCTAGCAGAAAAAGTTGGTCTGTATCCTGACAACATTCAGTTAGACAATGGTCAAATCAAGAAAACAGGCGAGCATGCTTTAACGGCAATGGAAGCTGCCAAAAAGAGCGGCCAATCATTTGCTGACAGTACTATTGATAAGCTATCGCAAACCACAGGGCTTTCGCTATCAGGACAGTCAGCATCACAAGAGTATGATTTTGATAATACAGAGTCTTATGCGCTTGCGGATGTGGTCGCTGACTATGATGAGCAAAAAGTCAGTGCCAAAGGCCAGATAAAACCGGGTAAGAACGGTAAGAGCCATCGCCAAGCATCTTTTGGTGCGAACTTCGCTGAAGTGGCGGTTCATAAAGTCACTGGTGAGATTCGGGTGAAACGTATGACAGGTGCATTTGCCGCTGGTCGTATTCTTAACCATAAAACAGCGACTTCGCAATGCTATGGTGGCATGGTATTCGGTATTGGCTCAGCGTTGATGGAAGAGGTCATCCACGATAAACGTGACGGTCGCCTATGTAACCATGACCTCGCTGAGTATCATGTGCCAGTTAATGCCGATGTACCGCAGTTAGATGTGATATTGGTCGAAGAGGATGATCCTTATACCAACCCGATGCATATCAAAGGTATTGGTGAGACGGCTATTGCTGGTGCTGCTGCCGCGATTGCTAATGCTGTATACAATGCCGTCGGCGTACGTGTTTATGATTTTCCGATTACGCTTGATAAATTGCTTTACGAGATGCCAGAGTAAATTTTTGAGCCATATGTACGACAGGAACCCGCTTAATGAGCGGGTTTTTATAACTCAATAAGCAGTATATTTCGTCATTATCAAGAAAATAACTACCAAATAAGAGGCGTTATGAATCAGGTCGCTGACATTCTTAAGCTGGCAATCAAAGCTAAGCAACAAGGTATTGATGCTGTATTGGCAACGGTCGTACGTACTGAAGGCTCAGCATATCGCCGTGCTGGCGCGATGATGCTCATCTGTGAGGATGGTCGCTCAGTTGGGATGATTAGTGGTGGCTGCTTGGAGCCGCATATTATCAAACGTGCCTTTTGGCTTACTCGTAACGGTGCCAATGTGCAAGTCTATCAAACGGGTGATGACATTCAATATGCTGACGATGGCCAAGCGCAAGCAGGTGTGAAGCGAACTAACTTTGATATATATGATGAGTCGGATAAAGGTTTAGATAGCGGCTTAAATGGCGGTTTAGATGACGCGGACTTTGATGAGCTAAATTTTGGATTGGGCTGTAATGGGCGAGTGCATGTATTGTTTGAGCGACTAACGACAGCAACGTCATTGTTAGAGACCATCCGTAATGTTCGACATACTCAGCAGCCGATTACTGTAGCGACTTTGATTCGTGCTGACGACTATCAGCATCAAGATTCTATATCGCAAAACAGTGATAATTTGCAAACTGGAATGCGTATTAATTTAGATGAATATCGCAGGTTGGGAAGCGTTTTTGCACAAGGGAAAACAGCTCTTTCAAGCATACTTGCCAATACTGTAGAAGAGTTAGCACAATATAAGCTATCTGATAAAAACGCCGAATATGTGATGGTGGAAAATGACGACGTAAATACAGAGTGGCTTGTGCAACATTTGCAACCACAAGTGCGTCTATTGATTTGCGGCGCAGGTAATGATGTGATGCCACTGGTGACCATGGCCAAGCTACAAGATTGGCATGTGACAGTTATAGATAGCCGCGCGCAATATGCGACGCGTATGCGATTTCCTCAAGCAGACGTTGTGATGTCGCTATCTTTAGACGACAGTGAGACTTTGCTTAAGCTTAGTAGTAACGCAGCAGTTGCTTTGATGTCACACAGCTTGAGTCAAGATCGTGCTCGCCTAGCAATACTACTCAAGCATCCAGACAATTATAAATACTTAGGACAGTTAGGGCCGAGCTATCGTACCGAACGCTTAATTAATGAGATTAGCATAAACCTTAGCAATCCTACTATGTTAGAAGCTGGTATTCATAAATTGCATTATCCGATTGGTTATAAGCTGGGCGGAGACGGCCCTGAGGCACTCGCGCTTGGCATCATGGCAGAAATAAATACGGTCATGCACAATCAAACTGCCTCAATAAGTGGCTCACACAGTAGTTTCTCAAATATCTCAGCGGTGAGTAGTGATACAGATGCCAATACTGTCCAGAGTGGCGTATGAGTAAGCGTGCATTTAGAGAAGGTGCTGAACATACAGAAAGTACTGAACAGCAGAGCCAAAATCATGCGGTTATTATCTTAGCAAGTGGCCTCAGTCAGCGTCTCGGTGAACCTAAGCAGCTACTCGTTAAGAATGGCGAACCGTTGGTTACTTATATGACTCGATTGGCAATAACGACCAATCCGCAAGTTATTGTCATTGTCATTCCTGATAATCATCATTTGATTGCTAGTACGATTACAGAGTTGGCCAATCAATATCCAACGGTTCAGATAGTGGTGAACTCACAAGCTAATACTGGTATGGCGCACAGTTTGAGTCTGGGTATTGAGACAATTGCTGCTTTTGAATCGACTTCAATCGATCGAGTGCTCATCATAGGAGTCGATCAAGTATTATTAGATGAGCCACATTTAACGGCTTTGCTAGCGGGCAAGCAGACGGTAGTGGCCAGTCGCTATCACAGTTGGCAAGATTTAGCGAAACATCAAAATCGAGATCAAACGGTGTCTGATATTATAGGTCTGCCTTTAGCAGTTAACTATAAATTGCTTAGACAGTGGCAGTCAGAATTGATAGGAGATAAAGGGCTTCGTCACCTCATTAGAGGGTTGCCCGCTGATCAAATAGGTGAGGTCGATAATGACCAACTTAGCTACGATATTGATACGCCCGAGCAGCTAGCATTTGCCAAACAACAAGGCTGGCTTGATAGCTAACCTGATTAATTTAATTTATTTGAATAGTGTTCATTTTGAACAACGAAATGCGAGAGAATAAAATTATAAATACGATAGAAACCGAACGACTGTATCTCAGACAGTGGCAAGCGAGCGACTTTGCGCCATTCGCTGAGATGAACGCTAACCCTAAAGTAATGGAATACTTTCCTAAGCTATTAACTACTTCCATGAGTAATACTATCGCCAAAAAATGCCAGTCGCTGATTGATGATAATGGGTGGGGTTTTTGGGCGGTTAGTCTAAAAGAGACAGATACTTTTATCGGTATGGTTGGGTTAAATCATGCGTATGCCGATATGCCGTTTTCTCCTGCTGTTGAGATTGCTTGGCGCCTGCATAATGACTATTGGGGACAAGGTTATGCAACTGAAGCTGCCCGAGCATCTCTGGATTTTGCCTTTGTTGAGCTAGAGATTGAGGAAGTCGTTGCCTTTACTGCCGTTATCAATAAGCGCTCACAATTGGTTATGGAGCGCCTTGGTATGACCAATACACAGGAGGATTTTTTTCACCCTATGCTTGAGTCTAATCATCGACTTGCTGAGCATGTGCTGTACAAAATCACTCGGCAGCAATGGCAGGATACTGTGCTCACTTAATTGCATTGACGGCTGGCTTTTACTCTGTTTGGCTACTATTATCTCGCGAAAACGTCAAAATATGCCCTTTAAATGGCAAGTCTAGATAAGTCGTATTTTCAGGTTTTACATGCTTACTACTAAAGCCAAACTCAGTCATCTTGTTGGTTAGCTTGTTTTTGCGACCGCGACCAGGATCAACCACGATGACTTCGCAAGTCGGCATAGCATGACGGTCAATGAACTCGGCTAATATATCAATGTGTTGGTCTTCATAGAGCAAGTCACTGCCGATAATCATATCAAACTTACCCAAATGGCTATTGTCCTCTGCCCAGTCTAAACGCTCAAAATTAATCTCTTTGTTATTGTTCAGCGTGGTATTCCTATCAAGGAAATACTCAACCGTTGGATGATAGTCAGTCGCTGTGATGTCCGCATGTCTATGATTCAATAGCAGACTAGAGAGCGCCATACCGCAGCCAACTTCCAAAATACGTTTGCCTGCAATATCGTAATCGAGCATATGATTGGCCAGCACCAAGCTTGACGGCCATATCACCCCAAACATCGGCCAAGAAGCAGAGCAGATGCCAAGGTTTAACGCTTCGTCATCAGGGTCGCTAAATTGTTGATTGTCACGCAAAGTACAAATATGAATGTCGGTGTTGCCAATTTCAATCGTTTGATAACGCACGCGCACAGTGGTCAGCGAAGTCATAAACTGTCCTAAAAAATAAGCAAGAATGCAAGGTTTGGCAGGGGTTGCCGATTTCGGTAGGGTACAACGTTGGAAAAGATAGTTAAAATATTGGAAGCGGTATAGATGTTTGAATGATTAGAGATTTGTGGCAACTTAAGTTGTGGCAAGAAAATACCTAAGTGTATGAGAAGAGTATGACCTAAATTCTCACAAGTTATTGTTAATTCTGAGAGTATTGTTATTGCTGCATAGAGTTAGCCGATATCAAAGAGTGATATAGGTAAGAATGGTACGAACAGTTTCATATAAGCATAAGTAGTGTGCTTAGCTAGAATTAAGCACACTGCTTATGCTCGCGTAAAAGATTGAGATTAGGCATCAAATCATTCGATACAGCGGAATCAACTAAGTGAGTTAAATCAGTTAAGAAACCTCCTTAGTTAAGAAATTTCAGTCCAGAGGTTTTAAGTGCCCATACTAGCTCGACAAAAGCGCGACTGTTGGTCAGAGGTTCGCCATCGATGATGAGAACGTAGCCTGCATTATCTATCCATAAAAACACAAAGCTGGTCTCAGGAATGAGTAGATCAACCTGTTGAAAAAACGAGATTGCCTGACTCTCTACCGCCCATCCACGTTGCTTTTGGCGAAGCATAAAGCCTGAAAAATCAGCGGCGGCGACACTGAGCATGTCCGCTTCTTCTTGACTATAGCCCACTCGTGCCAAACAAAACCCTTCATCAGATCCAATCGCGGCTCGGCGTTTACCAGATAAGCTCGCCACGACATAAGGCAAAAACTGGTCTAATGGTAAGTTAGGCGCTGGTAAAAATAGCGACAGTTTTTCAATCCAGCCTTGTTCTATAAAGCTCTGTAGCCATTGTTCAGAATAACGCTGAAGCCAGTCAGCAGCGAGCAGTGTCTGATCATAAGACAGCAAATTCTGTAATGCTAGCTGCTCATCAGTCGGTTCGTTCTGTGAAAACGCCTCAAAAATACCAGCTGGCGTCAGGGTAAGATAGGTTTTATCAGCATTTAAGTAAGAGGACATAGTAACTACCATTATGATAAAAGTGATTAATAAGTGACAAATTAGGCTTTCATATCGTTGAGTTCAAATAATTTCGATACAAGCAAACCGAGCGTAAGCTATACATTAATATGCTTAGCGAGGATGACGATGTAGCGGATTTATATGGATTTAACTATAGTTTGATCGAGATGTTGTTGGCAGTTGTCCCAACGTGCATCGAACTGCCAATCACTTCTACCCAAGCGAAACCATACCAGCGAAAATGCGAGACGATCATTGCGCGCAGTACAATGGGCAAAAAACTCATTTTCGATTTGCTCGATCGTACCCCAGTCTTCGTTCTCACGCGCTTGCATCAGCTCAGTAGTGATGTCTTTAGCGATTTCTCGGGCATCGTCGCTGCTGATACGCAGCCGTTGCTTTTGCTCATTGAGAGAAGGGGATATCAGCACACTCCAACGAGTGGCCAACATACTATTGCGCTGGATGTATCTTTTTTTATCAATGCACTCGCGAAAGCCTTGCTGGACATGAGGATACAAACGATCTTTGATACGAGTAAATAGGTTGTTTACATCATATGGGATATCAAACCAGCACCCATAAAAAAAGTCCGCTACAGCACCTTGTAACGGCTCTTTCTCCGTCAACAGTAACGCTGCATTGATACGCTGCTCATGAAAATGACGGTTATTGGGTGCCAGAAATACTTTACGAGAGTAAAACCGAAATACTCGGTGCGCGACTCTTTCATTTTCTTTGATCAGGTCTGAATCAGACATAATAATACCCTCCTGTCATCGCTATTATGACGACGGTGCTTGCTTCAGTGATAATAATGTCATACGACAAGCGATGATGTAATCCAGAGAAATAGCACTTGATATCAATACAATGATTGAGCGACTAATCCAATAACGTCTGCATCAAATCAATCATAAATTCGGCATCTTCTTCGCTCATTGGCTCAAATCCTTGAGGCATGCCAAGCTCAGCCAAGGCTTCTTTACCATCTGCATCGTTGTGCAAATTGAGAATGGCCTCTAGAAAGATTTGTGCATCGGGAAAGTCTTCTTTAACAAGGAGTACATGACTGATATCAGCCAAGTCACTTTCGATAAGTACTGACAGCTGAGTCTTGGTCAAGCGTGAAAAGCTATGAAAAATCTCTGCCAAAAAGAACGCGACTTGGGCTTCACCTTTGATGACTTTGCGGGCAGCCGCTTGATAGGTCTCGGTCACATCCCAGTTGAGATCAGATGCTTCTATATCGACGGCTTCTAGCAAGCGCAAGCCAATCAGTTTGACATCTCGGTTGTCAGCCATCGCGACAGTAGCCCCTGCTTGAATGTCTTCCAAACGGCTGATAGTGCTATTGGCAGCGCCTGCGATGATCATCTCGTCAGATTTACCGATAGGTCGGGCAATGGCTCGATAGCCTTGCTCGCGGATGAGAGTGGCTGCATCAAAAGGGTTGGCATAAATGATTTGAATGTCACCGGCACTAATGACCTGCTCTTGCTCAGCGTGAGAGGCAGGGATATTGAGATGCATGTTTAAGTTGGCACGTTTTTGAATCAAGGTGTTGAACATGTGCCAGCCTGCAAAGCGATCAGGCGAAAAATCAGGGGCGATTAACATATTGTGTGTCGTCATGACTTAGCCTTCCTCATCTTGTTTCATTTGGGCATATTGAATCATCGCCGCTTCAATTTTGCTGCGTGATGGTTTGCGTCGTACCGAGGTATAGCCGACGGTTTCGCCGCGACGCACGTTAGGCACCACAGTGGCATAGACCCAATAGTGGCTGCCGTCTTTGCATAAATTTTTGACATAGCCATGCCATTTTTGTCCAGACTCGGCAGTACTCCATAAGTCTTTATAGGCAGCTTTTGGCATATCAGGATGACGCAAAATATAGTGCTGTTGGCCAATCAATTCATCTACATGATAGCCACTGATTTCGACGAAGGCATCGTTGACGTGAGTGATGATACCGGCGAGATTGGTACGCGAGACAATCAGTTTGCCATCTGGGTAGGGGCGCTCTATACCAGTATCATAGACAGTCCGTGACGTGCCATCATGATAAGTCATTGTGATTTGCTCAGCAGGCATATCGGGTTTGTGTGCATCGGGGATTGGAGAACCCATGGTCATCTCCTTCGTTGATCGTTATATCGTCAATCCTCTATAAGTTAGATACGGTGTCAGCCTTGCTTAGTCTACTACTTGTAGTACTCTCACTCGGCTTTCTTGTGTTCAAATTATATTGAACCGACTATGTTTATAGTGATTAAAAAGCTAATAAGTTCGATAAGCAGTCGCTAATCAAATGAGCTTTGCCAATGCTTCTGAAGCACGCTTAATATCTAGGAATATCAAGCCAAGCTTGGCATTGGGCTTTGCCATGATGGTGAGTACGGCTTCATCGCCTGATGAGGTCATGATGACGTAGCCTTTCTCGCCTTGAATCATAATACGATCGATACTACCGCGTGCCAACTCGCGGCCTGCACGATCACCTAATGATAATAATGCTGCTGACATAGCACCCACACGATCTTCATCCACGCCGGTTGGTAGAGCTGAAGCAATCATAAGACCATCGTTAGAGATTAGCGCAGATGCTTCAACATCTGCTGATGAACTGTTTAAGTCTTCCAATATCTGCTGAAATGAATCTGTACGCATATCGCTTTCTCTGTACTGGTGATTGGTTTTTTATTTATGAACTAATGAAGTTAGTCAAAAATATCCTTGTTTAAAAAATGGTATTATAAATCCTTACTAGGGCGTGTCTTCAATTGGATAAGCCCTAAATAATAGTTACAATACCGCATCTATTGAGTCGATGCGAGAAATACAAGTTATGGCAAGAAAAGCATTAACAGATACGCTTTGGGATCAATTGCAATCGACGATGATAAAGTACGGCTGCTATCAAACTCAAAACAGCCGAGAGATCATGGAAGCCATACTGTGGAAACTACGCACAGGGGCGCCTTGGCGTGACATACCTGAAGAATTATGTTCGTGGAAAACAGCCTATAGTCGTTTCAACCGCTGGTCGAAAACTGGCTTATGGGCGGATTTTTTTTTGGCTTTTGAGCAGAAGTTGATACGGAATGGGTATTCACAGACGGAAGCTATGTTCGCTGTCATCAGCATGCAAGTGGAGCTCGGCGTGGTGAAGAGCGAGCAATTGGACAAAGCCGTGGCGGAGCAACTACAAAGATACACCTATCCTGTGATGCCGATGGATATCCGCTCCATTTTAAAATCACTGGGGGTGACGTCCACGACAGTCAAATTGCAGGTGAATTGATTGAGATGATTGGACAGGCAGATTACTTTATCGCTGATAAAGGCTATGACTCAGAGTCTATCAGAGACAAAGCTCGAAGCCATAATATGATACCCGTCGTTCCTAAAAGGAAAAATGCCAAACAGCCTAATCCAGAGTTTGATAGCTATTTGTACAAACTGCGTCATCTTGTTGAAAATATGTTTGCAAGGCTTAAGCATTTTCGTAGTATCGCTACTCGCTATGAGAAGTTAGCGCGTAATTTTAAGTCAATGCTTTATCTGGCGTGTACTATCGTTCATTGTAAGATGAATTGAAGACACGCCCTAATAATATTGATATATATTTGCCCAATTAAAAGTAAATTTTTTTGGACTTTTGTGCCTTTTGTCATCAAATCATTACCCTTTATCTTTATTTTTTCGAGGAAAATGATGGTTTTTTATTATGTCTAATCGATGAGCGGTTGAAGACCTAGCAAGATCCTTGGTATTTTTTTCAATAGAGATATTTTTTGTAACTATAGATTAATGTCCACCATTGCTATCAAACGGAGCCGCTGAAATTTAGCTAATAAAAATCACTTATAGATTCTTATGATGAAGATATTTACTAGACTTATAAGTCTCAAAAATGATATACAGTCATGAGGGGATAAATGTTGACACTTCTAAATGCGTTATAAAGATACAAATTGAGTCAGCTTTTTTGATCCTATCAGTCTCTATACATAATCTTGTATAGGGGCGATTTCAGTTTTACATCAACGTTTATAGTCCTTTCGTTTACTCAATATATTGTAGCGTCGATGTAAATAATTACTATCACCAGTTTTATCCTAAGGAAGAAATACATGAGCATCAGTGAAGCCATCCAAAAAGTCGAAGCACGTTATGCCCATCAGCCCGAATTCATTCAAGCAGTAAAAGAGGTGGCAATTACGATTCAACCTTTATACGATGCGCATCCTGAATATAGTACGTTAAAGGTATTCGAGCGTTTGGTAGAGCCTGATCGGGTATTTGGCTTTCGTATCAATTGGGAAGATGATCAAGGCGTGGTACAAGTCAATCGTGGTTGGCGTGTGCAGTTTTGCAATGCTCTAGGCCCTTACAAAGGCGGTCTTAGATTCCATCCTACCGTCAATCAATCCGTATTGAAGTTCTTAGGCTTTGAGCAAATCTTTAAAAATGCCTTAACTGGCTTGCCTATTGGTGGCGGTAAAGGTGGGTCAGATTTTGATCCTAAAGGTAAAACAGACAGTGAGATACGTCGTTTTTGCTATGCCTTTATGCGTGAGCTACATCATTACGTGAGCAAAGACATGGATGTGCCTGCTGGTGACATCGGCGTCGGTGGTCGAGAAGTTAGCTATATGTTTGCGATGTATAAGAATTTAACGCGTGAATCAACAGGGGTTATCACTGGCAAAGGTGTGGGCTTCGGTGGCAGCTTGATGCGTACAGAGGCGACTGGCTATGGTGCAGTCTACTTCTTAGAAAACATGCTCATCGCTCAGAACGATACGCTTCAAGGCAAAAGGGTGCTGATATCAGGGGCAGGTAATGTCTCATTACATGCTGCCGAAAAAGTGAATGCGCTAGGTGGTATGGCAATAACTGTCTCTGATTCACAAGGGACGTTGCATGATGAAAATGGTCTCAATCAAGAAAAAATTGATTGGCTCAAAAAACAAAAGCAGCAAAACAAGCCTTTAGCAGAGTATATTGATGTTTATGGTGGCGAGTGGCTTGCCAAACAGAAACCGTGGCAGTTTGAAGCTGATATTGCGATTCCATGCGCTACTCAAAATGAAGTCAATGAAGCTGATGCCAAATTATTGGTCGAAAATGGCGTGAAGTATGTGGTGGAAGGCGCTAATATGCCGCTCACTGCGGAAGCAATTGATTATATCCGTTTGCACCGTGTTCATTATGCACCTGGTAAAGCTGCTAATGCGGGCGGGGTAGCAGTATCTGCGCTTGAAATGTCGCAAAACTCTGTCCGTCAATATCAAACCTTTGAGCAAGTCGATGAGCGTCTAAAAGGTATTATGAAAGATATCCACGACAGTGCTGTGAATGCTTCAGAACAATATGGTCAAACTGACAATGGGTATATCGATTATATGGCTGGTGCCAATATGGTTGGCTTCAAACGTGTGGCTGATGCGTTGGTTGCTTTTGGTATTTTGAACTAGTCTTACTTATAAGTGGTAAACAAGCCTTAGCGGTTGGTTCATACGGACAAATAGCAAAGCCCCAATCATTGAATGATTGGGGCTTTTTTAATTGAGATAAACAAAGGTAGGTTGATTACAGTGTCTCGCGCCATTGTCCTTGAACCATAATGCCTTGGGTAGGATTTAGTCCCATCTGATAGGCCAAGTCAGCAGGACGAGCGATATCCCATAGCGCTAAATCAGCATCACAGCCGACTTCTATTTTTCCTTTATTAGGTAGACCCAATGCTTGTGCTGCGTGAACAGTAACTCCTGCCAAAACCTCTTCAGTGGTTAAGTAAAATAGCGTACAGCCCATATTCATCGTCAATAAAAGCGACGTTAACGGTGAGGTGCCAGGGTTACAGTCGGTTGAAATAGCCATGGGAACTTGATGTTTACGTAAGGCTTCAATCGGCGGTAACTTAGTGTCACGTAACGTATAAAACGCCCCTGGCAATATCACGGCAACGGTATTGCTAGCCGCCATTTTTTTGATGTCTTCTTCTGATAAGTGTTCTAGATGGTCGCTCGATAGTCCTTTATATTCAGCAACCAAAGCACTACCACCTATATCGGATAGCTGCTCAGAGTGTAGTTTGACTGGTAGCTCCAATGAGCGAGCCACTTCAAACACTCGTCTGATTTGCTCAGTACTAAAAGCGATATTTTCACAGAAACCATCGACCGCATCGACCAAGCCTTCTTCATGCAGAATGGGTAGCCACTCGCAGACTTGCTCAATATAGTCATCTGCACGATTTTTATACTCAGGTGACAAGGCATGAGCCGCCAAATACGTGGTACTTACATGAATGTCGTATTTTTCTCCCAGTTGACGAGCGACCGTGAGCATTTTGCGCTCCGTGTCCAAGTCCAAGCCATAGCCAGACTTGATTTCGATACTGGTGACACCTTCTTTCATAAGTGCGAGTAAACGTTTTTCACTTTGTGCAAATAGCGATTCAATACTGGCAGCGCGGGTAGCACTGACCGTCGCGACAATACCGCCGCCTTGTGCAGCAATATATTGATAACTAACGCCCTGCAAACGCGCTTCGAACTCATTGCTGCGGTTGCCGCCATAGACAATATGCGTATGGCAATCGATAAGCCCTGGGGTTACCCATTTGCCGTCGACGTCTGTGACTTGGTTCTCTTGATAATGAGGCAGATGAGTAGAGATTTGGTCATGTGCCCCAATCCAAGCGATTTTGCCACTTTTAATACCGATGGCTGCGTTTAGTATCTGACCGTATGGAATGCTATCAGCGTGCTTATTTGCATCTACACCTGTATCAATGCCAAAACCATGCTGCGCTGAAAAAGTCGCAAGATTGGCACTGATAATAATATGATCAAATGATGTCATAGTAGATACATCTAGCGTTTGTTCTATAGAGTTTTTCAATACGGAGTTCTTTGATTCATTCATAATATGCTCCTAATTTTTGTGAAGTCGATGATCTTTGTTGGCAAGATTTAAGCGCTAAGTAAGTGCTGCTCTACAATAGTGGCCAGTAAGCGAGCAGCGACTTTGCAGCTACGACTGTCAATATCAAAGGTAGGGTTAATCTCAGCAATGTCTGCCATTTTTACTTTGCCTGATGCCATGATGGTTTTGACCATGCGCTCAACAAAACCTAGTTCAATGCCGTAAGCGGCAGGTGCGCTTACACCCGGCACGACACTAGATGGCAAGCAGTCCATATCGATGGTTAAATATATGATATCAACCTGATTGATAAAGCTTTTGACCCGCTCAGCAAGTGTATCCCAAGGCTGATAATGACACTCTTCATCACTGATGACCTGTACGCCCAATTGCTCGGCACGATCGAAAAGCGCCGCCGTATTAGAGAATCGACTGACGCCAATACAGCAATAGTGAAAAGGCTGATCGTATGAGTCAAGATGCTTGGCAATCTGGCGAAATGGTGTCCCAGAAGTCGCTACATCAGACTGACGAATATCAAGATGAGCATCAAAATTAATAATCCCGATAGTAGGCGTGACATCTGCATTTTTTTGACTTTCTAGAGCCTGCCATAATCCTAAAAAGCTACCATAAGCGATGGCATGACCGCCACCAAGTCCGATGGGCAAACCACCTTGCTTGACAATAGTACTCACTGCATCAGCATATTTGAGCTGAGCTTGCTCAAGAGAGCTGTCGGCAAAGCCATCATTATCATTACAATAAATGTCGCCAGCATCACCCAATAAGGTTGATAGTTGACCATCAAAACGTTGTTGTAAATCAGCGAGGACTGGCAGCGTAGCAAAAGCTCGACGAATCAATGGCGGGGCAGCTCTAGCACCTACGCGGCCTTGATTGCGTCTGACGCCTTGATCACAGGCAAAGCCAATTAGCCCAATACTTTGATCCTCGTAAGGCTGAGCAAGCTGATACCAATAGCGGGCACGCGCATTCTCAAATGACTCTGCACGTCCTGTCCACTGGGTCATATCAGCAGGTGTATGGCTAATGCGTGTGGTCGTCGTTGCTGTTGTTCTCGCTGTTGTCATCGCTGCTCTCCGCACATTAATATTTATTTAGACTCGTACCAATCGCTGCGTAGTGACTGCCAGTGTTCAGCAAGCGTACCGTCTAATACTAACTGCTTGGCCGCTTCGATATCAGGGGCTAGGTAGCGATCTTTGTCATAGAAAGTCACTTGCTCACGTAGTTTTTGATGTGCCACAGTCAACGGCTCTGACGTATCTAGTCCACGATGGAAGTCAATGCCTTGACCAGCAGCTAATAGCTCAATACCAATGATGGTGGCGGTGTTTTGCGCCATCTCGTATAGGCGGCGCGCACAATAGGTTGCCATAGATACGTGGTCTTCTTGATTGGCAGAAGTTGGAATGCTATCAACGCTGCCAGGATGGGCGATAGACTTGTTCTCTGAGGCTAGCGCCGCTGCGGTCACGTGGGCAATCATAAAGCCTGAGTTTACCCCCGCATTATCCACCAAGAATGGCGGTAGGCCACCTGACAAGGTTGCATCAATCAATAAAGCCACACGGCGCTCAGACATAGAACCAATCTCAGCAATCGCCAAGGCTAAAATGTCTGCGGCAAAGGCGACTGGCTCAGCATGGAAGTTACCACCTGAGATAGCCACTGGGCCGTCATCATTCTTAAAGATAAGTGGATTATCGGTTACCGCATTAGATTCAATTAATAAAGTCTTGCCTGCTTGGTTGATGATATCAAGGCAAGCACCCATGACCTGTGGCTGGCAGCGTAAGCAATAAGGGTCTTGTACTCTATCGTCTTGCTCACCATCATGGGAGGCGCGAATAGCACTGCCTTTAATCAGCTGACGATGCGCTTTAGCGATTTCAATTTGACCATGATGGCCACGCACTTCATGAATACGTGCGTCAAATGGGGCATCCGAGCCTTTGGCGGCATCAATAGACATGGAGCCGACGATAGTTGCCGTCTCAAGCAAGTCACGCGCTAAGAAATAACCGCGCAATGCTAATGCCGTTGAGACCTGTGTACCATTGATAAGGGCAAGACCTTCTTTGGCTGCAAGGGTAATGGGCTCAAGACCATGCTGCGCTAATGCCTCAGCAGCGGGTACTTTTTTGCCGCCAACATAGACATCGCCTTCGCCCATCATGGCAAGCGTCATATGTGATAAAGGCGCTAAGTCACCAGAGGCGCCAACGGAGCCTTTGGCAGGAATGTTTGGCGTAATTTGATTATTAATTAAGCCAAGTAAGCTATCGACCACAGCGCGGCGGACGCCAGAAACGCCTTGCGCTAAACTGGCAACTTTCATCACCATAATTAGCCTGACCACGTTGTCTGGTAGCGCCTCACCCGTACCCACTGAGTGAGAAACGATAAGGTTACGCTGCAGTAGCTCAAGTTGATCGTCATTGATACGAGTTTTTGCTAATAGGCCAAAACCGGTATTGATGCCATAAGCGCTTTTATCACGCGCAATAATGGTACGTACATCTTCATGCGAGGCATCTATCGCCTCATAAGCACTGTCAGGTAACGTCAATATGACAGGTTGCTCATAAATATCGCGCAACATCTCAAAGCTTAATTGGCGTGGGTGTAGGGTTAGTTTTTTGATATCAGTCATGCGAGTTATCCTAATTTTATGAGCTATATTAATTGTATTTTTTTTGTCTATACATTTTAGTTTATGCTTTGTTGTTTATAAACAGCTAAAGGCTATATTGTCTAAATTTATTTAGCCAATCTCGCTTGTTTTAGTCGGTCTAACCGAACCAGCCTAGATATATCGCTAAGTGTCCAAAAGGCGCAGCGATTAGAATGCTAAGCACCACTCGCTCAAACCAGATAATGACCATCTTAGGTACTGACAGCGGAATCTCAGTCGCCAATACACAAGGAATCATCGCTGAAAAGAACAGTACACTACTAATCGAAACTACGCCTGCTACATAGCGAGTCAATACTTCAGCTTCCGTTAGCAGGAGGGCAGGCAAGAACATCTCAGCCAATCCCGCTGACATGCCTTTGGCAGCAACTAGTGGCTCAGGCATACCAGTTACCCAAGTGAATGGATACAACAGCAAACCTAACCCATCAAAGACAGGCGTATATTTGGCTAGTAATAAACCCGTTAACCCTACCGCAATAATCGAGGGTACAATCGCTGCCGCCATCGTCACCCCATCGCGAAAGTTCGACCACATAATTTGTTTGAGGTCAGTTGCACGGCGTGAGGTAGCTAGTCCTAAATGATACGCTGCTGCTAAGCGATTGCCTTGTTGGTGGTCTAAGTCTGGACGCTCGACGCTATCATCAAAACCTCGAATAGGCGGAATACGTGCGGTAATGGCGGTGACAATAAAAGTAATAATCAGTGTCGACCAAAAGAACAGATTCCAAAACTCCATTAGACCAAGGGTCTTAGCAACGATCACCATAAAGGCTGCCGATACCGTAGAAAACCCAGTAGCAATGATGATGGCTTCACGGACCGAATATTGATTTTGCAAAAAGACCCGATTGGTAATGAGCAGACCAATAGAGTAACTACCAACAAAGGACGCAACGGCATCAATCGCTGATGAGCCGGGCGTTTTCCAAATCGGCTTCATAATAGGTTGCATGAGCACCCCAAACATCTCCAATAATCCAAAACCAACCAAGAAGGCCAATATTAGTGCCCCAAGCGGTACAATCATGCCGACTGGTAAGGCCAGTTTTTCAAACAGAAACGGCAGCATGTCCTTTTCCATCATAAAGGTAGGCGCTATGTCAGCCACATACATCACTGCCAACATCAGACCGATGATCTTGAAAGTCGTCATAATCATATGGGTGATATTTTTGCGCCATGAGCCATCGATAAATGGCTTACTCACGCCATAGAGCATGAGTAAAAATAATAGCGTCACGGACAAGGTATGCTGTTGAGTGACTAGATAGGTTGCGCCATGATCGAACAAAATCGTGCTTTTCTCGCCAATGGTAAACGGCACAAAAAACATCACCAAACCGATCGCACTGAATACGATAAGCTGTATTAAAGCAATAGGGGTTGATAGTAGTTTTTTCGATGATGTCGTTGTATTTTCATCGTTCAGACTAGATATCGTATTTTGCTCAATCATATTATCCTCCTTGATAAGACGCCGATTATGTCCTTATACCCAGCTACAGCGTATAAGAACAAGGAACAAACTATTTGATCATTGGCAAATTTAGACCATAGTCTTTCGCTGTTTTAATCGCCAACTCATAACCTGCATCTGCATGACGCATGACGCCTGAGCCGCAATCATTGACAAGCACGCGTGACAATCTTTTGGCTGCGGCATCTGTACCGTCCGCCACGATGACCATGCCTGAATGCTGCGAGTAGCCCATGCCGACACCGCCGCCATGATGTAGTGATACCCACGTCGCGCCGCCTGCGACATTGAGCATGCCGTTCAATAGTGCCCAATCAGATACCGCATCTGAGCCGTCTTTCATGCTTTCGGTCTCGCGGTTGGGGCTGGCGACCGAGCCCGTGTCGAGGTGGTCACGACCGATAACGATTGGGCCTTTTAGCTCACCGTTTTTGACCATTTCATTAAATGCCAAACCTGCTTTGTCACGCTCACCAAGACCTAACCAGCAGATACGTGCAGGCAAACCTTGGAATTGAATACGGTCTTTTGCCATATCGAGCCAGCGGTGGACGTGGGTGTTTTCTGGGAACAGCTCTTTGATTTTTTGATCAGTCTTATAAATGTCTTCTGGATCACCTGATAGCGCTACCCAGCGGAATGGGCCTTTGCCTTGGCAGAACAGCGGACGAATATAAGCAGGGACAAAACCGGGGAAATTAAAGGCATCTTTGACGCCTTCATCAAACGCCACCTGGCGGATATTGTTACCGTAGTCAGTCGCTGGAATATCCATCGCTTGTAGATCTAAAATCGCTTGGACGTGTACCGCACAAGACTCAGCAGCGGCTTTGGTCAATACTGCATGCTGCTCCGGATCTTCTTGGGCGGCTTTCCATTCCTCTACTGTCCAACCGCTTGGTAGATAGCCATTAATCAAATCATGCGCTGAGGTCTGATCAGTGACCAAATCAGGCTTCATGCCACCAGCGTTAGCGCGCTTGACCATCTCAGGCAAGATATCTGCAGCATTGCCAAGTAGGGCGATTGAAACCGCTTCGCCCGCGTCGGTATGTTGTTTGATTAACTCATAAGCATGGTCAAGATCGTCTGCTTGCTTGTCGACATAACCCGTGCGCAAACGGAAATCGATACTAGACTGCTGACATTCGATGTTCAATGACGTTGCACCCGCAAAAGTTGCGGCTAGTGGCTGCGCGCCGCCCATACCACCCAGACCAGCGGTTAAAATCCAACGACCCGCCCAGCTACCGTCATAATGCTGACGACCCGCTTCCACAAAAGTCTCATACGTACCTTGGACGATGCCTTGCGTGCCGATATAAATCCAGCTACCAGCAGTCATTTGACCGTACATAAACAGGTCTTTGCGATCGAGCTCGTTGAAGTGCTCCCACGTTGCCCAACGCGGTACAAGGTTGGAGTTGGCAATCAATACGCGTGGTGCGTTTTCATGTGTTTGAAACACGCCGACTGGCTTACCAGACTGTACTAGCAACGTCTCATCATCTTCTAATTCTTTTAATGACTCTAAGATTTGATCATAGCTTTCCCAGTTACGGGCTGCGCGTCCGATACCACCGTAAACAACTAGACTTTTTGGGTTTTCTGCCACATCAGGATGCAGGTTGTTTTGCAGCATGCGATAAGGGGCTTCGGTCAGCCAGCTTTTGCAATGTAGCGTGCTACCGGTAGGCGCAGCAATATTACGGCTCTCATCGCGGCGAGTCAGCTTAGTTTCTTTGTTGGTTCCGTTGTCAGTAGTCATGGTCAAATCCTTGTGAAATCTTTTAAGTCGATTGGGCAATTAAAGTAAGTGTCTTACAGTCAGTCTAGGTGTTCATCTACTAAGTATTTATCTACTACTAAGCATTCATCTAAATTCATAGAAATATCGAATCGATAAAACAAATTTTCTAGCACCGCTGTAAAGTTGTATATACAAATTATCAAAGATGCTTTTTTCATGCAAGGTTTTTTTTCATGAGCTGATTATTTTTGTTATTCACTCAGCCAATTTAGATAACATCGAGTGAGTTGAACAATCCCCTAGTCAATACTGAACGCTCAGACATTTTGACTAAGGCTTGCACGGTGGTCTCGTGATATTATGTGGTCATTCCTATTAGCAAAACTGACGGTCAAAGGCGGATATGACAAAGACGATTCCGGCGTATCAACGCATAAAAAACGCCATACTAGACAATATTCATTCTGGTAAGTGGCAAGCGGGTAATGCGATTTCGACAGAAATGGCACTGGCTGAAGAATTTGGTGTGTCACGAATGACGGTCAACCGTGCGCTAAAAGAGCTGAGCGAGGAGCGGGTGTTAGAGCGTCGACAAGGGTCGGGCACGTTTGTCGCGCAGCAGCAGTTTAATCATACCTTTGTTGAGGTACGCAACATCGCTGAGGATTTAAAGTCTGCCAATCGTGATTATGAGGCACAGGTCGTCAGCAAGCGCGCCGTGACTGCTGCTATGCTCGATAATGAATTGCGTCGTAAGTTTGGTATTGATGAAAAGTCTGTGCCTGCTAATACAAGCGCTCAGACAGATGCTAGTGATGAAGCTATCCTGTATGAAGTAAAAATCATTCACTTTGCTGATGGTCAGCCCATACAGTTTGAGGAACGTTGGGTCGATGCGAAAAAAGTGCCGAAGTTTATTGATCAGGATTTTAGTGTGGTCAATACCAGTGATTACTTGATTGCCAAAAGCCCTCTAGAGAGTGGCAGTTATACCATCCGAGCATTGGCAGCGCCAAATGAAATTGCTGAGTTTTTGCAAATTGCGCCGCAGTCACCAACGCTTGTGTTGCGCCGGCAGACCTATTCGGCCGGCCAAGTCGTTACCTTTGTAAGAATGTGGCATGCGGGTGATCGCTACCAGTTTTCTGGCGAGTTATAGTAGATATAGTCAAGCCTATATCAATCCGCTACATCCTCATCCTCGCTAAGCATACTAATGTATAACTTGCACTCGGTTTCCTTGTATCGAAATTATATTGAACTGACTATAGCTTACGTATGCTCACTGATTGTGTACGTTTTTCTGTCTAAAGTGAGATACTATATCCATAAGCTGCTATTTAATAAGATAGCAATTGGCGTTAATTAAAGTCATCAGAATATTTGAACAATCGTTAAAAATTAAAATATAATATAGAAACAGTATTGAAAAATAGCCCGAATAGCCTCAAATCGGGCAACCAAAGCCGAAAATCATAGAAGAGCTTATATTGTTCTTCTGTGTCGGCTTGTCCTATTTATTAGCACCGTATATTTTATTAGCATTATGCGTTTTTACTTTATTTATTCACTCTTATAAGGACGTCTTATGAAACGTCGTACTCTCTTAGCCCTTGCTGCCAGTACTATGTTCCTTGCCGCTTGTGGTCAATCTACTACCAACGAAGCCGATACCAGTGCAACTGATAGCGCTGCAACAGGCGGTTCTGATTTGCTACAACGTATCAATAACGGCGGCACCATCAACGTCGGTACAGAGGGTACTTATCCTCCGTTCACGTACCATGATGAGAGCGGCAAACTAACGGGTTATGATGTTGAAGTAACGCGTGCAGTCGCAGATAAACTAGGCGTAGACGTTGAGTTTAAAGAAACCCAATGGGATGCAATGTTGGCTGGTTTGGATTCAAAACGTTTTGATATGGTGGCTAACCAAGTTAGTTTGACCACGCCTGAGCGTAAAGCAAAGTATGACAAAGCAATGGCTTATAGCTGGTCAGGTGCGGTCGTATTGGCAGCTACTGATGACAACCGTTATAGCTCGTGGGAAGGTCTAAAAGGCCTACGTACGGCGCAATCACTTAGCAGTAACTATGGTGAGCTTGCAGAGCGTTATGGCGCAGAGATCGTTCCTGTCGATGGTATGGCGCAAGCAATTCAATTAGTGAAGCAGGACCGTGCTGACTTTACGATGAATGACAATCTAGCGGTATTGGATTATCTCAAAAAGTTCCCAGATTCTGATCTTGAGATTAAACTGACTGCACCTGCTAGTGAGTTACGTGGTTCAGGCCTAGTGCTTATCAAAGGTGATGATGAAGTTGTAGCGAAACTGGATGAAGCAATGGCTGAATTGGCGGCTGAAGGCACGCTAACTAAGCTTAGCGAACAGTTCTTTGGTGCTGATATAAGTCAACAAAAATAATGTCAGTTTCTATCATGTCAGCTTCTGTAATGTCTACATCATGGTTCGCAGACTTATTGGCAGTATTGCCATTTATGAGTCCTGATCGAGCGCAGATTGTTATTTCGTCGTTTTGGCCAATGCTCAAAGGCGGTATCTATTACTCGATACCGCTGGCGTTGATCTCATTTGCGATTGGTATGGCCATTGCACTGACAGTGGCATTGATTCGTATCATTCCGCGTGCTACTTGGTTCCATGAAATCATCTATCGGCTCGCTCGTGTCTATGTGTCCGCCATTCGCGGTACACCGATGCTGGTTCAGCTGTTTATTATTTTCTATGGTCTGCCAAGTGTCGGGGTGAAGCTCGATCCCTTTCCCTCAGCGATTATTGCGTTCTCACTGAACATCGGTGCTTATGCATCAGAGACAGTGCGTGCTTCGATTTTGTCGATACCAAAAGGGCAGTGGGAAGCAGGCTCGACGGTTGGCTTGACGTATCTACAGACGTTTCGTCATGTGATTTTACCGCAGGCGCTTCGAGTGTCGGTGCCGCCGTTATCTAATACCTTTATCAGTTTGGTAAAAGATACCTCACTTGCTTCATTGGTGCTGGTCACTGAGCTGTTCAAACAAGCGCAGATTATCACAGCACGTAACTATGAGTTTATGCTGGTCTATACAGAAGCGGCGATTATATACTGGGGTATCTGTCTGTTCTTGACCTTTATCCAAGGCAAGCTTGAAACTAGACTAGATCGTTATGTGGCAAAATAAGCTACGTAGTAAAATAAGTTATGGCTCAATAGACACGCCCTAGCACAACAGGAATTTTTATGATCAAAGTCACTAATATTCATAAAGCCTTTGGTGGCAATCAGGTGTTAAAAGGCATCGACTTGACTATCAATAAAGGCAAAGTGGTCGTAATATTAGGACCTTCAGGATCGGGTAAAACCACCTTTTTGCGTTGTTTAAATGCGCTAGAGATTCCTGATCAAGGTGTGATTGCTTTTGATGACGATAGCTTGAGCGTCGACTTTGCGACTAAGCCAAGCAAAAAGACGCTACTAGCTTTACAGCGTAAGTCAGGTATGGTGTTTCAGTCTTATAACTTGTTTCCACATAAGACAGCCATTGAAAACTTGATGCTTGGGCCTACAGTGGTACAAGGACAGAGCAAAGCGCAAGCCCGTGAGCAGGCACTGGTACTACTTGAGAAAGTTGGACTGTCGGACAAAGCGGATCTCTATCCTTTCCAGCTATCTGGTGGTCAGCAGCAGCGTATTGGTATTGCCCGTGCGCTTGCTATTGAGCCGTCATTGTTACTATTTGATGAGCCAACGTCGGCGCTGGATCCAGAGTTGGTACAGGATGTGCTTGAGACGATGAAGCAGCTCGCCTCTGAAGGTTGGACGATGGTCGTAGTGACTCACGAAATCAACTTTGCCCGCGACGTTGCCGATCATGTTGTACTGATTGAAGATGGTTATGTGGTCGAAGAAGGCAGTGCCAAGCAGCTGTTTGAAGACTCAAAGCATCCTCGTACGCAGGCATTTTTGCAACGTATAGAGCAGTAAAAACGTTTGTTTTTGCGTAAGCGATAAAAAAGGCCCCAATCATGATGCCATGGTTGGGGCTTTTTTTATTGAAATAGGTAGGATGTATTTCAAATAAATAGACAGTAAACTATATTTTTTGTCGTTGTTTTAACCAGCGAGGTACGCGAGTGGCGGTACCATTTAATACAGCGTTTAATAAAGCTGCCAGTAAGATAAGCGCCACACCCAAATACTGAATCCAAGACAAAGATTGATGTAGTAATAGCATGGCAAGTGCAATCGCAGTCAACGGTTCGAAAATCGTAAATACCGATGCACGAGTGGCGGGCAGCTTTTCCAATGCCTTCATATACAGCCCAAATGGCACTACGGTCCCCAATAATGACAGTCCTAAAACATACCCCCAAGTCATTAAGGGAAGATCTAGTAGCTGGTCATAAGTGTTATAGGTCTCAGGCAAGAGTAGTAGCACGGCTGCACTAATGATAATAGAGGTAAAAAACACCAAAGGGGCAGGGTGAGCGTAATGCATGGCGCGCTTGCCCAATACGCCATATAACGAATAACAAATCCCTGCTGATAGACCGAGTAAAATCCCCCAGTTAACTTTTGCTTGCTCACCTAGCATCGTTAAGCCTACGCCAAACACCGCCATCAATGCTAGTAAAACTGATTTGCGAGTAATAGACTCACTCAGTAAGAATTTTGAGAACAATAAGCTAAATACGGGTGCAGTATAGAGTAAGGCAACGGCAGGGCCGGCACCAACGTAGCTTACCGCAAAAAAATAGCAGACCGACATGCCAAGGACACCTATCAACGACTGCATCGCCAAACCAAGCCACTGTTTTGGCTGTAATTTGATAAGGTGTGGCCATAGTTTTGGTAGCATGGCTAAGATGATAAAGGCTGCCGTGACGATGCGTAATATCGTTACCTGCCAACCACTAAATCCAATTTGGTTTAGGTAAGTCGAGAATATACCCAACGTGCCCCAGCAAATAGCAGCCGTAATGATTTGAATGGTGCCTAGCCATGATTGATGCGAATGGTTCGTCATTCCGTTGTCAATGTTTGCCATACTGTTTTCTTCTTACGCTCTAAGTGACAGAAGGTTTTTTTAAGATTGCTATTGATACAATCTCTCCAAGCAATACTGAAATAAGAAAAGACAACCTGATTAAAGGCTGCCTTTTGTTTGTTCTTTTGAGTCTATCACTAAAAGATAATAAATGACTACTAGGGCGTGTGCTAAATTCAGTCAATAGTCATTTAAATGGCTAAAAAATGGCTAGCGTTTGCTAAATAACCTAAACAATATCGAATAGTTGGCTCATATCATATTCGTGTTCGCATCACTTTTTTATTTCTATAGTCTCTGTTAATCAATCCATAAAAAGAATGTTTGCTCTCGGAGAGCATTTCGCTGAATAAAGCACACTTTTTCCGCTTGGGTTCTTGGTAAATGATCCGTATCAGCCCCGCAGTTTTTTGAGCGCTGTTTTATCCACTGAGTCTGCTCTTTTTTAAGATTAGCCGCCATATCCTCACCGTACAGGCGTCTGACTTCATTTCGCGTTACTCTGTAGCTTTCATTCAATGCTTTATCAGACGTGTTATATATCTGATCAACCAAATCAGCTTGTGATGCTAATGGCAGATAAGTCGCGTTTTCTTTGTAGGTGGCACTATAGGTATCGACTGTCCATTTACTTCTTATAGATATCTCATGGTTCGAGGTATCTATAAACCCATCAAAATCTTCGCCCTCAAAGGTATAACCCTGAAATCGACACGGGGTCACGCCATCTTTACATAAGCTATGCTTGGTTTCCGCAGAGTAGTATTTGACAGCGTAGGGCGACTTACTAGATTCTGGTGTTGTCTGCAATAGTCGTCCTAAATCGGGAGCGACCAGTAGCATATTGTTGCAAGTAACGCTTCCTTCTGCACATCTCTCATAAAGGTTAAGACGTTGGCCTTGGATGTCCATGCCCATGGTAAAGTTTGCCTGTACAGGAGCTACAGCCGAACTGACAGATGTCACTAGCGTTAAGCTCAAGAGCAACGCAGTACGTCTGAGTAAGCTGGAGGTATTTAGGCTTGAGCTAGACATGGAGACGGCCATATAGGTTTATACCTGTAGCAAGAAATTACTCAGCAATCGCTTAGCGCCCTCAGTGGCAAACGACTCAGGGTGAAACTGTACGCCTTGAATTGGGTACTCTTTGTGCGCCAGTCCCATAATCTCATCACCAGTCAATGCTGACTCAGCAAAGCTCAATTCAGCACAGCTATCATTGGCGACTACTGAGGTAATCGTGAGACAGCTTGGGATGGTGTCGGCTTTTACCACCAGAGAGTGATAGCGCATGATCTCAAGCTCTTGTGGTAAGCCTTGATAAATACCTGAGTTATCATGGCGAATTGATGAGACTTTGCCATGCATCGGCACACTAGCGCGTACCACATCACCGCCAAATACATGAGCAATACCTTGCATACCCAAGCAAACACCTAGTAGCGGCACAGTTTTGCCTAGTGTTTCAATGACCTCGCTACAGATACCAAAGTACGCGGGATCGTCAGGGGAGCCAGGGCCAGGTGAAATGATAATTCTATCAAGATTCATCGCTTGCACATCTGCTAGGGTGATTTCGTTATTGCGTTTAACGATGACGCTGGCCTCTTTATCACTGTCTAAGGTTTGCAAAATCTCACCCACATATTGGTAGAGATTGAAGGTAAACGAGTCGTAGTTATCGATAATTAAAACATTCATGGGTCATAAACTCTTTTGTAAAAATAGTGCTAGGTAAAATATAGTCAATGTACACAGTACTTCTGGTAGCAATTATGATTGCATAAAGCTGTCCAACACGACTTTCATCGCCGACAGTTTACGCTGAATCTCTAAGTACTCATCGGCTGGGTTTGAGTCGTAAACGTTACCACCGCAAGTTTGAGCGTAGGCAGACTCGCCATTGATAAACAGACTGCGAATAGGAATGGCAAAGATACAATCACCATTAAAATTGAACGAGCCTAATGCACCGCCGTAAGCACCGCGACCATCAGGCTCTAGCTCGTTGATGACTTTGATGGCTTCTACCTTGGGCGCGCCTGATAGTGTCCCAGCAGGGAAGTTACTGGCAAGGGCACTAAACATATCTTCGTTAGGATGCAAGATACCAACGATTTCAGAAGAGATATGCTGCACGTGAGAGAAGCGTTTGATATCCATTAAGCTACGTACTTTTACTGTACCAAATCGTGCCACACGGCCAATATCATTGCGATGCAAATCGACCAGCATATTGTGCTCGGAAATTTCTTTGTCATCGTTGAGCAAGGCGCGGGCAAGCTTACGGTCCTCGATTACATCGGCGCCGCGCTTGGCAGTCCCTGCTAGCGGATAGGTTTCCATTTCACCCTGACGCAAGCGGAATAACAGCTCAGGCGAGGCACCAATGATGCATTGCTGGGCAAATTTCATAAAATACATATGCGGCGACGGGTTGACGGCACGCAACTTTTCATAAATCGGCATCTTGTCACCGGCAATACGGTATTTAGACTTAAAGCCTACCTCACACTGAAAGATGCGACCAGCGATGATGTCTTCTTTGACTTGCATGACGACATTGGCATGCTCTTCTTGGCTCATACCATCACCTAAAAATTCAACTTTAGGCGCTTCATAGCTAGGCGTTGGCTCATCGAGTAGGGCTTTGATTTGCTCAATACGGTTTTCTTGCTGAGCGGTTGGGTAATAAAAGTAGAAGATTTCCCCAGTCATTTTATCTAGGGTCAATCCATCTAAATACACGCCAAACTTAAATGGTTCAAAGTCTTCGCTGGCTTTTGCATTGAGGCTAGGTTCAAAGAAGTTCACGCAGTCATAACCCAAATACCCGACCAAACCACCGCTTTGATCGCGGGCGATAACATGCTGCGGCGTTATATCACGCAGTAGCTGATAAGGGTTATCGGTTTGATAATGGTTTGTCTCAGCCGTTTTATTGTCGGTAATCGCAAGCGTGTTGCGGTCTAATGCGGCGATAGTCGTCACAGGGTCAAAGCCAATCGCATGATGGCGCGAGATGTGGCTGTCTTCACCCAATGATTCGAGCAAATAGCAGGTATCAAATGCACTTTCGATACGTTTGAATAATGCAAAAAAATCGATATCTTGCGTCAGTTTGATACGTTGTGGTTTGCTCGGAATATCGATAGGAGCAGGTTTGGTCTGTGTGCGAGTACTAGAGGTCATAACAAAGTCCGAAATGGTTCAAATATGTGTTGATTAATAAGCGTTGACTAATAAGTGTCGATTAATAAGTATAAGTTTCGTCAGTAAAAAGCTAGATAGTATCTTTCAAAGGGTTAAGAGCAGTCTCTATGTGTGGCCAGTAATGCGCTGACATCATGGCTTTGCTTGGCCTTGGCACCGCGAGAGACAGTGGCGATACCAACACCTAGTTGCTCAGAGATATCACGTTGGGTGATGCCACGATCTAGCAAGTCAAAAATCCGAATACGATTGGCGATGTCATGCTGTTCTTTATCCGTCAGCAGGGCACTGAGCAGCTTTTCGATATCTGTGCTATCAGTACAGTTGGTCAAATGTTTCACTAAGCTCTGATAAGGATCGGTAGTCATAATAGGTAATCTTAGCCAAAGAAAATAGATAAGTCGCTCATCGAGCGATTTTTCGCTGAGAACTATCTTGTTTCAGTATTCTAGTACAGTAGTACAAGAAAAACAAGTAATGAGTTAAGTGAATAACAGACTGCTATAAACGTGATGAGTTTCTACGCCTTATCGCATATAGCCTTAATAGTTATTCAGACTCATGCTGAATAACATATTTACAGTTAGTATCGAAGCATTTTTGCGCTTTGTCAGCATATTAAAAGCTAAAATTGAGGATTTATTATATTAATTATTGCCAAAGTGTTAATACTTCGTTATTATGCCTCTCATTATTTAAACGCTAATTATTATCATTAACATTAATCATGTTATTCGCACGATGAGTTAAGTGTTTTAAGGTATTTAATCTTCTGGTGGGCACTATTTTAAAGGTTGTTTGACGATAGCCTTTAAAAATAATTCTAAACATTCTAATTTCTGACAGTAAACAAAGTGAGTAAATGTGTTATGCGCGAAGTAAAGTTATCTAGTCAATTGACAGTATTGTCTATCGGTGTCGCCGCTGTATTGTGGACGCAAGCTGCCAGCGCTGCAACAGCAGCAGATATGCCAAACACGACATTACAGACGATCACTGTAACAGCAAATAGCTCAGTACGTGACGCTGTACAAGAAGACTCTGTCTATATAGATGACTACACCCCAGCTGCACAAGCCAGCCATTTGAGTGATTTTCTGGACGTTGTGCCAGGGGTAAGCGTGGGTGGTACCTCATCGGTCAACCAACGTATTCGTGTACGTGGTCTTGATGATACCAACCTAAAAGTAACGATTGATGGCGCACGTCAAGAAGGCGCGTTGTTCTACCATATGGGTGACGTCACTATTGATCCAGATCTGCTAAAACAAGCAGAAGTATCAGTGGGCAATAACTCAGTGACGCTAGGCAATGATGCTATCGGCGGTGCGGTTGCTTTTGAGACAGTCGACGCGGCAGATTTACTTAAGCCTGGTCAAAAAGTAGGTGCTAAGCTGCATACAGGTTATGCTAGCAACAATGATGAACTGCTAACTTCAGCCACTGTGTATGGTGCGCCAACAGAAAATATTGATTTACTGGCTTATTATGGCAAACGCAATGCGGACGCTGGTGAAGACGGTAAAGGCCGTAAAATCCAAACGGAAGATAGCGAAGGCGAAAACATTCTATTAAAAGCCGGTGCTTATGTCGGTAGTGACCATCATGTAGGCGCTAGCTTTAGCCGTACCGAAAACAAAGGCAAGTTCCCATTACGTCCAGATTTTCCTGCTGGTGGCTGGAACCCAATCATCCCGCAGGAAGTCAAACGCGATACCTATGCGCTTGACTACGCTTACAGTCCTGCCAACCAATTGGTCAATGTAGACGCCAATGTATATCAGACCAGCACGCAGATTTTGCGTAACTCTGATGGCGTACCTGGGTTTGAGTTTGATGCAGAAGTCAAAACCACAGGTGCAAAAGTACAAAACACCAGTATCATCGATAGTAGTATTATCAATGGTGTGCCAGGGGTTCACAAGTTAATCGCTGGGGTTGAGCATTACAAAAAAGAATCTGAGATGGCGCGCGATTTTGGCAAGGCGAGCACCGATGAGGCGACCAACACTTCAGTCTATCTGGAAGACCAATGGCAAATGGGCAAGCTTAGTTTAACGCCAGGCGTCCGTTATGACCGTTATGAATCTCCAGAGTATGTATCGGCTGGCAAGACTTACGACAATGTCGTTGGCGCATTGGCTGCCAGTTATGAGATTGCACCGCGCACCCAGCTATTTGCGAGCTATACGCAGTTATTTAATGGTCCAGATCTTAGTCAAGCGATCTTTAATTCCGACGGTGTTGATACCTATGTGAACAATGACCTAAAAGCAGAAGAAGGTGATAATGCAGAAGTCGGTATTGCGACAACGCTGCGTGGTTTGACTATGGCTGATGACTCTTTAAAACTGAGTGCTAAGTACTTTGAAACCAATATCGAAAACTATATTGAGTTCGTACGTGCAGGTGGCAGTAGAACTGGTATGAATTGTACCACTGGGCAACTAGGTACAAGTGCTGCCCCTGAAGCCTGCCAAGGTGTCATCAATAATGATGAAGATTTCAAAATCAAAGGTGTAGAGCTATCAGCCGATTATCGCGCAGATAACTTCAACATGGGTCTAAGCTATGCTCGTGCGCGTAGCAAAGGCGAGGATACGGGTTACAATATCTCTTCTGTCAGTGGTAGTGGATCTGAGTCTGGCGACAAGTATATGGTCAACTTGGGTTACGCTCCAACCAACACTACCGAGCTTGGCTGGCGCAGTACTTATGTCGCCGATGTGACACCGAATACCGCTGGTGATGACAACGAAAAACCAGGCTATGATGTGCACGATATTTTTATGACTTACACGCCAACTCAAATCGAAGGTTTAAAGGCCACACTAGGTGTATACAATATCTTTGATGAGACTTATGCAAGCCATGCATCACGTAACTCTATTGATGATGACTATACTGATTTTGAAATGGGACGTAATATCAAAACGTCTTTAACTTATCAGTTCTAATCTAGCTTATCGAATTTAAATCTAATCGTACTTATAAAGTCAGCTGTCTTATACGGGAGCTGGCTTTTTTTACGAGATTTTTGAGAGTGCGATTTATCTAAGAGTAGATGTTAAGTTGCTCGTTTGGTAGAAGGTGAAGCTACCGTATAAATAGCATATGAGTTAAATCGTATGCGAGTCGTATGCGAGCACTATGCCAATACTCTAAACAACAGCGAGCTATCATCGAAGCTCATTTATATCTTTCAAATTATCAGGAAATGATTGTGAATGAATACGGGCATAGAGTAATCAAACGTCGAAATTCTGAAGCTGACGCATAATGTTTTTAACTGGCCGAATTATCATATTGGAAATATCGATAAGGTTTGACAGGGTAGCGCTTATACAACTGAAACTAACAGGCATTTCTATAAATATATTGAGCATCCATTAAACCGTTAACTAAACCAAATATAAGAATGCAAACATTAATGATAATTATTATCATTAATGTTTGCATTCTTATATGTATCTTGCTAAAGTGTGTTTCGTTCATTACAGAACAGTTAATGGCTCTTTGCTCTATTCCATTTATAGAGACTTTTTAAACTAAATATTTAATTCGTTGACTAATGACAGTTACAGCGTCATCAAACTTTTAACCCTACTCAGTACATACCCTTATTCGTTTACTCTCAATAGCTAAACTTCTTGGCGATATTTTAGTCATGTTTTTATAACACATATATTTACGGGCACGTCTATCCGACAATCGCATGTCAATTTTAGACGTTTATTTATGTGTACTTGCACCGAGAATGCATCCGAAGCATTGCATAAAAAGTGGCTAAAACCATTCACTGACGATGAGATAAACAGGTATTAACGAAATTGTGCGCTTCAAGGAATATTACTTATGTCAAACCAATCAGGTTGCTCTGATTTCTCAGTCATCACTTCTCCAAAAAAACTTCAACGCGTCGTGACTGGTAAGCTTTTACTAAGTATCGCTGTGACTTCTATTCTTAGTAGTACCGCTTTTGCTGCCGAGGGTGATGAGGTAGCTGTGCAAGGGGCGACCGACCAAGAAGCTGTGCCTACAGCTACATTGGATACAATTGTGGTGCGGGCAGCAAGAGACGAGCTAGAACAAGCAGCTGGGCTGTCTATTATTAGTGAAGAAGCCATCGAAAAAGCATCAGTTTCTAATGATATTTCAGAAATTGTACGTAAGATGCCAGGTGTGAATTTGTCGGGTTCATCAACGTCAGGTCAGCGTGGTAACCAGCGTCAAATTGATTTGCGCGGTATGGGGCCAAACAATACACTTATCTTAATCGACGGTCGTCCTGTCACTTCTCGTAATTCCTCACGACCTAGTCGTGGCAGTGAGCAAGACACGCGTGGTGACTCGCAGTGGGTACCACCAGGCGCTATCGAAAGCATCGAAGTATTGCGCGGTCCTGCAGCAGCCCGTTATGGCTCTGGTAGTATGGGCGGCGTGGTAAATATCATTACTAAGAGTCCGACTGAGCCAGAGTTTTCTATCAGTGGTCACTATGAGGCACCAGAGAGCGATCTAGAAGGCAGTAGCTGGCGTACCAATATCAATATGGCAGGTGCATTGACGGATAAACTGTCCTCGCGTACCACTCTTGGGTATCACGATAGTGAAGGCGATGATCCTTATATCAATGCCAAAGATGCACAGATTGTTGACGGGCGCAGTGGTCCGGCTGCCTCGGTAGCGGCAGGTACTGAAGGTGTCGAAAATATCGATGTGCGCCAATTGTTTGAATACGCGATGGATGCGATGAATACGGTCGGTTTTGAAGTGAATTATAGCCGTCAAGAAAACCGCTGGGCGGGTGATTCATTGTTCCAAACCGTGAACCAAAATTTGTTAGATGAGTTAGAAGGTGAAACAACGAGCAAAATGCAACGCTATGGCGCGGCGATCACACATCGCGGTGAGTATGATGACGCTAGTAGTAACAGTTTCATTGAGTATACTCGGACAATTAATGAGCGCTTGGGTGAAGGTAGTGCGGGTGGTGGCGAAGGTCAAATTCAGCTACCTGACGACGGCGAAGATTTTGAATGGACAGAGGCGACTTACGACACGCTGAATGCCAAATCAGAATGGGATATTTACTTTGATCGTCATACCTTGACTGCTGGTGCAGAGTTTCGCGGCGAAAAGCTAGATAACCCCGTGGTATCTGATTTGGCATTTGCAGATGGTTTTGATTTTGGTGACGTAGAAACCGATCCTGAACAGCGTGATCCAACATCAGACGCTTATCTTATTGGTGCTTATTTAGAAGATAACTACGAGATCACACCTGACTGGTATGTGACTCCAGGTCTACGCTTCGACTATCATAGCGAGGCTGGTAGTAATTGGTCGCCTAGTATCAATACTACTTGGCACTTTAGTCCTGATTGGTCAGTGAAAGGCGGCGTCAGTCGTGCGTTTAAAGCCCCTTCATTATATCAGCTTGATCCAAACTATATTTACTATACTGGTGGCAATGGTTGTCCATCTTGGGTACCTGCTGATGAAAGAGGTTGTCATGTATTAGGTAACCCTGACCTAGAAAATGAGACATCTTGGAATAAAGAGATCACCTTTACTTATGATGATGGCACTGGGCTAAATGCTGGTTTGACTTACTACCATAATGCCTATGATAACCGCATTGGTGCTGGTACGGATCGTGTGGCGGTAGACCCAGCGACAAATCGTTCTATCTTTCAATGGGACAATCAAGGTGAAGCAATTGTCGAAGGTTTAGAAGGTTTTGTACAAGTACCAGTCACTGACAATGTTTCGTGGTCTACCAATATCACCAGTAACATCCGCTCAGAGCGAAAAGACAATGGCGAGCCATTATCACTCATTCCTAAGTTCACTGTGAACACGGGTGTGGATTGGGATATTACGCCTCGCTGGAATGCCGACTTTGATGTGAGCTACTACGGCACGATTGAGGCCCCTACGATTTCAGTTACGACTGGAGAAGATAGTGGTGACCCGTTGCTTGATCGCGAACCGTATGCCATTGCCAACGTGAGCACTCGCTATGATTTGACAAACGCGATTACTGTTGGTGCTGGTATCAAAAACTTATTTGATGAGGGTGTTTATCGTGAGGGTACCGCTACGAACGCAGGTGCACGTACGTTCAATGAACCTGGTCGTACTTATGTATTCGACGTTAGCGTTGATTTTTAGGAGGTAGACACAGAGTTTGCTAAGTTAGAAAAAGGTCTGAGCTATTTGCTTAGACCTTTTGTGTTGTTAGAGCATGTTTTCATTTTTAAAATAAGCCTATGCCCCCGTAAATATTTTTAATAATTCAATAACTTACTATCACAATATAACAGCAGATTTATTTATGTCATTTAATTTTCGCTATAGCTGTCTTTGGCTCCATCGTTATACTGGGCTGTTCATGGCAGCCTTTTTGATTATCACTGGTATTACTGGCACATTATTGGCATTTCATGACGAGCTAGACGATATATTCAACCATAAACTGGCTCAGGTCGAGAAACAAAATGCATCACATCTGCCTATTGCAGAGCTTCATGACAAAGTTATTAATGCGTATCCTCAATATGCTTTTTCTAGCATGCCAACCTCGATAGCAGCAGAGAGGTCAGCTGTATTTTCGGTAGATAGAGCGCGAGGAAAAGTCGCCCAAAACCAACCAAAAGCACCGTTTCAACAAGTTTATGTCCATCCTTATACTGGCGATATCATTGGTACTCGTGATAGAGATGAGTGGGCATGGCACAACACCATGTGGAAAGTGTTTTGGTTACATCGCGATTTATTACTGGGTGATATTGGAAAATTGCTACTAGGGATTGTCGCGCTTGTATGGACGATTAATTGCTTTATTGGCTTCTACTTAACATTTCCTAGAGCAATCAAGAAAAAAGCACAGAACCAAACCTCGCCTAAAAAACGTGCCTCCTTTTTTAAACGTTGGTTACCAGCGTGGAAAATCCGTACTAAAAGTAATATGTTCAAATTGAATTATGATCTACACCATGCTTTTGGATTATGGCTTTGGGGGATCTTATTTGTCATCGCGTGGTCTAGTGTTGGTTTTAACCTAAGAGAGGTCTATCAACCTGTGATGCACGCTGTCGTAGGGCTTGAAGGAAGGGGTGAGAGACAGGAGAACTCAAGAAAACCATCAGAAAAAGCAGAGCAGGCGTCTGGTGCAGAAACAGCGACTAGGGTTAAGGTTGTAAACAATGAGGTTGTCGATGTCGAGTCTGTTGATGTGGTCAATAAAGCCAATAGCATTGCTTATTTAAGTGAGCAGGCAAACACTGCTGCCCAAAGCAAGGGTATGCTAGTACGAGAGTTTTTAGGCATACGTTGGATTGAGGACGAGGGTCAATGGCAGCTGCGTTTTAAAACAGATAGAGATATCGGTAAAAAAGGCGGCGCTTCGTCTATTACCGTCAATGCAAGGACTGGTAGCATCGAGCGTGTAAATTTTGGCTATCAAAGTTCATCATTTGGCAGCAAAACTAACAATTGGTTGATGACTTTACATATGGGTCATATTGGCCATGGCATTGGCCACTTACTGTATCAAATATTTTTAGCACTGGTAGGTTTGGCTGTGACAGTGTTGTCAGTTACGGGCGTCTATCTGTGGTGGAAAGGTCGACAGCAACGACTTAAAGCATCGCAAAAGGGTAGGTAATATAGTGATATTTCTAGGGTATATTTTTATTTAGATAGCTATCTGTCGAATCAAAGGTATGCCCTAGTTATAAATTTAATTGCAAGAATATTGTGTATGCTATCGAGACAGTAAAAATGAAGAAAGCAAACGTTTCACCTATCATGACCCATCTATGCCAACTATTATTTTCATCATAGTTCTTTGTGTAATCTACTGAAGAGATGTCTTGAGTAAAATCCATAGGAATAACCACCAATCTTAGACCATATAAGGTCATTCCTAACCAAAAAAAGGTATTTGATATCTCCTTATTTAGAGCATAATAAATAAACAGGCAAAGGCTAATCACTAAAATTAATAGAGATAGGTTCTTGTAGTTTATCCATCGATTATTTAATAGCGCTCTATGCATTTATAACTTCTTTTATTATTTGCAAAGTTCTTTATTTAAACCGTATCAACAATCACTGGACGACCCTGATGGCTTAGGACAGTGACATCGACGTTGTATAAATCTTTCATCGTCTCTTTAGTAATAACATCAGCAGGGCAACCAACAGCCGTCACTTCTCCTGCTTTCATCGTAACCACAGTATCCGCAAACTGTGCCGCTTGGTTGATATCATGCAGGACGATCACCACGGTTTTTTGCTGATTGTGGCTAAGCTGGCGTAGCTCACGCATCAGCCGACCAGCATGATACATATCTAGGTTGTTCAGTGGCTCATCGAGCAATAGATAGGGCGTATCTTGACAGACAATCATAGCGATCAGCACGCGCTGTCGCTGTCCACCCGATAGCGTTGACAAGAAACGCTCGGCAAGTGGCTCAAGCTCAAAGCGCTCGAGGATTTCTTGCACTTTTTGCTGATCGTCAGCGGTCGGTTGCCCTTGATGATAAGGGTAACGCCCAAACATCAGTAGCTCATGTACGCGCAGACGTCCTTGCACATGATTGTCTTGCCCAAGCATAGCGACAGTTTTGGCCAGTGTGCGCGCCTGACAGCTGACAATGTCACGTTCCTCATTATCTACAGCGAAGCTCACCTGCCCAGATTGTAGTGGTTGCAAGCGAGCCATGACAGAAAACAACGTAGACTTCCCAGCGCCGTTAGGCCCAATCAAAGCAATCACCTGCGCCGTTGGGAGGGACAACGTAATGTCATGCAAGATTTGCTGTTTGCCAATATGGTGAGAGATATTATTCAGTTTAATCATAGTCAGTCTTATTTAAAAAAGTCTTAGGGTTTTCTCTATCAACAGGATCAGCTAAATAAAGAATGTTAGCTAAGTAATCATAAAGAACGACGTTGAGACATAAATATCAATGCTAAGAACATCAATCCGCCCGCTAGCTCTATCACCACTGACAATACGCCTGCCATATCTAGCACTTGCTCAAAGATAGTCTGACCCAGTACTAAGCAAATCATAGCGACCAAACTGACCAATATCAGCCGCTCGGTGTGATACATATGTCGTGCGATACGATTGGTCAATGCGCAAACCAATAGACCAAAGAAGGTCACTGGACCGACCAGAGCGGTAGCCGTGGCAACCAGTACAGCGATGACAGTTAATAGACCAAATGCCAGACGTTGATAGTTGATACCAAGATTGACGGCTTGTGCTTGTCCAAGCATCAATACATCGCACTGATAACGCCAGCGCCATACAAATATCGCGGTGATGGCACAGATAAATAAGCTGATACCTAGTAGCTGAGGGTTGACCGTATTGAACTGCGCGTAGCTGGCAGACTGTACGACCACAAAATCATCAGGGTTAATCAGCCGTGCAATGAGTGCTGATAAACTGCGAAATAACACGCCAAAGATAACGCCCACCAATATTAGCCGCGTCAGATCCTGACTGCTTTTAGAAAACAATAGCTTAAACAATAATAAAGATGCCCCAAACATCAGGACAATCTCTAGCGTGAACTTGGCAATAGGATCGAGACTGGTAAAGCTAATCGCACCTAAAAAGAAAACCAGTAAGCTCTGCAACAGAACATAGAGTGAGTCAAACCCAAGTAGGGAGGGCGTTAGAATTGGATTGTGAGTCAACGTCTGAAACAGTAGCGTCGACACGCCAATCGCATAGCCAACCACCATTAGTGCCAGCAGTTTTTTGCCGCGTAATGGTAGTGCAAAGTCCCAATAGCCATTGACATTGAGTGTCATAAACAAGGTCATCGAGATAAGTAGAATAATAGCTGCTATGGATTTTGGATGGGCAGCTATCCATGCCCAAAGCTTTGCCAAATGACCTTGTGCAGCGGCTGAATACTGACCATCTGCTGAAGATGAATTATTTACCGCTGTGCTGGTTCTGGTAGCATCAGTCTTGGTGGAAGTAAGCTTAGTTGATGAGAACATACAAAAATCCTATGGTGCCAAGCTTATCTAATAAGGCAAAAAATGAACGACGGTAAGCGAGTGTTGAAAATTAATACATAGTTAGTGAACATGGTGCTACTGCTCAGCTGGCGCACGTAATAACAGCCATAAAAACAGCACCGTACCAACCACACCAAAAATAGTGGCGACCGGCACTTCAAATGGATAGCGAATAGAGCGCCCGATAATATCGCATAGCAGTACGGCTGAAGCACCAAGTAGGGCCACTGCTGGCAAGCTGCGACGCAACTTATCTCCCATTAGACGGCTCACAATGTTTGGTACGACCAGCCCAATAAAAGGAATCATGCCCACAGTCACGACCACGACAGCGCTCATCATGGCTACCATACCCACGCCAATCCAAGTGACTTGACGCTTACTAATACCCAAGTTTAAGGCGATATTGTCACCCAAACCAACGATGGTCAGCTTGTCAGCAATAATATAAGCCAGCACACACAGTCCACCCGTGAGCCACAACAGCTCATAGCGCCCTGCCAATACGCCCGAAAAATCACCAAACTGCCAAACACTCAGCATCTGTAGCGACTCGGTTTGATAGGCGATAAAGGTAGTGACTGCTTCGATAATGCCGCCGAAGACAATACCAATCAGTGGAACCATCAAAAAATCAGTGGGCGGAATGCGGTGAATGAGCAGCATAAATAGCATCATGCCAAAAACGGCAGCGATGGTTGCCACGCCCATTTTTACAATGAGCGCACTGGCAGGGAACAGCAGACTGACTACCAGCAAACCAAGTGCAGCACTCTGAGTTGCACCAACCATAGATGGCTCTACAAAGCGGTTTTTTAGCACTACTTGAATAATCATCCCAGCCACAGCCATTGCAATACCAGTCAAGATAATGGCGATGGTACGCGGTATACGGCTCACCAATAGTAATGAGCTATCGGAGTTGGCACTCTGAGTCAGAAGACTCTGCAAGATACCTGACCACGAAAAGTCAGCCACCCCAATAGATAAGCTCAATAACACCAAAAGCCCCATAAGAATGAGGCTTGCTATATTGATGAACCACGGTGGTATGACAGTACGTCGATGTAACGCATTGCCAGTACCGCTTTGCCAGCTTGACGCTGATGTAGCAGTACTGGATTTGAGCCTAGCATGAGTACGGTGTGAAAATAACGACATAATCTCTACTGGCTTAAAAATGAGCAGGGTTAACGGTAATAATACCTACTTGTGCAACAATAGTTTGCATAGAAAACAACGTTATTTAGCACTAGCAAAAGCATCTTTGATTGTCGTTAGATCCTGCATCCATTGATAGTAGCCACCAAATGCTAAGTAAGAGTCTGGACTTAGATAGACCACTTGCTGTTTGCTCCATGCATTGGTTTGAGCAACCAATGGATTGTCTAACACGGCCTTGGCACCAATACCATCTTCACCAATCGCGGCACTACGGTCGATGACAAATAACCAATCTGGATTGGCTTTTTGAATGTATTCAAAAGATATCGGTTGACCGTGAGGCGCATCGGCAATTTTGTCATCTGACATTGGGACACCCAATACGGTATGAATAAAACCATAGCGAGACTTGTCACCATAGGCTGACATTTTGTTGCCATTGACCATGACGACTAGGCCAGTGCCTTTATTCTCTTCTGTCAGACTCTTAGTCTCAGTGATGAGTCCATCGATATTTTGTTGTAGCTTAGCTGCCTGATCGCTTTTACCAAACAGTGCACCTAGATCATGTAGGCGCTGCTTGCTTGACTCATAGATGTTAGCTGTATCAATACTCATGTCTAACGTTGGCGCGATACTTGATAGCTCGTCGTATTTTTCTGCCATGCGTGAACCGACCAAAATAGCTTGTGGCTGCATTGCATTCAACGCTTCAAGATCTGGCTCAAATACAGTACCTACCGATTTTGGATCAGGCTGTGTTTCTGAATGTAGGTTCTTTAGTAATAGACCACCAGGCATACCATCGACCGCCACATCTAGCGCGGCCAAGTCTTGCATCAACGTCATGTCATAGACGACAAGTGGCGATGGGTTCATAGCCAGCTCAACATCACCTTTTACGGTATTGACCATGATTTTCTCAGCAGATACAGCGTCATTACTGGCAACGTTCTGTGATTCATCAGCCGTTGGGTTTTCAGTTTTGGCGTCTGCTGGCTCAGAATCATTAGATTCAGGCGAGCTACATCCTGCCACTACCGTAGCTAATAACACTGTCATGGCAGCAGTCAGTAATGGACGTTTGAAAAAAGAGGCGGTAGATCTGCTAGATAATAAGGGTGTCGGCATAATGAACTCGGTTTATCAAAAAATGTTTAAGCAATTGTCTAAAATAATTGCAGATGAATGACACTAAAAATATTAAGTCTGAAAGATGCTTGAGATAAAAAGCATAAAATAAATAGTCTACTTAGTACCAATTACTAACTTTTTATACGAATAGTTTTTATAAAAATAGTATGGATAGACAATACAGCGGTTATAATAAAGTAGTTGAGACTCATTATCAATATAAATGATAATGGTTTTTATTAACAGTACTTGTTATATAGTTAAGTCTTTATAAAATCGATACAGCCCATATCATGAAACAGTTTAGGTAGATTATTCTCCATCCATCCTTGGCGTAGAAACTTAGCCTGTGCCCATTTTTTCTCGATAGGGTTTAGATCAG
>Ga0208015_1000085_pt1 | contig 63291 bp, 57 predicted proteins | sample 26BtaG_FD_184101 | JGI IMG/M metagenome (GOLD analysis project Ga0208015, IMG submission 184101) | Marine viral communities from Cariaco Basin, Caribbean Sea - 26B_WHOI_OMZ_CsCl (SPAdes) (version 2) | ecosystem: Environmental > Aquatic > Marine > Oceanic | place: Caribbean Sea: Cariaco Basin... | reverse complement strand
AATGAAGTTTGTGCCGTGGACGGATAAAAAGGCCGTAGCGGCTGATTTAAAGGCCATTTACGGCGCTGATACCCTTGAGATGGCAGAGGCCAATCTTGAGCACTTTGATGAGACTTGGGGCAAAGAGTATCCGCATGTCATCAAGTCTTGGCGCAATAACTGGGAGGGCTTAACGGTGTTCTTTGAGTATCCGAAAGACATCAGAAAAGTGATTTATACCACCAACGCTATTGAGTCATTAAATAGCGTGATTCGAACGGCGGTGAATAAGCGTAAGGTGTTCCCGTCTGATCAGGCAGCATTCAAAGTGGTGTACTTAGCCACCCAGCAGGCGTCTAAAAAGTGGTCGATGCCAATCCGTAACTGGACGTCTGCTTTGAATCGCTTTATGATTATGTTTGATGACCGTATCAGTAAGCATTTAATCTAAATGGCAGTTACACAGAATCTGGGATGGGCTCGTAGGGTTTCACATACTTTTAGATTAAGGGCAACAAAATCGTCCCATTTATAAGTTTCAGATAGGTACTTACTATAATAATCTTCCACGCGGCAAACTATCGGTCTATCTTCATATATCATGCATAGATTGGTATCATCATCGAAATAACGGCAAGTGCCATCACCTCGATTTAACTTAGAAGCTTCTGAGTTATTACCTAAGTTCTTGCAACATAATCCGCATGAAGTACACGGAAAACTTAAGTCGTTTTCTGGAGCGTTAGAGATTTCCACAAAATCTATCATATCGATGGCATCAAGCTAAAAGAAAACTTCGTAGCTAATTTCGCTAACACAAGATGCGTTTTTAACTTTTTCAAAATTAACTTCACCTATAGATTTTTTAAATATTGGAGCATCAATTTTTGCAAAAACTTCCAACTTTTTACTGACCTCTTCTGCAAGTTTAACAGTAACAGTCTCACTAATCATACGGTTTTCGATATGACAAGCTTTATCAAAAAAACTAGTAATATGGTTGTTATTACTAAATATGCCAGTTGCCATTAGTTTTTTTGCTTTATCAATATTAGGTATAGAGTTACCGGTGAAGACCGTCACTGTTTCCATTGAACCCAATATATTGCTTATAATTTCACTCTTGACGCCCGTTTTAGCATTGAAAGCTCCTTTGACAGTAGCTTCCGCCTCCAACTTCATCTTTTCATTTTCTTTAGTGCTAGAAATATAACTTAATATTACTTTTTTGGCACCCATCAGTTGACATAGCTCATTAAACTTATTGAGTTGCAATTCGACCGTTCTCTTTAGTAGAGAGTCATAGGACAGATAGCTATCATTCTCTTCATCATCTAATATAAGAATATTACCTGGCTTAAGCTGTCTGCCTTTATAAAGCTTTTGAAGAGCAGGGTATTGCTTTACCTCAGCGACATCATCAGGTTTAACGAGATAGCAAATCTCATCATTGAGTAGAAATTTACCGACCTCATAGGTTTTCATTGCGTCGCCAAAATCTTGCTGACTTAATATAACTATATTTTCTCGATTTGTAGGACTTGTTGCAAAATCATCAATTGTTATTATCGCCATAATTAAACTTCTTTATCTCGTTGCTATCATTATATAAACAATCAATATAACGAAAATTATTACTAAGTACGTTGAGTTGCGAGCTATAGATTCTGGTAGTGAGCTAAGTGTTTTTTTTAACAAGCTGTTTTCTAATATAGATTCAAACTTAGCGGTATTAATATTTTCCAGATCGAAGGGATGTCGGTCAGTAACATTACAAAATTCCATAAATCCTTCATAAAAATATTTAACATATTCAGAAATATTAGATGAATCAATATTGTTTAGATCTAAAAATACGTCAATGTTGGATGCTCTTTCAGCTCTATCAATATCTTTGGTGCCAAAGCTTAGGACTACTTTCTCACCTTTACGATTAATTGATAAGCTTTCAAAGTCTTTTATATGTTTCGATAGATAGCTTAGAACCTTATGCTTCAAAGAGGAGTTTTTTGATGAATATGATGCCTCTACTACTTTATTCATCTCATATACCGTACGCTGTATAATATCTAACTCTCCAATTTTCTTAGTACCAGCGTTAGAAATTTCAAAAAAGTCATCTTTTGATACATTATCTTTTGCCTGTGCCCAAATATAAATAGGCTTAAACTCAGCACTTTTTTTCATAACTATCGCTCACTTAAATATCAGTATTTAAAAACTGTTTGACTAGGTTTTTAGCCTCATTGGTGCTAGATAACGATCCTACAATAAGCTTACACCTTTCGATACCGCCCAGGTTTAATATGGTTTCTAAAATTATTGATTTATTCATTAGCTTATCTTCGAAACCGCTAGTGTTATATTGTTTGTGACAATCAGATTTAGTTGCAATTAGAAAAACTTTCTTGTTTGTATAACTTACAATTTGTTTTTGAATGGCAGCCATATCTTTTTTTATTTCATTTATATGTATTCTATCTGAATTCATGACTTTATTAGCGTCTAATAAATAAAAAATATAATCTGACTCTTTAATTTGATCGAGCCAAGTACGGTGAGAAATTTCTCCACCTCCTACGTCATAGCTTGTACTTATACGCAATGATGCTCCATCTATATTGACCTCCATATTATCGATCTTTCTTACACTTCTAGTTTGTTCATAACTTTTATTTAAATCAATTTTTTGGTTTTGAAGAAAGTCGAATAAAGTGCTTTTTCCTACTTCTCTACTTCCTAGAACAGCAATCCTTTTGCCATCCCAATTTTTTTTGCTACTTTTTGAATCGAACATGTTATCCCAAAAGTATACTGTTGTACCTAAGAGTGCGGCTACACCAAGACCAACAGCAACGAAAACTGGTATCATGAATTAATATCCTTTATAACAATTTAAAAGCGAGGAAATCTAACATAAGCACTCTTTCAAAACATCTTACATTTGCATCTGAAACATACTTGGACTAACAGCACAAATATATGGTATCCAATACTGCACGATAGAAATAATCATCTACAAGATAGGCCAGTTGTATGTGTGTCCTTAAGAAAATAACCATTTACTCATAGTAATCTTTACTATTAGGTTTCAGTAAGTTTCTACAATATTGCAGAGCTATTATTATGCACTTTGACCCCTGCCGTCAATCCCGTAGACATAAACTTGGGAGGTTTTAGTTACGCAGCCTGACGATAATAATCAAACCACACCTGTCTTGGCGCTCGATAGCCCAAGCCCTTTTGAATCCTAGTCTGATTATAATATAGCTCAATATAGCCAATAATATCGCTAATGGCTGCAAACCTCGTTTTATAATCTTGGTGATATACTAGCTCATTCTTCAATACGCCCCAGAAGCTCTCTATAGGTGCGTTGTCGAAACAATTGCCTGAGCTATGCTGAAGAAACCGTAGAGCTAAACTTGGTAAACTAAGCGTATTCACAGGAGTTTACCATGACCAAGAAATTAAGAACCTACAGTGACGAATTCAAAGCCGAAGCCGTCAAGAAGATAGTAGATAATAAGGGTAATATTTCAGCGACTGCAAAGCAGCTTGGCATCGCCATGCAAACCTTATCGAACTGGCAAAATAAAGCGAATCAAGGCAAGCTTAAAGGGTCTGAGCAATACGATCCTGAGCTCGTAGCCGTACTAGAAGAGAATAAGCGCCTTAAACGGCAACTCAAAGTTGCCGAGGAGGAACGAGACATTCTAAAAAAGGCGACGGCGTACTTTGCCAAGCACAGCTAATCAGGTACGCCTTTATCAAAGATAATCAGCAGATATTTAATATTACCACTATGTGCCGTGTGCTGAGCGTAAAGCCCTCAAGTTACTACGATTGGTTGGGTCGTGACATCAGCGCTCAGCAGATACATCGTAACCAGTCTGAGCTACTGGTCAAAGCGGCACACAGTGAAACGAAGGAGCGCTACGGCTTTGAGCATCTAAATGAACAAGGGTATGATATCAGTCGATACATGGTCAGACGTATTAAAGAAGAGCATGGCATCAAATGTCGTCGCCACAAGCGCTTTAAAGTGACCACCGACTCCGATCATAACAAGCTGGTTTATGACAACGTATTAGATCAGCAGTTTGAAGTCAACCGCCCTAACGAAGCATGGGTCAGTGATATCACCTATATCTGGACAACCGAGGGCTGGCTGTGCTTAGCAGGAGTGAAAGACTTATACACCAAAGAGCTGGTCGGCTATGCCATCAACAAACGCATGACCGCAGATTTGGTCTGCCGTGCCCTTAATATGGCGATCAAGAACAAACGCCCAAGCAAGGGACTAATTGTTCACTCTGACAGAGGAAGCCAGTATTGCAGCCATGCCTACCACAAGATCATCAAGCAGCGTCTGTTTATAGGCTCAATGAGTGGCAAAGGCAATTGTTTCGACAACGCACCTATAGAGAGCTTCTGGGGCGTATTGAAGAATGAGCTAGTATATCACCAAGATTATAAAACGAGGTTTGCAGCCATTAGCGATATTATTGGCTATATTGAGCTATATTATAATCAGACTAGGATTCAAAAGGGCTTGGGCTATCGAGCGCCAAGACAGGTGTGGTTTGATTATTATCGTCAGGCTGCGTAACTAAAACCTCCCAAGTTTATGTCTACGGGATTGACGGCAGGGGTCAATTTTCATAGCCACCCTTAGGCATCCATTCCGTTTTAAAGCTTTTAAAGAAGCGCTCGGTAGGTGCATTGTCCCAGCAATTACCCTTTCGGCTCATACTTTGCTTCATGCCTTCACAACTAGACACAGATTCAGCGTATGCCTTGCTAGTGTAATGCGTTCCTTGATCTGAGTGAAACAAGACGCCACTGAGTCTAGGCCTCGTCTGATACGCCATCTGTAGTGCTTTAGTAGTCAGCACACTGTCAGGTGAGTCTGAGTCTGAGTCACTAAAGCCCACCACACGCCGTGCAAATAAATCCAATACTACCGCTAGGTAACACCAGCCGCCTTTGATGCGGACATAGGTCACATCACCCGTCCAGAATTGATTAGGTGCCGTTGGGTTAAAGCTTCGGTCTAAGAGGTTGTCATGCGTTTTAGGCATCTGATCAGCATGCTTGTACTTGTGCGTCTTTTCCTGACAGCTTTTAAGTCCCATGCTTTTCATAAGGTTACCTGCTAAGTAGCGCGCAAGCCTAATTCTGTGCTCGTTCCATAAGATGGTAACAATAGTACGAGTCCCAGCTGATTGTTTGGAGCCGTTGAATATCAGGCGTATTAAGGCTTTTAGTTTCACGCGTTCTATATCTATCGGCTTAGTCTGTATGCCATAGTAGTAGCTGCTTCTAACCACACCGAATAAGTCGCATAGCTTGCGCTTGCTCAAGCTTTTATCTTGCTCTACTAGCGTCTTTATTAGCGATAGACGTTCAGGCTGTCCGATGCCAGCAGAACGGAAGCCTTTTTTAGGGTATCTTTCTCCATCTTAAGCTGTCTAACTTTTAGTTCAAGCTCTTGAATGCGGCGCTGATTATCGGTTCGTGCTAGGCCTTCGGTTGGTCGAATGCCTTGTTTCTCTTTTTTATACTTGCGTATCCAGTTATCTGAGGTTGAGACGCCAACTACTAGCGACTGGACAACCTCAGCAACTTTGCGCTTGTGATCAACGACTAAGCTGATAGCTTCTAATTTGAATTCGCGGGTGTATTCTTGACGTTTGGTAGTCATACTAATTATCCTCTTTAGGGTAGTATAGTATAACCTCTTATGCGCTGTCTAAATCTATTATGCCACTACAACGAACAACCTCAAACCTCATAGGAATTTCACCTGATTTATTAGCACGTCTAAGTGTCAGATTTTTAGACTTAGCTAAACTGAGTAGTTCAATATAATTATCCCCACGAGTAGTCGTTTTCTTAGTTAACATATTTATCTATAACCTAATTTTATGAGTTTTTAATGAAAGCCACTGTGTGAAATCTCTATGATTGTTAATCACCACAAGAGCCATTTAAACTCTTTATCTTTTGCATCCCATTCAAAGTTACTACCAAAATACTCTCTTCCATCGTACTTTATATGTTTGATTATGTACGTATCTATATACTCATGATAATAAATTTCTAACTTTGTTGGGTCAAAATCACTACTAGATATAATCTGATTTTCTTCAAACTGTAGCCCTTTAGTGGTTTCCTTAGCCATAAATATAGCAGTACCTGAAGGTAAATCCATTATCATCCTAGTAGATGAACTAATACGTTTTGTCTTAATTCCGAGTTTTTCTAAGGTATCTAAATCAAGGGAACATTCCCAATCATCATCTCCATTCTCTAAATCTACACTCAACATACAATCACTAGTGAATTCTGCGCCTGATATACACCACAAATTATCCACATCATACAGACAACCACCATCAACAAAATCGTGCTCTTTAGGTATTTGTAAGTTACTTGATTCAGGGTCGTCTAAATAATCAGCGTATTCCTGTAAGTCAATATCTTCATCTTCGAAATACTCATAAGTATCCTTTGCTACTGTACCAGCGTAAATAAATGTACCGTAACCTCTTAGTGCAATAATCATTACTATCTCCTCAATTAAATATTGTACACATACGTTTGTTTTTTACCTTTTATTGAGATTACCAAAATAATTTTATATTGCATAGTATGTAGATCTTCTTTACGACATTATACGTCGTGTTCGATATAATTTTACTATTTAAGAGACTTTGTTAGGTTATACAGCTCGCTACATTTTTTCCATATTCACCCATATTGATACCCATCTGTGCAAAAGACTGAGCTATCCCAGCTGAAAATCTCTTATTATCTGCTCTTTGAAGTTATATTTTATTTATCAATTTAAGAATTTTTTAGTCAAATTCTACAGATGCGTCATTTAATGTCGCACAGGACTCTCGAGTCATTGCAATAGAAATAGATTTAGACGATAGTAATACCAAACAACTATCTATTAAGGGGTGTTATATGAAAAAAATATGTCTGACATTAATTTTGGCAATCAGCAGTACTTGTAGTTTCGCAGGACTGCCTGAGATGATGAATACTTATAAGAATCCAAACACTGCACCGAATGTACCCGAATGTAGGGGTGATAGTTATTGCAACGGATTTATAGCCTTATCTAAACAATGGAAAGATATTCCTGACTCTTATCGTTATAAGGGTGACCATGACATTAAGTACTACGCCAAAAGAGGCTGGACTTATGATGATCAAGGACGAAATAGAGGGCTTTCTATGGGGTTTAGTTGGTCTACAGATAGATCAAATCGTTTTATAGAAGGTGCAGAGTACTATACTGATAATAGAGGGTATATTCCTGACCACTATGAAGGAGGGTTAGCAGTATTGCTATATATAGAAGATCAAAATGGATGGACAAAATAATAGCCTTAACAATAAAAAACGTAGGAATATCAATGAATAAAAGTTTTTTAAAAATAGTGAGTGCTAGTCTATTAAGTTTGATGTACTGCTCAGTTGCGAATGCAGATTTGCAGCGTTTTTATGAGGAGTCAACAGACAGCTGGGATTGTGGCTACAAAAATAGTTTGGGTGAAGTGGTGGTTCCTACTGGTCTGTTTGAGGCTTGTGGAGAGTTTTCTGATGGTTTAGCTTATGTTGGAAAAATAAAAAAGGGCTACGATGAAGAAGGCAATCTAAGCTATAAAAATCTTCAGGGCTTTGTTGATAACAAGGGTAGATTGGTTATTCCTGTTGAGCATGAAGCTAATGATACAGGTATGGATACTGACTATAAGAGCTTTAGTGAAGGGCTAGTGGCTGTTTATCGTAATGGTAAGTATGGGTATATGAATAAGCAACGAGAACTTATCATTCCCTATCAGTATCAATCAGCAGAAGCATTTCAAAATGGGTTGGCAGTCGTAAGCTTGAAAGAGAAATATGGAGCTATTGATCAATCAGGAAACACTATTGTTCCTTTTAAATTTAATTTTCTTCACTCTTATTCAGATGGACTGGCTCAGTATACTGAAAGTAATCACTGGAATAATGGCAGTCAATATGGTTTTGTTGATACCAATGGCAATATCTCAATTAAAGCAAAATGGGATCGTGCTTGTGATTTTTCAGAAGGTTTAGCAGCCGTTCGAGTGGGTGACTATGAGACTGGTAAATGGGGTGTTATCGATAAATCTGGTAATTTTATCGTGGAACCTAAGTACGATGCGCCTAATATTCAAACTTGGAGCGACGCATACTACGATGATTGCTACTACAAAGAAGGTAAAATAAATATGTATCAATACACTGATGTTAGTAAACCACACGAAAGTAGTATTACAAGATATACGCTTGACAATCAAGGTAATGTCATTAGTGAAACGTTCTATGCTAATTGGGATGCTGTTATCAAAAAATATGAATCTCAGAGTTGGTAAAAGTATACTAAGGAATACGCTATGAATAATTATGTTCAATCAGTCGCTATGCAGCCCTCTTGGATGACTCGTACTACACTAAACGATATAGGTCAGTTGATTCAAAAAAGCACTTGGCAGTTTGAAGAGGATATTAATCTTACTGATAAAGTGAATCTTAGCGACGTACAAAAAACATCCGTTACCCGTATAAAATGCACTGAAAAATACAATACTTGGCAAGAGATGATAGCTTGTCAAGCTTATCAGCTATGCTGCGATAAAAGCTCATCTGAGTTTACAAAACAAGAGTTTCTAGACAGATTTGAGAACGATCTCGACAAAAGATGGCCTGGTAGGAAAGATATAGAGGGAACTGTTGTACATTGTTTAGGGGTGATGAGGAAAAGCAATCAACTAGAGCAGTTAAGTAGAGATTCATATCGCTTATTGGATGAAAGCTCAATACAAGGACTTGATGTTCAGACATCTCATGACGTTTTGACTACTGAAAAGAATAGAGATCCTTATAATGTAGGCAGTATTATCAAAGACGGATGTTTTTTACCTCAATCTAAGATTGAGATGGTACTTAAGCGTCTTCAAGCTAAGAAAAACCTCATACTTCAAGGCCCTCCCGGCACTGGTAAGACTTGGCTTGCTAAAAGATTAGCCTTTGCTTTAATCGGTCAACGTGACGACAGCAAAGTACGAGCTGTGCAGTTCCATCCAAACCTATCCTATGAAGACTTTATCCGTGGTTGGCGTCCATCAGGCGAGGGCAAGCTGACATTGGTAGATGGTCCTTTTATGGAAGTTATTAAAACTGCCATAGATGATCCTGAGTCAAAATACGTCATCGTCATTGAAGAGATTAACCGAGGAAACCCAGCTCAGGTATTTGGTGAGATGCTGACGTTACTTGAGACTGATAAAAGAACACCGGATGAGGCTTTAGAGCTGTCTTATAGAAAGTTTGCTGGTGAACGTGTTTATATACCCAGTAATTTATATGTCATCGGCACAATGAATATTGCTGACCGCTCGCTTGCATTGGTTGATTTGGCCCTGCGTCGCCGTTTCGCCTTTATCGATCTTGAACCGACACTAGGTAAATATTGGCGTGACTGGGTAGAAGATAATAATGGTATTGACCCAAAATTCTTAAGTGACATTGAGCAGCGTATTAATGCTTTAAATGAAGAGATTACTGTAGACCCTAGTCTTGGCGCTCAATTTCAAGTAGGGCATAGTTATATCACGCCAGCCGTTGGGATGAATATCACAGATGCTAAAGAGTGGTTCGGTGAAGTGGTAGAGACAGAAATAGGTCCTTTACTCGATGAGTATTGGTTCGACGACCTTGAGAAATCTCGAAAAGCCCAAAGACGCTTAATTGAAGGCTTGTAGAGATATGTCTGTTGCAGAAGGTTTATCTATAGAACCCCTTGAAGATGTTCAGCACATAGGCAAGATACCTGTTCGTAATCTTTGGCTACTCATGCTTTATGCATCGGATATCTGTAAAGAGCTCAATGCCGCTAATGTCGCTGTTGAAGATAATCCTGATGATATTCCAGACTTAGTCGCTGAGATGCTCTGTCGACGGGTCGAACATCGCATTCAGCGTAACCTAAGTTATAGCTATCAGACTCGTGATGCCGTGCTCAGTCGCGTGCGTGGCAGAATAGACCTTCTAGGTACTGAAAGAGGCAGGTTGCTTGAGCGGGGTAAGATCTCCTGCCACTTTGATGAGTTAACCATTGATACGCCGCGTAATAGGTATGTCCGAGCGGCTCTTGAGGCTATCTCTAAAGTCGTTAAACGAAAAGATCTAGCTCATCGGTGTCGATCGCTAGATATACGTCTAAGACGAATGGGTGTTAGTCAAATACGCCCTAGTCGTAGTGAAATATCAGTGGATAGGTTTGGAAGACATGATGCTGAGGATAAGCCCATGGTAACGGCCGCACATCTTGCCTTTAATCTAGCACTGCCAACAGAGTCTAAAGGTACAAGACAGCTGTTTTCACCAGAACGAGACAATCTGCCATGGCTGCGTAAGCTTTTTGAAAAAGGAGTGGCTGGGTTTTATAGTACGGTTCTGTCAAATCAATGTTATCGTGTCAGTGCAGGGAAAGTACTTAAGTGGCAAATAGGTGATAAAAGCTCAGATATAGATAAGATACTTCCTAGTATGAAGACTGACATCATCATCGATAATATCGACTTAGCACATCGCATCGTTATCGATACCAAATTCAATTCTGTTGTTACAAGTGGTTGGTATCGAAATGAAACATTAAGAAGTGGATATCTTTATCAAATGTACGCTTACTTAAGGTCTCAAGAGAGTAGTGACGACCCGCTCAATGAGAACGCTTATGGTCTATTTATTCATCCTTCGGTCGGCAAAAGCATGAATGAGTATGTTGTTATAGATAATCATAAAATTAAATTTTCTACTGTAGATTTAGGAGCGACTGCTATAGAGATTCGAGAGCAGTTATTAAAAATTATTAAAAGCGCTGATGATACAATTTCATAGTAAAATATATTTACTAAAATAATTGATGATTTTAAGCATTTTTTCAAATAGAGTTATTGACATAAAGTTTAAAGTTCAATTAAATGATAGCGTGAAAATCAGATAAGAGTACAATTTTCTAAAATACATCACTAACTAATTAGGAAGCATATAATGACAACTGAAAAAGATACTGCTATAGAGCCATGGATGGAAGAGCTTTGGACGTGGGCAGATAAAATTGAACTATCAGAAGAAGATCTGCCACGCGATGTCAACGCTTTAATTGCCTTAGAAAAGTTAGACCTAAGTGGAAAAGCTATAATCGAAATACTCCCAGAAAGTATTTGTAACCTTAAATTTTTAGAAGAGCTACGTTTAAAATTTACGTCGATTAAAAAACTACCTGAACATATTGCTAACCTTATTAATTTAAAAGTACTAAGCCTCAGTTATACCAATATCGACGCGCTACCAAAGAATGTATGTGACCTTATAAGTTTAGAAGAGTTATATATAGATAGTATGTCACTTAAAAAGCTACCTAAAAATCTTAATAACCTTGTCAATTTAAAGAGACTCAATGTTGGATGGAATTATGAACTTGAAGCTCTTCCAGAAAGTGTATGTGACCTTATAAATTTAGAAGAGTTACATATAGATAGGATTTCACTTAAAAAGCTACCTAAAAATTTTAATAATCTTGTTAATTTAAAAACCCTCAATATTGGGGGAAATCCTGAGCTTGAAATACCTCCAGAACATATAACTGAACTAGCTAATTTAAAAGAATTATATCTAAATGGTATGTCCTTGAAAAAGCTACCTAAAAACCTTGGTAGTCTTACGAATCTAGAAAAATTAGATATTAGCGGAAATTACAACCTTAAAAAACTTCCAGATAGTATAACTCAGCTTGTCAATTTAGAAACACTTGATATGTTGATGAGTGGTGTTACCACTTTACCACTAGATATAGGAAATCTGCAAAAACTTAAGTCATTAGATATTAGCCATACTAAAATTAAAACTATACCTGATAGTATAAGCGAGTTAGATAATTTAGAAACGTTGTCATGTAGTTCTATCAGCTCAAATAAACTACCAAAAAACTTAATAAATCTTTGGATTAGAGGCTCTAATATTGATGAAGTAACACAAAATATATTACAGTTGTCTAAACTAAAGTCATTAGGTATCGATGAAACTAATTTAAAAAAACTACCAGAAAACATAGGTGACCTTAAAAGTATAGAGTATTTGTCACTTAGTTTTAATAAGTTAAATAGTCTCCCTGATAGTATTGGTAAATTAATAAGTCTGAAAGAAATTAATTTGACTGGCAATAAACTTAAGGTGTTGCCAGAAAATATCGGTAATTTAAAAGCACTGAAGGAACTTAAGTTATACAACAATAATTTGAATACACTGCCTGAGAGTATTGGTAACTTAAAAAAAATAAAAGAACTTGATATTGGTGATAATAACTTAAAAATACTACCTGAAAGTATTGGTAATTTAAAAGCATTGAAAGAACTTAAGTTATACAACAACAATTTGAATACACTGCCTGAGAGTATTGGTAACTTAAAAGCACTGAAAGAACTTAAGTTATACAACAATAATTTGAATACACTGCCTGAGAGTATTGGTAACTTAAAAAAAATAAAAGAACTTGATATTGATGATAATAACTTAAAAATACTACCTGAAAGTATTGGTAATTTAAAAGCATTGAAAGAACTTAAGTTATACAACAACAATTTGAATACACTGCCTGAGAGTATTGGTAACTTAAAAGCACTGAAAGGACTTGATATAAGCAATAATAACTTGAGCATACTACCTGATAGCATAGCTAAGTTAAAGGCATTAGAGTTTTTAAGTCTTAGTGATAACCAACTAACCGATTTGTCTAACAGAGTCATTCAATTCTTGGAAGGTTTAGGACTTACTATAAATGATTGGCAGCTAGATATTGACGAGCCAGTCGTAAGCCAAGAGCCAAGTCATGATATGTACTTAGATGAAGTGCCTGATAGTGTTGCTATTGGCGAAGTAGAGTTAGGTGAGGATGATATTGAAGCAATAGAGCAAGAAGTCATTAATGTTCTTGATAGAATTATTCAAGATAATATTGCTAGTTTTGATGAACATTCAGGCTATAAAGTACGTCCAGGTTATGGGTATGATAAGTTCTACTTAGACTTTGTTGATGGATCTTATGACATGAGCTTACAGAGTCTTGTACATTATATTATGTACGAGGATGGTCATTATCAAAAATTCTTGAATAAGTCGCAATACGCTAGACTTATACATATTGTACATCAGTATCCAGAGTCCATTTTTGGTCTTGATGAGGATTTAGATAATAATTATGAGCAGATACAGTATGAGTTAATCGATAGAGTCTATGCTGCATCTATCAAATTTGTAGCTATCACTTTAATTAATAGTGGTTTTGATGTTAGAAGTACTTTTGCAGATTATTTAGAAGGCTGGGATGATAATGAGTAATACAGATATCTTTATAGAAAATGAATCACTGCACGTGACTGAACCTGCAATGCTAATACGGATTAATGAGTTGTTTCGAGATGACATGTCTGCTAGCGAGCTTTATGACGCTACTCGTGGTTGCTGGAAAGTTAGTCTCAATCGAGCTAATAATGTTGAATATGCCTTATCAATATATAAGGGCATCGTACGTGAAGTATACCTGGTAACTGCATGGCATGAGGCTGATCCAACAGCTCACGAAAAAAACAAGGGGCGTTTTCAATTTATTGGTCACATTGCTGAGGATGCTGTCAGAGATAAATATAAACATAAGTCAGTAAAGCATTATTTTCAAAAAGGAAACTCAAACCCTGTGATGTACATCAATTGCTAATTCTATACATAAATTTATAAAGATCAATTCAAATAAGACAAGCTCTATAAAATACAGTATAGCTTGTCTTATTTACGTTCTGACCCTTGCCGTCAAATCTGTACAGTTAAACTTGGGAGGTTTTATTTATGCAACTTAACTATAATAATCAAACCACACTTATTGTAGTGGCGTATTAAAGTTGGAGTGTGTTTAATAAATGCTTCATATAAAAAAGCCAGACAACTTAAGCTGTCTGGCTTTTTTGATGATTAATACTCATTTTTTTTCTTTATCCGTCCGCCATAAAGCATGCTCACATATTGTGCATAACCAACTATTTTTGGCACGCATATAAGGAATATCAGCAGGTACTTCAATTGGACAAGCATAGCCGCAGTATTCACATACCACATCGTCTAAGTAGGCATAACACTGAGCAACTGTCTCAAAGAATACCTGAGGACTTACCTCATACTTCTCACAGATGGTTTCGACATGTGCGATATAATCACCTTTATTATCGTATGCCCAGTAATCCTCACATATCTTGATACCATATGGACTCTGCGTCATATTGGGTTGAAGTTTGACACTCATCATACTCTCCTCAATAGCTGCCATAATCAGAGTGCGGTAATAGCTCGTAGAGCTCGCTTTGAAGCTGACTGCTCATATCTTTTATAAAGTACCCATCCTGAGCATCCAAACGCTTCTGCACCCACACACGCATCGCCATATCATTATCAAAGCATCGCTTCACTCCTAAGAAGCGTGCGAGTTGATGACCAGATGAGATGTACAACTCACGCATTAATGCATTAGAGATAAGGTTTGCATCCTCGCTGATTGCACCATCAGGTTTAAACTCACCAGATAGCTCCTCATAATTGATGATTTTCATTGTGACGTCTCCTTGTCAGTTTGTGCATTCGTGATTAGTGTTTCAGCTCCAGAGCTATTCGATGCGCTGGTTAACTTCTCCTTACTCGCTAAGAGCAAGTTATCCATCGCTGAGCCATCTTGACGGGTGATATCAGGCACATAACGGCTATACACACGAAACAGCATCTCCGTACTACTGTGACCCATCTGACGAGCTATCCACTCAGGATTCTCACCAGCAGCGAGCCAAAGCGTCGCTGCCGTGTGCCGAGTTTGATAAGCACGCCTATGTTTCAGACCGAGGAGGGCAAGGGTGGGCTTCCATACCCGCCTATTCACATTACGGTACTCCATCGGATTGCCTTGTGAATTGCAAAACACAAAATCTGACTTACCAAAGGTGAGTGCCTTCTGGTCTTGCAGTGCGTCATACACTAACTGTGACATCGCAATATCACGTTGTGAGCCTAATGTCTTAGTCGGACCCATCTCACCATTAACTAATGCCTCTCTTATACTAATCTCACGGCGATCAAAATTAATGCACTCCCACTTCAGCCCATCTATTTCACTGGTACGCATTCCTGTAAAGAAGCGAATAGTGTAGTAGGGCTTATAATCCGCACGGACATGTTTTAAAATCAGCCATACCTCACTCAATGTAAACGGATTTACATCCGGACGAGCTTGTTTAAGATTCTTAATATTTTTATAAGGCATCTCAAACTCATGGCGATCTGATGCTTCTTCTAGTATCATACGAAGTAGTATCATAATCTGATTGATTCGTGCTACTGACAGACTTGACTGACCATCTTTACCGTAACGAACTTTGGCGAGGGAGCTACGGAAGGTCAGCAAGTCTGATTTTTTTATGGCATGTACCGCTTTACCACCAAATTCAGGTAACAAATACTTGTCCAAAATAATCTGTATCTTTTGCCGATAGCTCGGTCGCCATTCAATCTTCCTCTCCTCAAAAAACGTTTCCGAAAACTCCTTAAAAGTTGGATTACGACTGATACAAGCTTCGGCTCTATCAGCCAGTACCATCATTTCCTGTGCCCGTTCACTCTTTGGGAAGTAAGCAGCGTAGTCGAAGATGCCTAGGGTTATTTCAGCTTCCATTTTTTTCAAGATTTGCGCTAATTTTTTACGATTAGCTGGATTGTCTTCTAAACTGGTTTTCTCTCGACAGCGCTTACCTAAGTAGCGGAAGTCAACGACCAGCTTGCCAAACCGTCCTCGCATAGTAGCCATAGTAATTCTCCTTTTATTACTGAAGTGCCATACCGTTGATGGCGCTCATAACTGGCTTACACATATCCTCTTCGATACGCTCCCATACGTACAAAATCTTGCGACCGCCGAAAGGACGAATGTAATGGATGTTTTCAATCAAAACAGTGTCTTTCATTTGATTGCGGATAGTACGTGCGTCGTACTTGATGCGTTCGGCTAACTCATCAGTTGTTAAATAAGTATTGCTCATAGTGTTTACCTCTTTTCAGTTATTAAGTAATTGCATTAAGTGATAGAATAGAAAATATTTTATCAGCCTGTAAAAATGCACCTTTGAAGTATCAGCTGTGATTTACCTGCTTAGAGGTAATTAGTAACCGATTTGTGTACTATATTATCTTTTTACCTCAATGTAAAGCATTTTTACCCGAAAAGAGGTATTAATTATGATTGTGTCTAAACTTCCTGTTATTTTGGCAGAGAAAAAATTGCGTGTAGCAGATGTTGTAAGAGCAACAGGTATGAGTAAATCAACCCTTCATAAACTATATAATGAAGAGTCATCAAGAATTGATTTCAATACTATCGACCAGTTATGTGAGTTTTTAGACGTGCAGGTAGGTGACTTGTTTATCTATAAGCCAAATACTGAAGATGTGGGTGACCAGTCTTGAAGACTTACAAAACTGGAAATATATGAGTAGAGAAACAGCTGTATAGCCTTATATAAAAGGCGCTTTAAAGTATGCAATTAAGGTTGGGGTTATTTTTTATATTTACTTTTCCATGATTTGGTCACGTTCTGGTCACGCTATGAGGTCAATCTACAAAAGTAATGGAAAAGAAAAAACAACGTTAAGAAAATATTTTTTAGCGTTGTTTTTTATAAAGGTAGGGATGTAAGTTGGGGTCAATTATAGAATCAGTGTTTATAGCGTGGGCACGAAATGGTCACGTTTTGGTCACGGTGCTGATTTTGAGACTTTTATCTCGTTAGATTAACTTAATAATTTGATTGAACAATAAGATATAAAAACGCTACAAGCCTTGAAAATTGGACAAAAAAAAGCCTCACTGTTAAGTGAGGCTTTTTAAGTATTTGGAGCGGGAAAAGAGATTCGAACTCTCGACCCCAACCTTGGCAAGGTTATGCTCTACCACTGAGCTATTCCCGCTAATCATCAATTAACTATCGTCAGTTGATGAAGGCGTATTATACGCAGTTTTTTTTAGGTGTCAACACCTATGACGAAAAAAATTAAAGTTATTAAAATAGGCATGTCATACAACCGCATAGATATGTTATAACAGTTTCTTATAATATGTATTCCAAAAGCTTTGTAGTACATAAATAAGCTGGGACGCACTTTATAATTTAACCTCAATCACATTCACAATTATCAATACTTACAAAGATAAGTCATAAGGATAAAAAATGAGTCAACAATATACCATCGCTGATTATTTGTTTGATCGTGTCGCAGAAGCGGGTGCATCTGAGATATTTGGCGTACCTGGTGATTTCAATTTAACTTTTTTGGATAACGTTCTAGCCTCTGACAAGCTACGCTGGGTGGGCAACACCAATGAGCTAAATGCTGGCTATGCTGCTGATGGCTATGCACGTGAGCGTGGGTTTGCCGCTATGGTGACGACCTTTGGCGTAGGCGAGCTGTCAGCGATTAACGCAACTGCAGGTTCTTTTGCTGAGTACGCACCTGTATTGCATATCGTAGGTGCACCAAGCACGGCTCTACAAGATTCAAAGCGCCGTATTCATCATTCGCTTGGCGATGGCGTATTCAATCATTTTATTAAGATGGTCGAGCCAGTGACGGTGGCCCGTGCGCAGCTTACGCCTGAAAATGCTGCCTCAGAAATTGATAGAGTGATTCGCTTGATTCTCAAAAAGCATCGTCCAGGTTACCTATTGCTATCACCAGACGTTGCGCGCCAGCCTATCTATCCACCAACGACCAAGTTGATCGATAGCCAAGAAGATATTACTAGCCAAGCGGCATTATCAGATTTTAAGCAAGCACTAACCGAGTTTTTGCCAAACAAGACCACGACGCTAATGGCAGATTTGATGGTGCATCGTTTGGGATTGCAGTCGCAGCTCAAGGCACTGATCGCTGATACAGATATTCCTTATACCACGCTATCTTGGGGCAAAACGCTGCTTGATGAAAATAGTGATCGTTGGGCAGGCACTTATGCGGGTGTTGCTTCGCGTCCAATTGTCAAAGATGCGGTAGAAAACTGCGAGTGCCTGATCAAAATAGGGGTGCAATATACGGATACAACTACCGCAGGGTTCAGCCAAGATATCAACGAAGATGTGGTAGTAGATTTGCATTATGAGCGTGCATCAATCAGCGGTCAGAATTTTGCACCGATTGCGCTAAAAGATGCGTTGCAAGTCTTGCATGAAGTCATGACCTCTGGCATCAAAATCGTGCCAAAACCTTTCTGTGAAGAAGTTAAGCCGCACGAACAAAAAGGTAAAGACAGTGAGGCTATCCGCCAAGATGATTTGTGGCATATTATCGCTGACCGCTTAGATCACAATAACTTGGTGTTTTCTGAACAAGGAACGGCTTATTTTGGTATCAGTGATGTGCGCCTGCCAGAAGGGGTGACATCATATGGGCAGCCGATGTGGGGGTCAATTGGTTACACGTTGCCTGCCAGCTTGGGCGCGGCGATCGCATCACCAGATAAGCGTAGCGTGTTATTGATTGGGGATGGCTCAGCATTGCTAACGATCCAAGAGCTAGCGGTCATGATTCAAGAGCGCATCAATCCTGTGATCGTCTTAATCAATAATGACGGCTATACGGTAGAGCGTGCGATTCATGGCGAAAACCAGTACTATAATGATATTCCTAAATGCGATTGGCAAATCATGCCGCGAGCGTTTGGCGCGACAGAAGAAAATAGTGTACTACTCAAAGCAGAGTCAGCAGGCGAGCTAAAATCTGCTCTCGACAAAGCTGCTGCGACTACCGATAAGCTTGTAATGATCGAGGTAATTGCAGACAAGCATGATATTCCGCCATTGCTAGCAGATATCAGCGCCGCACTGAAACCAAAAAAGGATTAAGTCATTCGCAGAAGCTCGCTCAATAGAAGTAGAAAACCCCATTTAGCAAAATAGCTAGATGGGGTTTTTTGCATTTTTTTATCATACGGATTAATTAATCAGCGTTTGCTCTTATGTCAGTTTGCAGACTTTAGTATCATGGCGGATTGGGCTACGTTCAGCCTTTATAGTAAACAGGAGATGGCCCCGTCGTGATTTGGTTAAAAATGCTTATCGGCGCATTGATGGTACTGGCGATTCAAATGTTCGCCCAAACCCGATTTTTCTATTTGGCGGCACTTGCGCCGCTATTCCCCACTTTTACGTTAATCAGTCACTTTATCGTTGGTACTGAGCGCAGTCCTACTGATTTAAGGGTTGCCTTGATATTTAGCATGCTGGGCGTGATACCGCATTTGATTTATACCTTAGTGGTATTTTTTAGCATCAGTTATATGAGCTTATATAAGGCACTAATGCTAGGTGTGGTCGCTTGGACGGTTGCGGCTGCGATTCTGGTACTGACATGGCAATACATTCAGGGTTAAGTAATATTAAGAGGTAAACTCTTTTATCGCAGCAATAGCATTTTATAAGCTTAACTTTAATATTTGAGTGTTTTCTCTTGAGGTGTTTTTATTGATTTAGTATTGGCTGCTAGTTCTGATGGTGATGCTAATATCATCATAAGTAATTGTCATTCATATTTTGAATAACGGCCGCTTATGATAGGCTCACTGGTGTAATATCTACTAACAGCAAGATAACGAAAACCCCATCGCAATCAATTACTATTCTTAATAATAAAAAATAGGGCTCAAAAAAAATGGATACCTTAAATATCCTGTATCTCGTAGGCGCAGTACTAATTTTCGCCAGTATCATGGCGAGTACATTGTCAGCGCGCTTAGGCGTACCATTGTTGTTGCTGTTTTTGATAGTGGGTATGTTGGCAGGCGAGCAGGGTATCTTGGGTATTGAGTTCTCTCAATATGCGCTAGCCAATTTCGTTGGGCAGGCCGCATTAGCCTGTATCTTGCTAGATGGTGGTTTACGTACGTCCTTTAAATCGTTCCGAGTAGGGCTAAAACCTGCGATTACGCTGGCCACGTGGGGCGTGTTGGTCACGGTCATGGTGCTAGGGGTCTTTGTCACTTGGCTACTTGATGTCGATTGGCGCGTTGGTTTGCTGATGGCTGCGATTGTCGGCTCTACCGATGCCGCTGCCGTATTTTCTCTATTACGTAATGGCGGTGTCAAGCTTAACGACCGTGTACAAGCCACGCTTGAACTTGAGTCTGGTGCCAACGATCCTTTGGCTATTTTATTAGTCACTGGTTTGATTGCACTAAATGTTGATCCTGCTGGTCAGACAGTGTTTGGCTTTTTAGTTTTATTACTACAGCAGCTGAGCTTTGGGCTAGGAATGGGCTTATTGTTCGGTTATTTCTTATCCCGATTATTGCCCAAGGTGCATTTAGCAGAAGGCATGTACGCCATTTTAATCCTCTCCGCTGGCTTGGCTGTGTTCGCCGCAACCAACCTCATTGGCGGCAGTGGATTTTTGGCGGTATACCTCACTGGTGTGCTAATCGGCAACCACAAGGTACGTTCAACAGAGCATGTCATGCGAGTGATGGACAGCTTTGCTTGGTTGTCGCAGGCGGTGCTTTTCGTAGTATTAGGACTGCTGGTCACTCCGTCAAACGTCCTCAATGTCTGGCATTATTCGGTTGCGATCGCGCTCTTTATGATCTTTGTAGCGCGTCCTATTGCCGTCTATACCAGCGTCAAACCTTTCAAATTTAAAGACAGAGAGATTGGGTTTATCTCTTGGGTTGGTTTGCGCGGCGCAGTGCCTATTACCTTGGCAATTTTACCCGTCATGGCTGGTATAGATAACGCTTTTATGCTGTTTGATATTGCCTTTGGCGTCGTGGTTCTGTCGTTGATTTTGCAAGGCACAACCATCCCGACGATGGCCAATCTGTTTAAGGTACGTATTCCAACCAATAAAGACCCAAAAGAGGAGCATGAAGTCTGGGTATCCGATAAGGCCAGTATCACGCTGTATGAGTTTGAGGCAAAGTCGGGCGCATTTGCCATTGGGCGTCATCCTATGGGTATCTCCAAAGGTATTAACCCAGATGAAATCAGTGTCTTTGCGCTAGTCCGTAATCAGCAAATCGTAGTAGTCGATGACAACACAAAGCTAAAATTCGGTGACAGTGTTTGGTATGCGATGAGAGGTAATCACGCGAGCAAAATCGCCAAGATTTTCAATGACACAACATTAGATCGCAAAGCTATCGATGACTTCTATGGCGATTGGTTGCTATCACCGAGTGTTAAGCTTGGAGACTTGCCATTTTTTACAGGAATTATGGCGTCTGAGACACTGGTAAAAACACTTAAAACGTCCGATGAAGACAGCGCAAAAAACATGTGGGAGCAGACGGTGGCCGAGTACGTAAAATCACATTTAGGTACCGCGCCAGTGTCGGGCGATACCGTTGTGGTGAGTGACGAGTGGTCATTGGTCATTAAGGAAGTCGATGACAAAGGGAAGCTAAGAACCATTGGCCTAAAGTACCAACAACCGTCTGCAATAGTGTAATAAACCTAGTGGTATCTTATAATAAGTTCATCATTTTATTCAAAAAGTCAGCCGCTTGTTTAGGCTGATTTTCTCGATATGCCCAATGGTGCTCGACATCATAGCTTGCCTCATCAGGCAGTAGTATTTTCATCAGGCCCATACCCTCATAACGCTTCGCTAAATCACGCGGCAAGTAGCCAACATGGTGACCTGCAAGGATAAGCTGGGCTGTCGCCTCCATATGATAAGTAGTCGCGCTTAATGTCTTGGGGCGAATATGATTGATATGATGCTCTACCACATAGCCTCTTTTTATCCACGGATAGTTCTGTTCTAAATCCTCAAAAGTTAATCCGTCTGAGTTGTAAAACAATCTATGTTCGCGTCCACAGCAGACCACTTGTTTTTCAACAAATGCTGGCTTAAAGGTCAGTAAAGGTGGAAAGCTGCCAAAATAACCCACGCCAATGTCACTCTCGTTACTTAAGAGCTTTTCTAACATGCTCTCAGGACTTTGTACGTCGATAGAAAAGTGTATTAACGGGTTATTACGGTAGCTATTGGCTAGACGTTGTCTAAGTGCATCATAAAAAAACTTGGGCATCTGATCAATCAAGCAAAGCCTTATGTGCCCGCCGTGAACTGAGTCTAATTGTTTAATATAATGCAGCTGATGTTGAAAGTTGGCGACTGATTCGGTAAAGCCCAAACATGCCTCGTAAACAGCGGCACCGTCCTCTGTGAGTTTAAATCCTGCTCGACCACGATGACACAGCGTCATCCCTAAGCGGTCTTCTAAATGCGTCAAATGCCCACTGATCACAGAAGTAGTGACATTCAAACGCGACTGGGCGGCCGTCACGCCTTGGCACTCTACGATAGCCATAAAGCTGCGTAGTGTTTTGATGTCTATCTTTATCAGTTCATCCAATATCAAAAGCGGCTCCTTATTTATTAAATCAATATCATCTTTCTTTTAATCGATACCACCTTTCATAAACTTCTAATAGTGACCTATAAGCGCACTTTAGTACGAAAAAATAGAAGTTTACTTCTAAATTTTACCATGGTTCCTTCTCTTATATTTATGTATTGTCAATGGCATGTAGCAAATTGTGTACTTAAACCAAATAGAACAAGGAAGTAACTTATGACATTCAATCAACCATTAAGCGGCAATGATATGCCAAGATTTGGCGGTTTCGCTTCTATGATGCGTCTGCCAACTCAAGCCGATGCTGAAGGGTTAGATGTGGCGTTCGTTGGCGTACCTTTAGATATTGGTGCATCCAACCGTAGCGGTGCAAGATTGGGTCCTAGACAGATTCGTGATGAGTCAAGAATGATTCGTCCCTACAATGTGGCCACTCGTGCTGCGCCTTTTGAGTCATTACAAGTCGCTGACATCGGCGATGTGCCTATCAATACATTCAACCTGCTAAAAAGCGTTGATATCATTGAAAAATTCTATACCGATAAAATCGTCAAACACGGCGCGATTCCTCTAACATTAGGCGGCGATCATACTATCGCGTTACCTATCCTACGTGCACTTGCCAAAAAACATGGTCCTGTCGGCATGGTACATATCGATGCTCATGCTGATATCAATGATGATATGTTTGGCGAAAAAATCGCTCATGGTACGCCGTTCCGCCGCGCTGTTGAAGAAAACCTTATCGATGGTAATCGTGTGGTGCAGATTGGTCTACGTGGTACAGGCTATAGCGCAGAAGAGTTTGACTGGTCAACTGAACAGGGATTCCGCGTGGTACCTGCTGAGGAGTGCTGGTATAAGTCCTTAACACCGCTTATGGCTGAAGTACGTGAAAAGCTAGGTGATGGTCCTGTCTACTTGAGCTTCGATATCGACGGTATTGATCCTGCATTTGCCCCAGGTACGGGCACTGCTGAAATCGGTGGTCTGACCTCTACTCAAGGTATCGAAATCATTCGCGGTATGCGTGGCCTAGACGTGGTGGGCGGTGATTTGGTCGAAGTATCACCACCGTATGATCCATTTGGTAACACCTCGGTATTGGCGGCGAATTTATTGTTTGAGATGCTATGTATCCTGCCGGGCGTACGCTATGACGACAAGGTTAAAGCGGTTTACTAATCACCATCAATGATTACCTCTATAATGAGCAACCTTTGCAGCCAGTAATTAGTGACTAATAATCGGTATGAAAGAAAAAATACAAAGGTTGTTTTGAGGTATTGATAATTATCTGAATATTTAGCGAAATTTTTTAGGATGACTGACCCATGACCCAATTGACGCAAACGCCTTCTTCTTTGTCTGACACATCATCATTGACCTGTGGTGAGCTATTGGTGCAGTGGCTAGAATATTATGGTGTAGAGACCGTTTTTGGTATTCCTGGTGTACATACGGTAGAGCTGTATCGCGGCCTTCCAAATACCAATATTCGTCATGTGACGCCGCGTCATGAGCAAGGCGCTGGGTTTATGGCGGACGGCTACTATCGTGCCTCTGGTAAAATTGGGGTGTGTTTTATTATCACTGGCCCTGGTATGACCAATATCATGACGGCGATGGCACAGGCATTGGCTGATTCGATACCGATGCTAGTGATTTCTAGCGTCAACAAAGTCAAAGACACGGGTAGTGGCGAAGGGCATTTGCATGAATTGCATGATCAGCAAGGCATGATTAGCAAAGTAGCATTGACGAGTAAGACCATTTGGCAACCTGAATCGCTACCGAAGGTCATTGCAGAAGCTTTTGCCTTATTTAATGGGGCACGTCCTGGGCCAGTACATATTCAGCTGCCTATCGATATTATCACTGCTGATGCCAGTCATGTTGCTAAGCCGCCTAAGTTAGATGCTGTAGCAAATAGCGAAGCTGGTACAAATAATTTGAGCCTACCACAGGTCACAAGACCACTGCCGAATCCTGCGCAATTAGACCTAATCGTACAGTCATTAGAAACCGCGAAAAATCCTGTAATACTTTATGGGGGCGGCTGCGTCGATGTCGATCACGATGCACAGCGATTGGCAGAGCTGATAGATGCGCCAACGTTTTTGACGATTAATGCCAAAGGTTTGCTGCCACCTGGTCATCCATTAAGTTTAGGTAGTAACCAGTCGTTAGACGCAGGCCGCGCCGTGATTACCGAGGCCGACTGGGTGTTAGCGATTGGTACTGAGCTTGGCGAGACTGACTATGATGTGTTCTTTAATGGTGGGTTTAAGATAAATGGCACGCTAGTACGTATCGACTGTGATGCCCAGCAATTGCAGCGTCCATTTAGAGCAGATATCGCGGTACTGTCCGACGCGCAGATGGCGATTAATGGTTTATGCAGCCGCTTAGAAGGTCAGACATTCGACCATCAAGCACTGTCACGTGTCAATGAGGCAAAACAGGCTATCTTGAAGGATGTAACGACAGACTTTGCGGGACAAAATTCATTACTAAAGCTGATTAGAGATGAGGTAGAAGACGTCATTTTCGTTGGTGATTCAACGCAGCCTGTTTATAGCGGTAACCTTGGTCTTGAAGCCTTGGCGACGCGTAAATGGTTTAATTCATCGACGGGTTTCGGCACATTAGGTTATGGTTTGCCTGCTGCTATTGGGGCCATGGTTGGCTCAAATCTACCCGTCGTCAGTCTAATGGGTGATGGTGGTATTCAATTTACGATTGCCGAGCTTATCTGCGCAGCCGAGCTTGAGCTACCATTGATTGTTTTGCTATGGAACAACCAAGGCTACGGTGAGATTCGCCGTTATATGGAAGAGGGCGGCCTACCATTGATTGGCGTCAATATCAAAACGCCAAACTTTGAGCCATTAGCAGCAGGGTTTGGCGCTGGCTATCGTAGAATCACCGATAAGCAGCAATTGCTAGACGCATTAAAGACAGATACTAAAGGTAAACAACCAATCATTTATGAGATTGATGAAGCAGACGACTTTCTAAAAGAAATGGCTGAGACAGTAACTTATTTTAGTTAATAGTAATACGGTCTTTAATGCTACGGATAATCACGAGACTGATAGTCACAGGTCTAAAAAATGACAAAAAAATGACAAACGCTGGTTACGCAAGGAAGCACGTTCATGACGCCCAATGCTAGAGAAATGTCAGAAAGTAGACATGAGCAAATACTGCGTTTGTTGACGGCGCTTGCTGCTGTCGTTGGTACAACCAATGTATTGACAAAACCTAGCCAACAGCAGTCTTATGTGCAAGGTGCAATTGAGGCTATCACAGACGCTACCGTCGCAGTTGTGATACCGCACTCTCTTGTGGCACTATGGCGCGTCATTAATATCTGTGCCACTTTTGATGTGATTATCATTGCTCAAGCGGCCAATACAGGCCTAACAGGTGGCTCAACTCCGAATGGAGATTATGACAGGCCACTAGTCGTAATCTCTATGCAGTTATTGGGCGGTGTGCATTTACTCAATGATGCAGCAGAGCTGATTGCTTTGCCAGCCGCTACTTTGCAGCAATTAGAGTCTACCCTTGCGCCATTAGGGCGTGAGCCGCATTCAGTACTGGGCTCTAGTTGTGTGGGCGCATCGGTGATAGGTGGTATTTGCAACAGCTCAGGCGGGATGCTAGTGCAGCGTGGTCCTGCTTATACCGAAATGGCGTTATTTGCCAGACGCAATACCTCAGGAGCGTTTGAGTTAATCAATCATCTGGGACTGGATTTGGGGTCGCAGCCAGAGGAAATGCTAGAGAACTTGCAAGCTGGTACGTTTAATAAGGTCTCAAATAGTACGAGTAACAGTAAAGCCTGTACCAACCATCATTATCAATACAAAGTCCGTGATTGTGAGGCAGAGACACCTGCTCGATTTAACAATGATCCCAACGGTCTGTATGAAGCATCTGGCTCAGCTGGCAAGGTCATTGTATTTGCGGTGAGGGTAGCGACATTTGCCAAGCCTAAAAACGAGCAAACGTTTTATATCTCGACCAACGACGCTGATACCTTGACCACACTCAGAAAACAATGGTTAAAAAGCGAGTTGAAACTGCCTGTGTTGGCTGAGTATATGCATAAAGACTATAACGACATCACGATGCACTATGGTCGAGACACTTGTCTGAGTATGCGTAAGCTTCCTGCCAGCAAGATAGGGTCGCTGTATCGGCTGCAAGCAAAGATTGGCTACTATCTGGATAAGTGGCATCTTCCAAAAACGCTGCCAGATCGGATATTACAGATGACATCTAGGTTTATGCCGCCGTCATTACCAGCCAGTTTGAGTACGCAGGCGCTCTCCTATAAATACCATTTGATTATAAAAGTTGGAGATGGTTTTGATCCAGATTCTTATAAAAACGACGGCAACAATATCGCTGCTGCGCAGGATTTTTTGCAAAATCATATGCAGCAATATCAAGGTGCGCTGCATGTATGCACAGAGCTTGAATCGCAATCGTTATTGGTATTTCGCAGTGCCGCGACCGCTGCCATGTTTCGTTATCATAATTTAAATCAAGACAAATTTGGCGAGCTGCTATCGACCGATATTGCATTACCTAGAAATGCCGTAGATTGGGACGAGACTCTACCTGAACACTTGCAAGAACAAGTCAGAAAAACCTTTTATTTGGGGCATTTTTTCTGTCATGTCATGCACCAAGACTATTTATTGAAACCTAAGACCAATGCCAAGCAGTTCAAGGATGAACTGCTGGCATTTTATGATAAGCGTCATATTGAGTATCCTGCTGAGCACAATGTGGGGCATGCGTATCCTGCTAAAACTGAGCTACATTATTTTTATAAAAAACTGGATCCAACCAATTCGCTTAACCCAGGTATTGGTCAGACAGAGAAATGGAAAAACTGGCAATCATCGCCCATCAAGGAGAAGTTAAATGACGAGTTATATGGATAAGTCGCAGCAGCCGATTTTAGGGAATAATACGGTTGATCCAGAAACGCCAAAAGCGGGACAGTGGCGTGCAGCAATGTGGAAGTTTCTGTTGTTTTCAGCATTGGGTATTGCGTTATTTATCATACCGTTTGAGTGGGATGGTAAAGTCACGATTTTACTGGGTGTATTGACCGATACGCTACAAACCGCCTTAGGTGGTTTGGTGACCTATATCACGATGGCGCTCGTGACGATATCCTTTTTTGGTGCGCTGGCCGTCAAAGCGTTAAAGCCAAATCTGAATGAAGGTTCGCTTGCTAAAAAACTCTTTGATGTTGAGTGGTTTTGGCTTGCTATCCGGTTTTTAGGAATGGCATTTGTCTGGATGATTTTTCTACAGGTCGGTCCTGAGTTTATTATCAACCGTAATACGGGCGGCGTCATTTTCGAAGATTTGATTCCTGTTTTGATTCCATTATTCTTCTTTGCCATTTTATCGCTGCCATTTTTGACTGATTTCGGCTTGATGGAGTTCTTGGGTACTTTAGCCAGTAAAGTATTTATCAAGCTTTTCAAACTGCCTGGTCGTTCAGCTGTCGATGCGATGTCTTCTTGGTTTGGTGCCGCGTCTATTGGCCTGCTAGTCACTATGCAAGAGTATGACAAAAGCTTCTACAGCCAGCGCGAAGCCGCCATTATCGCGACCACATTTTCAGTCACTTCTATCGCCTTTACCTATGTGGTTGCCAAAACCATCGGCGTAGACAATAACTTTGTCTTCTTTTATCTGACCATTGCGCTAACTGGTTTTATCGCTGCGATTATCATGCCACGTATACCGCCATTGTCTCTCAAGCCTGATACGTATCATTCTGGCAAAAGTATGCTAGATGAAGGCATTCCTGCTGAATATACAACGTACCAGTGGGCGGTCAATCGTGCCGTCACTCGCGCGCATTCTATGCCTAGCTTAGGTAAAGTGTTCAAACGCAGCGTACACAATCTGTTTGATATCTATTTGGGATTGATTCCAGTAACGTTCGCTATCGGTACGATTGGTCTTGGTTTAGCAGAGTACACGCCTGTCTTTAATTGGATTGCGACACCGCTTGTACCAGTACTTGAATGGTTGCAGATTCCAGAAGCGGCAAAAGCTGGCCCGGCCATGATTATGGGCTTTGCAGATATGTACTTGCCAGCATTGGTCGGTAAAAGCATTGAAAGTGAGATGACACGATTCATCGTTGGTGCGGCCTCAATTACTCAGATTATCTATATGTCTGAAGTAGGTGCGCTGATTTTGAAATCAAACATTAAGCTAAATGTATTAGAGCTATTTTTAATCTTTATCCTTCGTACGCTTATCAGCTTGGTAGTAATTACGTCTGTGGCGCATCTACTGTATTAGTGGCGTGTTTAGTATTCACAAGGCATCTAGCCTAACAATAATATGCAAATGGTCGGTTTTTCTGTAGGCAGTTAAACCGACTATTTAGCCAATCACATTACGGACGTTACGCACATAAAGACAATTTGATCAAAAATATAAGGCGATTGACCATTATGGAAATGCTGAATTCTACAGACTTAACCAGAGAAACTGCTATACAAGCGGCTCAAAATGAAGTTGTATTAAATGCTGCTTATATCAATGGTGACTGGGTTACGATTGAAGCAGCTGTGACCGATTCTGGTGATGCAAGCTTTGATAATACAAATAACCATATGTTGTATGATCCAAATTCAGGTGAGGAGGTTGCAACGACACGTCTGTGCACCAGTGCCCATGTAGAGCAGGCAGTCGAAGCGGCTGATGAAGCCTTTGCTAGCTGGTCACAGACTAGTGTAAGTGAGCGTGCCCGCTATCTAAATGCAATTGCAGAGTCTATGGAGCAGCAATTCGATAAGTTGGTTGGACTGTCTGTATTAAACAACGGCAAACCAATTGAAGAGGCGAAGATAGACGTAGGGGACGCCATTGCCTGCTATCGCTACTATGCCAATCTCATCACAGAGCAGGCAACATGGTCTAAGGTATCAACGCTTGAATCGGGTATTCGTTTGTTAAAGACATACTCGCCAGTGGGTGTTTGTGCGCTGATTACCCCTTGGAATTTTCCAATGGTGACGACTTCTTGGAAGCTGGCACCTGCGCTAGCGGCAGGTTGTACCGTGCTATTGAAACCGTCTGAATTGACATTATTACCAGAGCTTATGCTAGGTAATATCCTATCGGAAATTGGCTTGCCAAAAGGGGTGGTTAATATCTTACTAGGTGCTGCCGAAGTGGGCACTGCTATGACCAGTCATCCACTGATTGACAAAGTATCGTTTACTGGTAGTAATATAGTCGGTGAAAAGGTGATGGCTCAAGCAGCAAAAGGCATCAAAGACATTAGCCTAGAGTTGGGTGGTAAGTCTGCCATCGTGGTCTGCGCAGATGCTGATATTGACTACGCTTGCGATTTAATCATTGGCGGTATATTTACCAATGCAGGTCAGATATGCTCGGCCACGTCGCGTTTGGTTGTCCATCAAGATGTCGCTGAGCAGCTGTTTGAGGCATTAAAAGTCAAAACGGAAAGTCTGCAAATTGGTGACGGTTTTGCGACAGAGACGCAAATGGGTCCATTGGTGAGCGAGCAGCAGCTGAATCAAGTTAAGAAATTCTTTGATATTGCGACAGCTGAAAATCTGGACTGCTTAACTGGCGGTCAGTTGTTAGAAGTATCTGGCTATTTTGTAACGCCAACTGTCTATACGAATGTGCCAACGACCAGTCAATTATGGATGGAGGAAGTGTTTGGCCCTGTATTAGTCAGTACAACCTTTATCGACAACGCAGAGGCGGTCGCCTTAGCCAACGATAGCAAATTTGCTCTAGCAGCAACCATCGTTTGCGCCGATGAGACTGCCGCGCTTGAGATGGCGCTACAAATCAAAGCGGGTCATATTTGGATTAACGAGCAACAAATCGTACTGCCAGAAGCAGGATGGGGCGGATTTAAGCAAAGCGGTATCGGCCGTGAGTTGGGCGGTGATGGTTTGTCCGCTTATCAGAAGACCAAACATGTATTGTTGACCGATTAATTGGTTTTTTAACTAGTTTGTCACTAGCCACTGTAGAGACTATTTACTAGCTATCAGCATGACTGTTGAATTATTGTAGAGTGATTGTTGATAGCTAAGTCGCGCCCTAGCATTACGTTTGTTTACCAGACCGTTTCTTATATTAACTTTACTGTCGCACCCATCTAGGATAAAATTGAGCAATCATTCAAGTTTTATAGCCGTGCCCATTTTTATATGAGGTCACGGCTTTTTAAATGGGGCACATTATGTCACGCACCGCACTTTACAACCGTCATGACGCCTTGGAGCGTGCGCTACAGCTTTTTTGGCAAAAGGGCTTTCATGCCACATCTCTAAAAGATATCGAGCAAGCGCTCGATATGCGCCCAGGCAGTATCTATGCCGCTTTCGGTAACAAAGAAGGCTTGTTTCAAGAAGCGCTAGAATACTATGCGCGTCTAGGATTGACTGAGCTTGAGCGAGTGTTGAGCCATCATGAAACGCCTTTATTAGGCCTTGCCGCTTATATACGTCAGCTTGGCGGGATTCGTGATAAAGCGTTACCGAGCCGAGCCTGTATGTTGGTCAAAAGCTTACTAGAGCTGGGTGCGCGTGAGCAAACAGCGTTAACCAAGGTGGAAATGCTGCTGGCAGGTATGGAGGCGCGATTTATAGAATGCTTTAAGGAGGCGCAGAGTGTCGGTGAGATGGATAGTGAGCTTGATCCGGTTAGACTTGGACGCCGTCTACAGGCAGAAGTCATGGGATTGCGTGCCTTTGCACAGCGTGACATAGAGAGCTCGACGGTACACGCCCTTGCTGAAGATATGGCCTTATCTATAGAAGCACTGCGACTCGATGATTCGGTAAATGCTTAGCGGTATTATGGCTGGGTTTCAATATGGTATATATCTTTAGACGCTTACTTGGTAGATTCGAGCTGCTTGAGGGTATGATACCCACCATGTATACGAGTAAAAATAGTAACAGCGCAGGCAGTAGCAAAGATACCAGCAAGTAGCACAAAATGCTGAGGCCAAATGCAAAGAGCAATAAAAAGAGCAATAGTTTCGGTACCTTCAGTAAGACCATTAAGATAATAAAAGCTCTTATATTTAAACTGCGGCTTGTCTAATTGAAACTTTTCTGCAGAAATCGCAAAAGCCAAAAAGCTCGAACCTGTCCCGATAAATGCCGCTAATAACAACGCGCCTGCAATGGCATTTTGGGCAGGATTGGCCAAAATAAACCCAAGTGGCACAGCGGCATAAAACAAAAAATCGAGGGTTATATCTAAGTAGCCGCCAGCGCTAGAGCTTTGCTTTGCGTAGCGTGCCATTGCGCCATCCAGCCCATCAAAGATACGATTCAATATTATCGCTGCCAGCGCGCCATACCATAGCTCAAACGCGAGTAGTGGTAGTGCCAACATACCAACCAAGAATCCAGCTACCGTAAGCTGATCAGCCGTAATACCGAGCTTATGCAATGTCGCTACTATTGGGGTTAGCAGTGGCTTGATAACGGGCGTGATAAACTTGTCTAACATGAGAGCTGCCTTTTATATTTTGCTTATTTTGGTACTTTGATTGGGTATTTAGCGTTGATATTTGACTCTGATATCCAAAGCTATTGTCCTAGGGACGTGTCATCATTTAGATTGTGGAGCTTAAAATGAGAAAAATTGCAGTCAAACAAGGAAGAATTCGCCGTAAATATGGATATATTGACAAGATTTCTGACGATGTTTTACAAAATTTAGCCATTTTAAGGCCACTAAATGTATCAATGTGCTAATTGATGATACGGCCTAGATAAATAACTTTACCATTGGCTGCTTCAGCGTCGCTTTGGTCGTGCGTGACCATAATAGCAGGCAACTTATGAGTACGAATCTGATCGAATACCAATTGCCGCGTATCCATTCTCAATTGAGTATCAAGTTTGCTAAACGGCTCATCAAGTAGTATCGCTTTGGGTTCACTCAGCAGCGTGCGTAGTAGGGCAACACGTGCTTGTTGACCACCTGATAGGTTATCAGGATGACGATCTCCCATCCCTTCTAAGCCCACTTGGGCTAAAGATTGCGCTATTTTTTCAACTCGCTGTTTTTTATTTCCTTTTGGCATGGCAAAAGCAATGTTGCCTGCGACTGATAGATGCGAAAACAGCAGTGCATCTTGATACAGCACACCAATACGTCGCAAATGCGCAGGCAGGTGCGTCACGTTTTCATCGTTTAACCAAACCGTACCAGACGCAGTAAAATCGCTCGCCAAAGTGCCTGTTAGCCAGTTTAGTAAGCTGGACTTGCCACTACCAGAAGGGCCCATCACGGTTAGGATGTCGCCACCAGCGATGTGCTCATTGATACTCAATAACTGCTCGTTTTGACGAAATAGTTGTAAGTCTTTTATCTGTAGAGATGATGGCATCAGGAACCCTTAATTTACATTTTTCACGACTAATTATTTTAATATTGAGTATTTTTAGTGGCTAGTTTTTTCATAACAGCTGTTTTCGATAGCTGATGCTTTTCACAACTTTTCTTATTCGTGGTCAACCTGCTACCGAGCACCACTTCTAAAAAAGTACTTGGGTAGCATCCAAGCTAATATAAAACCGATAAGCGGTAGCGCCATTTGCATAATCGCATAAACAGCACTGGTACGCCGACTGGCACCATTTGCCAGTGTCACCGCTTCTGTCGTGATAGTGGCAATACGTCCACCGCCCGCCAATAGAGTTGGCAAATACTGACCAAAGCTGATCGCTAGACCGAGTGCTATAGCAATCAAAATAGGGGCAAATAGCTGCGGCAGTTTTATCTGAAAGAACACTTTAATTGGTGCAGCACCAAGGCTGGCGGCCACATGAGCAAAACGTGAGTCTAGGCGTCGGTAGCTACTGGCCAATGATAAAAACACGTACGGTAGCACGAATAAAAGATGGGCGAATGCCACGTTAAAAAATTCTGATTGATGATTGGCCAACTGCTGTAACCATACCAAGCCAAATAAAAACGCGATACTTGGCACCAAGAGCGGTAAGTAAATAATAAAACTGGTGAAGTGTGACAGTGGTTTAGCACTCAATTGCTCAGCTTCCAAGCATAGCAAAGTCAGAAAAACAGCAAAAGCAGTACTAACGGCCCCAATGCTAAGCGTATTGACCAATGGTGTGCTCATTTGGGTAAAGGCACTTTGAAAATGTAATAGCACAAATTGCTCTGGTAGCATCGCCGGAAACCGCCAAAACCCTGCAAATGCCCATAATACAAGACCAGAGAGTGACAGTAGCATAAAACCAATCACGCCTACGGTAAGTATAGCGGTGACTTTTTGCCAAATAGCATCTGCATAATGACGTTTGCCATTAACTGATGAAACATTAAATATTGCTTTGATCGTTTTTTCGCCGCCCAGCCAAAAGGCAACTAAACCTGCTGTCAGTACGAGTTGTAATAATGCGCCTGCTGATGCTTTGATACGCAATGTCAGGTCGACATCGTTGAACCATTGTATGATAGAGACGGCAAGCGTTGGCGGTGTATTAGGACCCAATATCAATGGCATCTCGACACTCGCACTGGCATAGGCCAACACGGCCAAAATCGGTAAACGTAGAAAAGGATATAACAGGGGCAAGACCGCCTTAAAAAAGGCAGTAATTGGGTAATAACCTAAATTGAGCGCAACGGTATACTGTTGGCGCAGTTTTTTGCCAAGCTCAGGCTGAGCAAGCGCGCCTAAAGCCATTAATAATAAAAATGGCAGCTCTTTTAAGGTCAAACCCAAGATGATACTGATACCGTATGGATCATGTGGAAACATACCATCGGGTGCCATCTCCCAACCAGTTAACCACGGGGAGATGAGCCGTGCAAACATGCCTGATGGCGCAATCAAAAATCCAACGGCAATGGCTGCGGCTGCATGAGGAATGACCAAAATAGGGCTTAGTAAGTGCTCAATACGCTGCAACCAAACACTGTTAAAAAACGCGGCCAATATCATCAGGGCAATGACAAAAGCAAGTAGGGTGCTGATAAGTCCCGTAGCCAGACTTAATGCAGCCATTTGCGTGATGCCAGGCGTTTGCCATAGGTCTATGAACCCTTGCAGGTTCAAGGTTGTTTTTTCTAGGGCAGGAAGCCAGCTTAGGGCAGGCAACAGTACACAGATGAGGCCACAGAGTACCGGTAGTATTAATATGAGAATTAAGAGTTTAGGGCTAAAGGACACGATACGCGCAAACAGGTCTTTCTTCTCAAGCGTAATAGGTCTAGGTTTATCACCTTTTTTCGTTATTTTGTCAAAACCTTGGCTCATGGACTCACCCCATAACGTGCTTGCCAGCCTTGCTGGATGGCTTCTACCCAACTTGGATGTGGCTCGCTTACCGTGCGTTTGACACTATCAAAGGGCAGGGCGCTTAGATGGGGCTGCTTGGTTTTGAATAACGCTTGTTGTGCAGGACTAAGCGTAGATTGGACCAGTACGCTTTTGTCACCCCATACCGAAGGGGTTTGTTTTTTTGCTTGGGCTTCTGGACTCATTAAGAAGTTGGCTACTAATTGTGCCGCCTGAGGGTGGCTGGCATTATAAGGGATAGCGACAAAATGAGTATTGCTTAAGCTGCCGTCACTCATCGCATAGCTGCGAATGCTCTGGGGTAAGTCATAACGCTGTACGGCTGCAGGAACTTCTGGTGCTGAAAAGGTAAAGGCCAGACTCAGCTCAGTATCATCGACCAAGCGCCGCATCTGCGCACCTGTCTGCACGAACTGCTCGCCATTACGCCATAAGGTTGGATGAAAACCATCCAAAAACGCCCATAGCGGATCTAATATGAGCGCGGTGTTTTCTTCAGTGGCAGGCAAGTTGAGCTGTACGCTAGTGTTTTTACCCGTTTGAGCGTCTTTTTGTTCATGCAGCATAACTAAGACGTATTTTAAGAAACTCATACCCAAAAAATCAGGCGGCTTTGGGTAGCTAAAACGGCCAGGGTTTTGTGCTGTCCAAGTGGTCAGTTCAGTTAGCGTTGTTGGCGGTTTACTGGTCGACAAGCTGTCATAATAGAACGTCAGAGAGGCTTGTCCCCACGGTGCTTCCATACCGTTGGTCGGCACACCAAAGTCGAAATTTACGGTTGGATTATTCTCTGGGTCCGTCAGCGCAAAATTGGGCAGTTTATTGGCCCATTGTTTGAGTAATAACGAGTTTTCACTCATGGTGGCAAAGTTAGCACCATTAATCCAGACCAAATCGACACTACCTTGATCATCATTATGGGCAGACTTTTCTGCTAGTACCCGACTGACTGCTTCGCTGGTGTCGCTCAATTTGACATGAACTAAGTTGATATTATATTTATCATCGACTTGATCGGCGACCCATTGTAGATAAGCGTTAATCTGTGGATCACCGCCCCATGCATAAAAGTAAACATCTTGGTTGCTGCCTTGGGCCTCTATCTGCTGCCAAGGTGACAAGTCTTGGTTAATATTGGCAGTAGTTGGCGATGCGGTGCTTGCTGATATACCAATACAAATGCTTATCACCATAGCGTAGGTGCTATATCGCGTAAGACGTTTGAGCATCGGTAAAGCGGTAATAACGCGCATTCAAGTTTCCGTTATGATTTAAATGTTAGTAAAGCTGGTAAAGATTTCATAGTCTGCCATGTCAAACCAAACAGATACCGCAAAATCTAAACCAGCTTTATTGGAGTCTTTTAGAACTTTGCTGCTTGCGTCATTTAATGACGCTGATCAGCAAACTGTTCTTAACTAACTGATATTAACTAACTATCATTAACTAACCGCGACGCCAAGTATGGTATTTCTCTAACCAACTTAATACGGTCTCAGGGGCGTGAGCACGTTTCCACTCACCAGCTGCGTATTTGTTGCCCTCAGCCCAAGTCGGGTAGCTATGAATGGTGCCCAATATTTTATTGAGACCCAGACCGTGTTTCATGGCCAGTACAAACTCTGCGATTAGGTCGCCTGCATGTTCAGAAACCACCGTAACACCCAATATTTTGTCTTTACCTTTTGGCGTGATGACTTTGATAAAGCCTTTAGCTGCGCTATCCGTAATGGCACGATCCAGCTCTTCAAACTCAAAACGAGTAATCTCGTAATCGATGCCTTTATCAATGGCTTCTTGCTCGTTAATACCGACACGAGCGACTTCTGGGTCGATAAACGTAACCCACGGAATCACACGATAATCTACTTTAAACTTTTTCAGATTGCCAAATAAACCATTCACGGCGGCGTACCAACCCTGATGGGCAGCGACATGAGTAAACTGGTATGGGCCAACGATATCGCCTGCAGCAAAAATATTAGGATATAACGTCTCTAGGTATTCGTTGGTCACGATAGTACGATTGGTTTCAATACCTAGTGCCTCTAAACCATAACCTTCAAGGCGTGCGCTACGACCAACGGCACAAAGAAGCTCATCATACTCGATATCGATTTCTGTTTCATTGTGTTTGACGATAATGTATTTTTTGCCATCACGCATCTCGCAGCGCATTGCTTGATGTGAAGTCAAAATATTGACACCGCTTTCAGTAAGCGACTGGTGAGCAAAGGTAGACACTTCAAGGTCTTCTTTACCCATAATGCGATCGCTCATCTCAATTTGCGTCACATTAGAACCCAGTCGCGCAAAGCTTTGCGCAAGCTCGCTACCGATGGGCCCACCGCCCAGTACTACTAGCTTCTTAGGGGCTTCTTCTAGCTCAGCAAACTTCGTCCATAGCGTGTCACTGGTTACGTAGCCTGTTTCTTCTATACCTGGTAGAGGCGGTACAAATGGGCGAGCGCCAGTGGCAATGACGATGGTCCGCGCCGTTAGGGTCTGCATGCCGCCGTCATTTAGCTGGATTTCTACTGTCCACGGGTCAACTAATTTAGCATAGCCTTTGACCACATCGACGCCCAGATTGGTATAACGCTCAACACTATCGTGCGGTGCGATATCAGCCACTACTTGCTGTACGCGTGCCATCACTTTTTTGAATGAAAACTGCGGTACGGTGTTCTCTAGACCGTAGTTTTCCCCATGACGAATTTGGTCAGCGATTTTTGCGCTCTTAATGATGGCTTTACTTGGTACGCAGCCATAATTGAGACAATCACCGCCCATCTCACCTGCTTCAATCAGTGTGACTTTCGCTTTTACCGCGGCGGCAATGTAGCTTGTGACCAATCCGCCAGCGCCAGCGCCAATCACAATCATATTGCGATCGAACTTTTTAGGTTTGGTGTGGTTTTTATAAACACGGCGTTTTTTAAACATATTCAACACTCCTTTTGCTATTAAGGGGAAGAAACCTAATAACGCAAACGAGACAATTAAGTTGAAAGATAAAATACCCGATAAGCTGTCTATCTGTGCCAGCTGTGTCCCTGCATTGACGAAGACAAAGGTCCCAGCTAGCATACCGATTTGACTGACCCAGTAGTAAGTCCATGTTTTAATAGACGTTACACCTATCAATAGGTTAATCAAAAAGAATGGAAATATAGGTACCAGACGTAAGGTAAATAAATAAAATCCACCTTCTTTTTCGACACCTGCATCAATAGCTGCCAACCGCTCAGGAAAGCGCTGCTTGATGGTATCACGCAGTAGATATCGTGATGCCAAGAAGGCAATAGTAGCACCAATACTGGATGCAAATGACGCGACGAGCAGCCCTTGTACCAAACCAAATAGCGCACCAGCGGCTAGCGTCAGAATCGCAGCGCCTGGTAAGGAGAGGGCAGTGACGACGACATATAGTAAGAAGAACCCACCGATAATCAATAGCGGTGACTGCGCTTTGTATTCATTAAACTGTGCCATCGACCCTTTTAAGCCGTCAAGCGTCAATAATTGATTTAGGTCAAAGTAAAAAAAACTTGCCGCTAATATCAATATTAATAGTATTAAAAATATTCTTTTAATCATGAAAAATCCGGCCAAATAAGGGAGCGAAGGCTAAAATCGTAGTTATTGCTCAAACAGTAGAACACTCATCCCTGAGTAACCCTGTTTGAGTAATGGTGGCGATCAAATCGAATCCTCTGAATCGCCTAACTACGATAAAAAAATGAAGTCGGCAGTCTTGATAGTATATATATTATGTCTTATTGGCTGACATTTATACGACTGAAGCAATAAGCACTGCTGCCAACAGTTATACTGGAGACGTATTTTTACCCAATGTTAGGGCGTCATAGTCTCTCATTAGGTATAGCGCCAAACAGGCTGCCAACATCGGCCATGCGGCAAAAAATAACAAGTTATCAAAAGGCGTTAAATAAAGACCAAAGGATGCAAACGTAGAGGCGGCGTGTAGTAATAAAATGATGCCGTAGGTCCATTTTTTGAATAAACCCATGACAAACGAGAAGATAAGAATTATTTGTAAGCTACCAATAACGTAAACAATAGTAATGCCCAAGTTTTCTAAAGCGTAGAATTTAGCAAATACATTGGCGGCATGCTCAGGATTTACGAATTTATCGAGTGTCCAAAAGAAGAACACGATGAAAACACCAAGGCGAAGAAACAATAGTGAGAGTGGTAAATGTTTTGGCATGGATTATCTCTTTTTGAGAAAAAGTAAAAGTGAATTGGAACAAATTAAGCAAATAAAACGGGCACGATGGCACCGAACTATCAAGTAACAAACATAGGTAAAATATGAACAATATTGAGTGATTACTCAAAAATAAACAAAGTATTACCACAAAATGTACTAAAAACGCATTGTAGTAGTTATTGAATAACTGTTCAAGTTGATTATATCCATATTCTGGCAATTATAGCGATAGGTTACTTTCTTTAACCAAACCAGCAATGTTAGGTTAAAGAAGCCTGATTTATGTACGTTTGATTGAGCCTATCGACACATTTGACGTCTATTTTGTGCTATAAAGATTCGCCTAACCTGTATAAACGCAAAAAGCCCTTTATAGAACATAAATTCTATAAAGGGCTTTTGAGGGAATGCTTATAACACTATAGTAAAGCCAACAGCAGTAGAATAATGCCTTACCACATCAAGTCATCTGGAATAACATAAGCAGCATACGGATCGTCTTCTGCCAATGCTTCCTCAGCAGTGTCGTTAGACACAACCATAAAGCCTTCCATTTTTGAATCGATACGGTCAGCCAATGGACGAGGCAATAGCGCGTAGCTTTCTTCCAAGCGTGCGATAACCACGTGGCCAGCCACGATTTGATCGTAGAGTTTCTGAGTGATAGCGATTTTCTTTACTTTGGACTCATCGACAAACTGATAGCTAACCTCACCTTCTGTCTCAGTAATCTGATGCTGCTTAATCATTTGGACGATATTAGCCTTTAATGCTTTCTCTTCCAATACGCGCTGTTTTTCTTGATTAAGCTTTTGATCTTTTTCCAGCTTTTGGGCTTGCGCCTCTGCCAGCGCTTTCTTGGCTTCGACGCTTTCTGAGTCCCCAGTACGCTTGGCATGTTGCGTTTGTTTGCTGATTTTTTTGGCCTTTTTGCTATCAACCAATCCAGCCTTTAATAATTGAGCCTGTAGGGCATTTTTTGCCATAATCCAATCACCTAAATAACGATACCGAAATCATAAATGCTAAAAAATACATTGTAGCAAACTTTGTTAGCGCATGTGGTCAGACGATGATAAGACTTTATTATAGCTAGGTATCAGTCTGCGGTGAGCCATGCACGATGCTGTCAGTAACAAATTGCAATTATTGCAAAAGGGTCGCACACATCGCTGGATGAAGCCGTGTAAATTGGTTATTATCAAATGAAGGGGCAAATTTGCTTTATAAGAGGATTTCTGCAAGGTAACTGTTGTGAAGTAAGTAAAATATACCCTACCCAGAGAGCATAGCTTGGTCAGGACTAACAAGCTGTATAGGATTAAATAATTAAATTTAAGGACAGATTATGACAACATCACAGCACATTTTAGCCTGTATTGACGGCTCGGCAGTGACTGAATCGGTTTGTGACTATGCAGCATGGTATGCCAGTAAATTAAACGTACCTGTTGGGTTATTACATGTCAGTGATGTGCCTGCTTCAGTTAGGCGTGACTTGTCAGGCGCGATAGGCATCAATAGCCGCCAGTTTTTGTTAGAAGAATTGTCCCAATTGGATGAGCAAAGAGCAAAAGTCGTCAACAGCTACAGCAATGCGTTGGTACAAGATGCCAAAAGTCATATTCAAAGCAGTTTCGCTGATGTCAATGTTCGCGTTTATCAACGCCACGGCAAACTGCTTCCTAGTATTGAGCATTTCAAAGAAGAAAATCGTGCGATTGTAATGGGACGACGCGGAGAAGATCATAAGAACAGTCGGATCAATATTGGTAGTCAGATTGAGACGGTCGCTCGTGGGTCAGATATTCCCATATTGATTTGCTCAGAAAAATTTGAAGAGCCAAGCTCCTATATGATTGCCTTTGATGGCAGTAAAACTTCTATTAAAGCGGCACGAATGGTGTCAAAAAGTCCGTTATTAAAAGGTATGAAAGGTCATATCGTGATGGTGGGCAATCATAACGACGCCGCCAAGCAAAGTATGAGCGCCGCCGCCGCACAGTTAGAAGATGCTGGGTTTGTTGTTGAAGCACATCATTTATCTGCTTCTGATGCGGTGGACGGATTGTTAAAGTTTCAGGTAGAGAACAATGTCGACATTATGGTCGTAGGTGCGTACGGACATTCGAAATGGCAGCAATTGTTTCTCGGTAGTACAACGACAGAAATTATCGCTAGCACGTTATCGCCGGTCATTCTAGTGCGGTAATAACGTCATATATTTATGTTTATCGTCTAGGGCGTATCCTCAGTTTTATATTGTGGGTACGCCCTAATCGTTTGATATGTTTGGACTACTTTATGCTAATTAATGCAGATTTTTCACAACGTGCTTCACTGACTCCTGAAGCACATCAATGGATTAAGTCACCACAAAATGGTGTGGAGCGTGTCATGCTTGATCGTGTGGGCGCGGAGAAGGCTCGCGCTACCAGTCTTGTGCGTTACGCGCCAAACTCTTACTTTCCGCATCATCTACATCCAGGCGGCGAAGAGATTTTAGTATTATCAGGCACTTTTTCTGCAGATGACACTCATTATCCAGCAGGTTGGTATCTACGTAATCCGCCGACTTCAGGCCATAAGCCTTATAGTGACGAAGGTGCTGTTATTTTCGTCAAGTTGCGGCAAATGTCGTCTGACGAAACGCAGCACGTGGCTATCAACACTTATGACGATGCTAATTGGCAACAACAAGGTAATCGTACTATCTGCCCGCTTTTTTCCGATGGGGTAGAGCACGTTAGTCTACAGCGTATCGATGCAGGCGAGTTATTATTCACTGAGACAGTTCATGGCGGTGCAGAAATATTAGTTGTAGCAGGCAAGCTAATAGAAGGTGAGCAGGTATATCAACAGGATAGTTGGATACGCCTACCGATAGATGCAAATGTACAAATAAAGGCAGGAGCAGAGGGCGCAACAATATATCTAAAAACTGGCCATCTTAACCATGTCATCGGTTTAGACATTGAAGAGGCTTGAATGACTTCGTTATTAATAGCTAGTTATTAAAACATACATCATCAAAAACTTTGGCACGTCAACTTTTCAGTCATGAGGTGCCAAATTATCTGTATTAGAACTTACTACACTATGAGAAACTCTTATCTATATATGAGTATCTTTAGGTAAAAGTATCAAAGATCACTTGTTTTGATAGCATCTTTGTTCTCAAAGTCAGCCAACATTTCTGTGATTAGTTGATCTTTTTGATGCCATATCTGTTCTACCCAATCAAACATCTGTGCTTTTATCGCTTCATCTGTTTCATAGCCACCGTTTTTGATCGCCGTAAACAGGTCTTTGGGTATCTCAATATGTCGCACATCGACGCCTAGACGTTTGATGTTACCTTTCCATAGATCACTATAAGCTGGCACACCGTCAGGGTAGACAATCGTCATGTCCAAAATTCCATCAATCTCTTCCCCTAATGCACTCATAGCCAGTGATAACCCGCCAGCACGTGGCTTAAGTAAATGCGTATACGGGGATTCTTGTTTATCATGTTTGCTAGGGGTAAAGCGAGTCCCTTCTAGATAGTTCAATAGCGTAAAAGGCTTGTCCTTGAGCAATGCACATGCTCGTTTCGCTTCTTCGATATCCTTACCCTTTAGAGCAGGGTTTTTAGCGATGGCTTCTTTAGAATGTCGACGCATCATAGGAAAGTCGAGAAAATAGAAAGCTTGACCAATGACGGGGATGTATATGAGCTCAAACTTGGTAAAAAAACGCGTTAATGGCAAACGTTTTTCGCTGATATATTGCACGATACTGGTATCAACCCATGACTGATGATTGCTCACCAGTAGATACTTACCGTTGGTATGCACATCATCAGGTAAGTTAATGCGCCAGTCTTTGCGCGGTAATACGTTATCGATCAATGCATTGTTACTATTGATCCAATAGTTCGTCACATCGATAACGGCTTTGTCAGCGATGGCAGCACCGGTGATAGCCTTGGTAGCACCCATTACCCATACAGGTAGCCCAGCTAACATACTATTAAAAGTAATAACGCTGGTTGCCGTCGTCAGTGAGGCAGCTTTGCCCAGTTTTGGAGCGCGTTCATGTAGTTTTTGAACGATTGATTTCAATCGCATATCGAATCCTTTTACTCATGCCTATGATGAGATATTGATAATGTTGCTGCATGATTTTAGCAGAAATCAATCTCAGTGTACGAGTGTTAACAACAAATAATAAACAGCATTGGTGAATTAGAACGTACAATTATATCAAGATTTTGCCAAAGCGAAATACGAACCAGACCATAAACACAGTCTGTTTTATTTATAAAAACTAACCGATAAAAAATGAAATACAGATTAATTAAAAGGGTAAGTGTCTATGATGATATTTCGAGCTCAAATATAGTCCTTATATGCTGGCTAGTCTATGAGTTTCGTCTAGAACCTCTTTTTATAGCTTCACAGTGTTACTCAAACATTAGTACTGAGCAAATACTAATGAAGTTAGATATGAAGCGACTGCGTTTGATAGCAATTAAGTTATCAATAAACAAAAAAAGGGTGTATCAAGAATTATCTCGATACGCCCTCTATAATTTAACCCGTTAGATATCGATCAGCTAAATAATCGAGTGAATCAACACTCTATATTTACTATATCAATTAGCCGTGCATACCACGGATAGGGTAGTTGTTTTCTGGGTTTCTAACAAAAGCCAAACCGTTTGCCAAGGCTTCAAGATCTGGTCTAGAGAACGGTGCGTTTGAGATATCAACGATATGTACTTTTCCTTCAGCATTGATAACGAATACAGCAGGCTCAGCGAAAGGATGATCGGTTTCTTTTTCTGAACGTGGGTCAGAGATATATAGACCTAGCGTGTTCATCTGCTCGATAGTCAGACCATAAGCCATAGGGAAGCTAACATCTATTTGATCTAGATGACCTTCTAACTGCTCTTTGCTGTCTGCAGATACTGCGATGATATCGACACCAACGTCATAGAAAGACTGTTTTACTGTCTCTAAGGTATTTAGATATTTTGTGCAAATTGGGCAATGCTTACCACGGTATACAACGACCAGTTTCCAGTCATGACCGTTTTCAGGTTTGCCTAATGAAGTCATTTCACCGTTTAATACTTGTACTTCCATTTCAGGAAACGTAGTACCGGCTTGAATTTTTTGAGCATAATCTGTTGACATAGTTCTTATCCTTTTTAATAGTATTTTTATGGTTAGTTGGTATTTAACAGCGTTACATTAGCAGTCTTAAGTGCAAAAGTATTGGATGTTTACAGTCGTCCCAAGTAGTAACAGGAAAAATTAACATTACCTTTAAAATAGACCAATAAGACTACTTAAGTAGGCTAGGGCATATCATCAATTAGCACATTGAAACATTTAGTGGTCTTAAAATGGCTAAATTTTGTCAAACATCGTCAGAAATCTTGTCAATATGTTCATATTTGCGGCGAGTTCTTCCTTGTTTGACTGCAATTTTTCTCATTTTGAGCCTCACAATCTAAATGATGACACGCCCTAGTAAGTCATAGACAAAGCGTCTACTTTTTCGCTTCTTCAGTTGTCTGAGCGTCTACTTTATCTTGAGTTTTTAGCTCGAAATCTGAAGCATCATGACGTTCGTGTAATTGCTCAGCAGATTCACCCCAAGTGCGGTTTACCTTGCGACCACGTTGCACAGCAGGACGCTCTAAAATCTCAGTTGCCCAGCGACGTACATTTGGATAGCTCTCAACTTGTAGGAACTCTCCTGCGTCGTATGCTTGACCTAGTATGAGATTACCATACCAAGGCCAAGTGGCTATATCTGCAATCGTATATTCATCGCCACCTAGATAGCGATTTTCTGCAAGCTCTCGTTCTAGAACATCTAACTGTCGCTTTACTTCCATTGTGAATCGATTGATAGGGTACTCAAACTTTTCGGGCGCATAAAAATAAAAATGTCCAAAACCGCCACCTAAGTAAGGAGCAGAGCCTTGTAACCAAAAGAGCCAATTCATCACTTCAGTGCGTGCTGCTGCATCTTTAGGGAGTAGTTTTCCGAATTTTTCAGCTAAATAAAACAAAATAGCGCCACTCTCAAACACACGGCTACCAGTCTCTGTATCCAAAAGTACAGGAATTTTTGAGTTTGGATTTAGCTCCACGAAACCTGATGAGAACTGTCCGCCTTCACCAATTTGAATAAGGTGCGCGTCGTACTCAGCTTCTGTTACACCCAACGCCAATAACTCTTCGACCATAATGGTGACTTTTTGACCGTTAGGGGTGCCCATTGAGTAGATCTGCAACGGATGTTTGCCGCGAGGTAGTTCTGCTTCATGCGTTGGACCAGCGATAGGGCGGTTGACACTTGCCCACTTACCGCCACTTTCTGCATCCCATGTCCAGACGCTGGGTGGCTCGTAATGATTAGAGTTTGACATAATGATGATACCTTTTTATATACTGTGCTCAGTAGGGTGTAATTGGTAAGTCAGATCCAGTTTATTGTTTTTATTCTGGCATGTCTGCTAGTTGCTTTAAGATGTTTTTGTAGTTTTCTACACCTTGCGCGCCACTCACCAGATGCCGACCATTAAAGATAACGGATGGTACGCTTTGAACACCTTGCTGCTTTGAATGCTGTACGGCTTCACGTATCACATTGGCAAAGCGTTGATCTGCGATAACGGCGAGTGCTTCATTACGATCTAGTCCAATATCTGCTGCGAAATCTGCCAGTACGGTACTGTCAGCCACGTTTTTATTATCAACGAAGTGTGCAACGAATAATGCTTGTTTTAGGTCGTGCATACGTCCTTGCTGATCAGCCCAATGCAGCAACTGATGCGCATTAAAAGTATTGTAGGTACGGAAATCATCGGTAAACTGAAAATTAAATCCAGCTTCTGCACCTGCTGCTGTCATTCTAGCTCGGCTCTCTTTAACGTCTTTAGCAGTTGTACCGTACTTCTCCATAATATGCTCACGATAGTTTCGTCCTCCGTGCGGCGTATTAGGATTTAGTTCAAATGGATGCCAATGAATCTCATGCGGCGTGTTGGTTTGTTTTAATGCCTCGGCCAATTGACTATAACCGATAGCGCACCAAGGGCATACAACGTCTGACACGATGTCTATTCGTAAGGGTTTTTTTGCCTGTTCCATAGGATCTCTCATTAGCGATGAATTAAAATGAAAAACTGCTGCCCGAAGATGTTTCGAACAACAGCATGAAAACATCAAATAGACTGTGTCAGCGTTAGCTGAAAAACGTATTAGTCAGCTTTATGCCATTCAAACTTCTGGAATGGTTTGTCGACTGGTGTGTTAGCTATGTGGTTCGTGTAGTTGCTCATTACTTTTTGAGCAGCACCAAGGATAACTTCAAGAATCTGACGCTTAGTGTAACCTGCATCTAAAAACGCTTGAACCGCGCTGTCATCAACGTTACCACGATTACGGACTACAGATAGTGTGAAGGTACGCAATGCTTCCAGTTTTTCAGTTGGTAGTGGCGTTTCATCACGTAATGCATCAGTGATAGCGTCATCTACTTTCATGCTCTTAGCAATACCAGTATGCGCAGGCACACAGTAATGGCAAGCATGCTCAACGTTGATAGTTTGCCATACAACAGTGGTCTCTTCATCATCAAAGCTACTGTCTAAAAACAGTTGATGTAGCTGTTGATAGCCTTCAAGCAAACCAGGCGCTTCAGCCATCACAGCGTGTAGGTTAGGTACCATGCCAAATGCTTTGATTGAAGAATCAAGTAAGTCTTTGCTTTCTGCTGGGGCTGTGTCTTTATCGTGTAGAGTAAATTCGGTCATAATATAATTCCTGATAATAGGTTTAAGATTTAGTGTGTTTTAGAGTTTTCATGCCCGCTTCAAAGCAGTCGCTGATTTACATTTAATTATTAGCTTGAGTAATTACTCAAAATTAGCAACTTTGCTTAGCAAGCGAGTCAATAGAGACTACTATAAATGATATTGAGCAGTCGCTCAATAATTATTTGAGTAATCGTTCAAGTAAATTGTAATGGCTAAATTACATTACTCTGCTTAATTCATATTACTCTATTAATATCAATATCTTAAGAAGGTAACACTGTGTAAGTAGTAAGAAAAAACAACGATAAAAATATTTTTTAACTTTAGTGGCTCTGTAGTACGAACAAGACTTATCGAAATGGAGCTGATCGACTTCATCCATTGCATGTAGAGAAAATAGTATTGATATGATGCTTATTATATCAATATATAACATTACTTGAACGACCGTTCATTTGCGTTTATAGTGTATGTCAGACAATAAAAATGTGCTTCAAATCAGATGCTTGTTTTTGTTATCTCATTACAATTTTTATAGTTGTCAGCTTTTGTAGTCATTAGACGACTGTCTTCATATAATAGGATAAAGTTATGCTTAAATTTTATTTCCATCAAACGCCAAACCCAATGAAAGTAGCATTGTTTCTTGAAGAAACTGGTCTGCCTTATGAGCTTGTGGCAGTAGATACTCTAAAAGGTGAGCAGCATACACCTGAGTACCGTGCTATCAACCCAAACGGCAAAACACCTGCCCTAGAAGATGATGGCAAACGCGTGTTTGATTCTACGGCTATCTTGATGTATCTTTCTGAAAAAACAGGCAAGCTGGCAGGACAGCCAGAAGATCGTAGCGAGATGCTATCGTGGCTAATGTTTGTAGCATCTGGATTGGGCCCTTTTTCTGGTCAATCTGTTCACTTTAGACATAAAGCGCCAGAAAAAATCCCATATGCAATTAATCGCTACCTTCGTGAGGCTGAGCGTCATTATGAAGTGCTAGATACGCACCTAGAAGGCCGTGAATATATGGTTGGTGATAGCTACTCAATCGCTGATATTTCTACTTGGGGCTGGATTGATAAGGCGACAGTTGTACTAAGCGAAGGCGGCTTGGATAATTATCCGAATCTAAAGCGCTGGTTTGATAGCATTAATGCTCGTCCAGCGGTACAAAAAGCCCGTGACATTCCTAAAGGTATTGATTTCAAAACTGAGTTTGACGACGTTGCTGCACGCGCGCTTTATCCGCAAAACTTTGATAAAAATAGTTAATCGAAGCAAAGAGACTCAATAAGTCTTATAATATAAAAAGTGATTAAAACCAGTAACTAAGGTTGATTCTACAAACTTTGCCTTAAAATAGATTTTAAGGCAAAGTTATTAAGGTGAAAATTATGAGTGCTCCGATAAAGTTCAATCGTGAGGATGTGATCGAAAAAGCAAAAAACCTCTATTGGGAAAAAGGCTATCACGCGACATCAATGCGCAATTTGCAAGATGTGGTGAATATGCATCCAGGTAGTATTTATGCAGCTTTCGGTAGTAAAGATAAACTATTTACAGAGTCACTGAATTGCTATGCTGCAGATGGTGCCAAGAGATTGGCCGACTGTATTGAGCAAAAAGACACAGTGCTAGATGGCTTAAAACATTTTATCCATACGGTGATTGTCTGTAATAGTGCTACTGCGCCTAGCGGTATGTGCATGATCGTCAAGACAGTCGCTGAGCTTACTCAAAATGATAGTCCAGATTTGCTCGCACATGCAACGAATATCTTAGAAGGTATAGAGGCATCGTTTGCTGTGCTCTTTGGACAAGCCATTGATAGCGGTGAGATTAGCGCAGAGAAAGACCCAGTTGAGCTGGCGCGTTATTTCCAAATTCAAATTATAGGTCTCAGGACTTATGCACAAGTCACTAACGACAATGATGCAGTAGAAAAATATATCGATGATATTTTTAAAAATATCGTATAGCAAGGTTGTATAAAAAGTAGATTTTTTATTGTCGATCACGCCGTTGCATTTTATAGGGCACTGTTTTATCAGATGCTACTTGATTAAATACCAATGATTTGGTTTTGACAGATCGGGCATTTTGTCGTTGACCAATTATCACGGCATTACTAAAAACCCTGATTGCTAGTACATTAGCAGTCAGGGTTTTTGTTATCTATTACTGTGCTTTCGGATTGTCATTGATGAACTTCAGCAGAAGCTCAGCCAACGTTTCGCCTTGGTCTTCTTGCAGAAAATGACCGCCATTAGTAATAGTCGTATGATTTTGGTCTTTGGTACCAGGAATTAGCTTTTGCATGATGCGATCACCGCCACCAGTTACGGGGTCGGAATCACTAAACAATGTGATGAATGGTTTGCTCCATTTGCTTAGCACGACCCAAGCTGCTCGGTTGTTTTCTGAAGCAGGATCATCTGGTGTCGTGGGCACTAGGATAGGAAACTGTCTAGCACCTTCTTTATAGGACTCATCAGGGAAGGGTGCATCGTAAGCATCCAGTACGGCTTGAGACAATGTTGTTGTGGTACCGCTTTTAATGGTGCCTGTTACATTGAACTGCTGCGTTTCCTGAGAGAACTTCTGCCACTTGCGAAAACCTTCGCCAGGATCATGATCCCCAGTCGGTAGCATCGTATTGCCTGCTGCGACGCGATCGAATTTATCAGGATGCGCTGCTACTAAGCGTAGGCCGATTAAACCGCCCCAATCTTGACAAAACAGTGTGATATTTTTTAAATCCAATTGATCAAGCACCGATTGCATCCAATCGACATGGCGCTGATAAGTGTAATCAGTACGCGATGCAGGTTTGTCTGAACGTCCAAAACCGGGAAGGTCTGGCGCAATCACACGATGGCCTGCTGCTGTTAGTATTGGAATGACTTTGCGGTACAGGTAAGACCAAGAAGGCTCACCATGTAATAACAAGATAGGGTTGGCATCGCTTGGACCTTCATCAAGGTAGTGTACGCGTAGCTCGCCACCTTCTGTATCATCGACCATCAAATAGTTCGGTTTAAAATCGTAATCTTGCAAGTTAGCAAAACACGATTCAGGTGTCCTAAGTTTTTTCATACATCATCCTTGGGTTAGAAAAATAACAGTGCATTCTGGCACAGGTGTTAGACAGTCTATTAAAAATGAGTCTCTAAGTGCTACTCGACTATCACTGGTAATCCTAGCGATAAAACTATCTGCCGATATACTATATTGATTAAACGTTCAAAATGAAAACTATACCCTACATGCATTCGTTGCTGCAAACATTAATAGTGGATGCGTCAGTAGCATCCACTATATATAGGATAGGTTTTGAGTTTCATTTTATAAGGCTAATCTAATCGTGACGCCAGTAGACCTTTACCACGACATCGGTACGACTTAGCTCAAGTCGGTCTTTCAGCAATGGGCGCAATGCTTTGGCAGTATTTGCTTCTAGCGCTCCCCAGACTTTATCAACCTGTAGAGGGTTACTAGTCAAATAATCACCTAAATTACTGTCAATTAGCGTGGCTAACTCTGCTCCCGAGTTTGGTTGATTGGTTACTATAGGCAATACGGTAAAATGATCATCCTTGCGGCTTTCAGTTTCGCAATCATTATTAGTGTCACTGTCAGTATTGCTGTTGTCATTACCAATGTTATCAATGCCACTGCGCATTTTTACAGTATCAAAATAGCTTTGATCGTCTGCATCTTGCGTCACACAAATGACCAATGGTGGCGTAGGATTGTTCCATAGCTCCAGCAGTCGTGCTGCCGTTGGCATTGAGGTCTCATCGACAATCAGTACCGCTTGCCCGTCTCGTAAGTGCTCTACCTTTTCTGGAAACTCTCGTTTTGTGACAACGGTCTCGCCTGCTTGCAGTGCTGCTGCCCAGTTGCCGCCTGGCGTATCCCCATGTAAAAAAACATCGACCCAAGCTCGTATTCCATCATCAGCTTGCCATGCTTTTCTTAAAGTGTAATAGCAGTGAGGACGAGCAGGGCGTATGTTCTCCTTATCGCTACCATTAGTTTTATAGTCACCAGCTTTATTGCCATCAGTGCTGTCAGTCATCAATGCGTCGGTCATTGCATTGTGCTCTAAATCAAACAAGTAAGCGTAACCCGCTTCGTTGGTAGGTACTGACGTCGAGCTTGTTGCGCCCTTAGTATTACTTAACTGCGCGCTATTACTTAATGGCGTATCACTATTTAATGACGGCATGCTCAATTCAAGGCGCAGCATATTTTTGCTAACTCTATAACTGTCTTGCACCTCAAATACTTGCTTGGTCAGTTTGATTGTTTTTTTGCCTAGCTTTTTATCTGCTCTTTGTTTTAGCAAGATATATTGGGCTTGCAAGTCATCAAGCTGGGAGATAGGTGCGGCAAAAGCGATAAAGAAAGTCTGGTCATCAAGCGAGGTGTTGTGAGCGCCAGCTGGTTGAATCTCTGAGCTTTTTAGAAAAGTCTGTATAGCAATACCTTCAGCATAAATATCAGTTATCTGCGCATCGACCAGATCCAATTCAGTGGTAGATAATGAAGTAAACACACTCAAAAATCCAAGCAGTTCGTCGAGGTGCTCTTCATTAATATGAGCGACCACACCTGCTATTTCAGGGTCGTTTAGGGGAGTGTGTTGATTGTTTTGGTTATCGATGTTTTCTGTAGAAGCTAAAAGAAGATTAGTCATATAAATACTCGCAATCAACAGAGCGTTGAAACTAAAGTGAATGAGTTTATAGTTAATGATAATTGTTTTTGTTATCATTTACGAGTAAAATCAATTTTTATTGTGGTTTGATCGTCAAAAATTGGTCTATAGCTGATGACCGATGAACCATCATTTTTATGACATATTACTTTTATCAACAATGAGTGCTTATATGCTACGTGCAAACCAGCTGACTATCAGCCGTCAAGGAAATACTCTATTAGACAACGTGAATTGTGAGATTGATACCAATCAACTGGTGGCTTTGGTTGGGCATAATGGGTCTGGCAAGTCGACCTTGATCAAAGCGCTAGCAGGTGAGATGGCAAGTAGTAGCGGCAATGCCACTTTAGATGAGCACAGTATCAATGACTACGGCAGTAAGGAATTGGCGCGGCAAATGGCATATCTGCCGCAGCAATTGCCAGAAGCTGCTGGATTCACGGTGCGTGAGCTGGTCATGCTAGGGCGCTATCCCCATCAAAAATGGCTGCAAAAGCCAACTCAAACAGATAAAGACAAAGTCGCGCAAGCACTAAAAGTGACTCAAACCGAAGCATTTGCTGATCGAATTACTGCCACGCTATCTGGTGGTGAGCGCGCTCGTGCTTGGCTTGCGATGTGTCTGGCACAGGATACCCGTTACTTATTGCTCGATGAGCCACTTGCTGCGCTTGATATGCATTATCAAATCGAGGTCATTCAGCTCATTCGTCGTTTGGTGGATGAGCAAGGCTTAAGCGTGGTAATTATTATCCATGATATTAATCTGGCCGCGCAATATGCCGATCGAGTCATCGCGCTGAAAAATGGCCAAATATGTCACAACGGCGATATCGCCAGTACCATGCAACCTACCGTGCTACACGATATCTTTAATGTCGATATGCAGCTACTCAGTCATCCTATTACTGGACAGCCTGTCGCAGTCGCTTAACGTCTGGTTTCTGCTCCTTATTTTTAATTCGCCTACAAAGATACGCTTTTATGCCTCCCGTTTTTTATATAGATAAATTATCGAAACTGCCAATAGTTACGTCAGTATCAGTAATGACAACACTGAAATGGTTCGCCCTCGCATTGTGCTTGGTATTGACCGCCTGTAATAGTCAGACATCCACTACCTCAGAAGCAGAAAACAGTCATAGCGATAGGATGAATATCGTGTCTCCTGACTGGGGTAATGCAGCGACTTTGACAGCGATGGGGCATGCGCCAATTGCAACAGGTGATGTCAGGGTTTGGGACAGATGGGTGGGTAGCCCTAAACTGCCAGCGTCGATAACAGACTTAGGTATACGCTATCAGCCCAACGCTGAGCTAATCGCTCAACTGCCTGTCGATATGGTCATAGATAATTACTTTTATGAGCATGCACGTAACTTATACGGCGATGTCCCTGCGGAATCTGTGATGTCTGCGGCAAAAGGAGAGACGGCAACTTGGGCTGACTATACCGAGCCGACGCGGGAGCTTGGCGTACTGATCGATAACCCAAAGATGGCTGAGGACTATATTGCACAAAGTCAGAAAAACATACAGCTGGCCAGTCAGCAATTCAAGGAGCGTTATCCAAAAGCCAAGAAATTCGCAGTGGTACAGTTTGCGGATGCTAATAACATGCGTATGTATGTGGCAAACAGCTTATTTCAGCCTGCGTTAGAGCAGATGGACAGAGAGCTTGTGGTATTGGGAAAGGGCAATCAGTGGGGGTTTGTGCCAATACGAATGGGAGATTTGGCGCAATTAGATGATGAGACTTGTTTATTAATTATCGATCCACTAAGCCCAATTACTAGAGCTGAAATTGATGACAGCTTGATTTGGCAGCGCCTAGGTTATGGCAATACCCGCTGTGTGGGCGAGCTACCACCAGTATGGATTTATGGGGGGATGTCATCATTGATCAGCTTAGCAAATAACTTGTCAGAAGTTTCATTAAAAGGCGGGGAAGTACTATGAGCGCCAATGCAGATACTCACAACAACCAAAACAATAATATCAATAACCACATCGACAGTTCTCATAACAACAGTGCTCATACGATGACATTAGCCTCTCAAGCAGCAACGGTTTCAAAACCTTCATCAACGTTATCATCGTCGCAATCATTGAAACAGTCATCATCACCACTGAATCAGCCACCGAACCAACCCAATTCTCAAACTTCCTTGTTTGCCAATTTGTCTTGGCGACTATGGGCCATGCTCATCGGATTAGCGGCTCTGTCATTATGGAGTAGTTGGGCACTGCTAGATCAGCAGTGGACGCGCCCACTTCGTGATTTGCTCATACCAAGCTCGCAATTGGATATTGCCAGTATGGCGATACAGCTACATATCGTGGCAACCAGCGTAGTGGCGTTGTTGGCTGGCGGGTTATTAGGCGTGGTCAGTATTTTACTGCAGCAATTGGTAAAAAACCCACTAGCATCAGATACGACGCTAGGGGTGGGCGTTGGTGCACAGTTGGCGATGCTCATCGTCACGTTATTTTTGCCAAGCTTGGCTATTTATGGCGGAATTTACGTGGCCTTTGTGGGGGCTATCATTAGTATGGGTCTGGTATTTGCCTTATCAGCACCCAGTCGATTCAATCCATTAATTTTGATATTGGCCGGTTTGGTCGTCAATATTTTGCTAGCCGCAGTAGCCAATGTTCTAGTACTGTTTTTTGCTGAGCGTAGTAATGGCATGCTGTCGTGGGCTGCTGGGTTTTTGGCACAAGCCAGCTGGCATACCAGTATCGCGCTAGTCATCACTGCTATTTTGATGGCGGTCGTATGTCTGCCACTATTGAAACCATTAACGCTAATGAGTCTAGATGACACGCAGGCCAAACGTTTGGGTGTGCCTATTAATGGGATTCGTGCACTTGTCGTATTGGTTGTTGCCGTTGTGACTGCTCTAGTGATTAGTGAAGTTGGCTTGATTGGTTTCATTGGTCTTGGTGCAGCAAGCTTGGTCAATGCGCTGGGCATCTCTGCTATTGGTAAGCGTTTGGCCACTGCCTTTGGGTTGGGGGCGCTGCTGTTATTATTGACTAGCAATGTCGCGTTACTGCTTGAGCCGATACTGGATATGCAGATTCCAGCTGGTGCCATGACAGGTATCTTGGGTGCACCGCTGATTATTTGGCTAATTCTACGTCAGCGTCGCGAGCGGATAGAGACAGTGACGCCGATGCTTACAGGTAAGCATACATCCATTGCCTTTTGGCGATGGGGCATTGGTGTGCTCGCTATCATCATGCTGGCTTGTCTTTTTGTACAAGATATCAATGGTTGGGGGCTCAGTACGGACTGGGCGCTCACGCAGCAGTACCGCTTACCTCGTAGTTTGAGTGCTGCTGCCACAGGCTTGATGTTAGCAGTCGCCGGTGTGCTACTGCAAACATTAACGCGTAACCCTATGGCCAGTCCTGAGGTGCTAGGTGTCAGTTCAGGCGCTGCATTGGGGGTTATTTTAGGGTTTTTATTATTACCAAGTTTAGGGCTATCTGCGGGAGCAGGGACGTTGCTGGTTTCAGGACTGTCAGGGGCGATGGCCGTGCTGCTATTGATTATTTGGCTAGCACGCAGGGTCAGCTCAGGTTATTTATTGTTAGTAGGTATAGGCATTGCCGCCATGATGGATGGGGTGATGCATATGGTCAAGCTTTCAGGAGATCCGCGTCTAGAAGCGATGCTCAGCTGGCTGTCAGGGACAACTTATAGCACGCAGCCCAGTACAGTATGGTATCTCATTGGTATTGCATCTATCTTATTTGCACTCAGTCTACTGCTGATTAAGCCTTTGCGTGTCCTTGGTTTAGGCACAGGTGTGGCACGTAATCTAGGTGTGGCAGTTACACCAGTGACTTTGTCGTTATTGGCATTAGTAGCAGCGCTTAGCACGGCCAGTACGCTTGCCGTTGGCCCATTGAGCTTTATTGGTTTGATGGTGCCACATTTGGCTACTTCACTGGGAGCTGTGAAGCTTGAACGGCAATTGCCACTAGCTGCACTCTTAGGGGCAGGGGTGATGGTGATAGCGGATTGGATTGGTCGTTATGTTATTTTCCCTTATGAGCTGCCAGCGGGCACGATTGCGGCCATTATTGGTGGTGGCTACTTCTTATGGCTCATTCGTAAGGTGCCAGCTTCAGCAAGTAGATAGCTCATGTCTGCAAGCATTGAATTTGAATAGCCGGCAATTTTGTCTTCATTCAGCAGAGGTTTATCTAACCTTATTTGAGCAGCCATTTGATAAGAATAACGATGCTAAGTTTCAGCGAAATTGAATGACGTGCTCGGCAAGCTAGCAAAATAATAACTAGGAGCAAGTCATGCTGACCATCACTCAATTTTATAGTGCCACTGCTTAATGAGCAACGCCCCTATAAATAAAGCACCTATAGATAAGGTATCTACAACTGAGTCGCCTATAAACGAAGCCTCGAATAGTAGTGGTAATGGCTTTACCGACAAACAAGTACAGCAGGTATTACTGACACTATTACTCGGCGGTACGGTCGTCAGCTTTAGTAATAGTGCGCTTAACCCAGCAATTCCTGTTTTTATGTCGGTGTTTGATGTCGATATCGTGATGGGCGGCTGGGTGCTGAATGCTTATGTATTGGCCATGAGTGTGGGGCTGATGCTAAGCGGCTACTTAAACAAAAAGTTTCCTTTTAAGCATGTTTATTTGGCGGCAATTTTTGGATTTATGCTGGGCTCAGTCATTGGGATGCTGGCGTCTAGTATGAGCTTTGTCATCATTGCCAGAGCCATACAAGGACTGAGTGGCGGTCTGATCATCCCACTGTCTATTGGTATGCTGTATCAGATTTATCCGCAGCAGCAGCACGGCAGAGTAATGGCGATATGGGGCATTGTTATTATGATGTCGCTAGCGTTTGGCCCTTTGGTCGGTGCTTACTTGGTTGAGCAGTTTGCGTGGTGGACACTGTTTGCCATTACGTTGCCACTTAGTGTGGCGGTCATGGCGATGGTATGGCGGCTAATACCTGACATGCGCTCACATGATCAAGAAACCCCTTTCGATATCATCGGGTTTGTCAGTTTGATCATCTGGCTACTGGCGATGATGATTTGGCTGAGCACCCTCAAAATAGATTTTACTCACGGTATCTCAAGGCGCGATGATTTGTTAAAAATAGTGGCATTAGGCGCATTGTCTATTTTATTTTTGCTGTCAGCCGTAGCTTGGTGGGCATATGAGCGTCGTCAGCGTCATCCGTTATTGAACGTGCGCTTGTTCAATAATAAGACCTATTTGCACAGTAATATCATTAGCATTAGCCAAACAGTCGGTTTGATGCTGTGTCTCTTGTTATTACCCGTGTTGATACAAGATGTGATGGGTGAGAGTGCCTTATGGACAGGCGTTGTCCTAATGGTCGCGACGCTCGTGGCCAGTATCACCACTCATTACGCTGGCAAGATGGTAGATAAGCAAGGTGCCAGAGGGATTGGCATCGTAGGAATTGCGATTAGTGCGCTGTCTACCTTGATGCTGGCATGGTGCTTGTATCAGCCCACACTTTGGCTACTCATATTGACGATGAGTGTGCGCGGTGTCGGCGTGGGTTTGGCGTATCTGCCAACCACCACAGTGGGTTTTAGTAGCTTACCTAAAGACTCGGTCACTGAGGGAGCTGCACTCAATAATATCAGTCGCCGTATCATCTCTACCATCGTTATCACGTTGACAACCCTTTATATCCATAGTCGAAGCGCGCAGCTACTAGCCGCAGGTAGTGATGTTGGCATAGCAAGCGCTATCCAAGAAATACTGGTGATAATCGCGTTGATGCTATTGTTCACACTTCCTTCTGCCTGCAAATTACCCCGCGCGCCATAACGATCAACTTCATAGTTGGTCAGCATGTAGATTACCGGTGTCAATGACGATCTGCTTGAAGGCTTATCCCTTTTATCTATTTATTTGAACAAACTTTGAGACAAGCCGCTTATGTCACTGTCTAACCATTTCGCCAAATTTACCAAAGAAACGGACGGTAATTGCAGTAAGTCAGTCAACATGGTCACTCGCTACTTATAAAAACCTATTTGTAAATACTTATAGAAATAAAAATCATTATCATTTAGAATATCATTCACAAAGTTAGTACATACAGTATTATTTGCTAAATATAACGCGTATCACTGTCCACCTATCCAACTAAGTGAAATAACCTAAGTGAAGTAATTATGAAAAGCCACCATCATGTTGCTCTATCTCTTCTTACCCTTTGTATCAGCCAGCAGTTATACGCCCAAACTAATACCAATTCAGTGCAAAGTGCATCAGGTGTGCAGGCCACCGCTGCGGCGACCCCGAATGCATCATCAAGCGATGTACCTAGTGTGACTTTAGATGCTATTACAGTTAGTGCCAATGCCAAAACAGGCACAGCGCTGGCACAGAAAATCAGTGAAATGCCTGCTGTCACGCAAGTGATTTATGAGGCGGACATTCAGGCGCAGGCGACAGGTAACCGCACGGTTGGGGACATCTTAGCCCAGCTCGTGCCCAGCCTTGGCGTGAGCAGCGGCTCGGTTAGTAACTACGGCACGACCATGCACGGGCGTCCTGTACAGTATTTGCTAAATGGCGTGCCATTATCTGGCTCGCGCAGTCTGTCACGCGAGCTAAACAGCATCGACCCTGAGCAAATTGAGCGCGTCGAAGTACTCTCAGGTGCGACCAGCATCTATGGCGCGGGGGCAGCCGGCGGTCTGATTAATATTGTGACCAAATCGACGGCAGGCTATGGCTTGACAAGACAGACGCGCCTTGGCATCAACAGCAGCCGCGAGTTTAAATCCGACTCGCTCGGCTATCATGTGGGACAAAGCATCGGCTACGGCGGCGAGCGCGTGTATGGTAATGTCGATGTAGACTACGAGACCACAGGTGGCAAGTTTGACAGTCATGGCGACCGCATCAGCCCTGATGCCAACCAAACCGACAACCAAGACACCGATACTATCAGCGTCAACGCCAACCTTGGCTTTGATATTAGCGATACCAAAACCATGAATCTTGCGGCGACTTATTATGACAGCGAGCAAGATACCGATTATGGCGTCGATTACGGCAATGATCTGTCTGTACTGCTAGTAAAAGGTACTATACCGTCACTACGTGCTATCGATGGCGCCAATATCGAAAACCAGCCCTACAATACCAAAAGCTCGGTCAACCTAAACTACAATGACAGCGACTTTTTGGGTTCTAACTTAAGTCTGACAGGCTATTACCGTGACGAAAAGGCGCGCTTTTATCCGTCAGGAAAGCTTTTTAACAAACAAGCCCAAGAGGTATGGGTAAATAATGGCTTGACGGATGAAACAACCTTAGGAAAATTATTGGCTGCATCGGCTGTGGTTACTCAATCAGAAGCGGACATTGAGGTGATGGGATTGCGCGCCGCTATGCAGACTGAAACCGATGTTATGGGTAAAAATACCTTGTTCAGCTATGGCGCGGACTTTGAACGTGAAGAGAGTGAGCAGACCTATTATGGCCAAGACCTGACTACCTTCCTTGCAAGTAATGGCTTGACTTCAACAAGTAATGGTCTGAGCTATAACGGCGGACCAAAAACCACTATCGATAAATGGGGCGCGTTCGTCAATGCCGATGTGGATATGACCGACAAATGGCACACCAGCGCTGGCGTGCGCTATCAAAACATCAAATCGGATACCGACCGTTTTGTGCCCATTTATGAACAGCTATTGGCGGATTATTTTGCGACCAATGGCATCAGTGATATTGCTGACGCTTACGGTATTGATTACGAAGCAGGCGCGGTTGAGGCGGGTAGCAGTAAGCACGACAAAGTGCTGTTTAACCTTGGTACCAGCTATCAGTTGACCGATGACGACCAAGTCTTTGCTAACTTCTCGCAAGGCTTTACCACGGCTGACGTGCAGCGCGCCTTACGTGACGTGCGCGCTGGATTTGTGGTCAACTCAGACAATATTCAGCCCATTTCTATCAATAACTACGAGCTGGGCTGGACAGGTACGCGCGGTGATACCAGCGCAAAGGTTAGCGGTTTTTATAACGACTCAGACAAAACCGTGCGCTTTACCAACGACTATACCGTCGAAGTCGTCGATACGGACGAACGTATTTACGGCGCTGAAGCCTCGCTCACGCATGATTTAAACAAAGACTGGCAAGTAGGCGGCAGTGTTGCTTATACCCGCGGGCAATACAAAAAAGACGGCGACTGGCTGGAGCTGGATGCAGTACGCCTGACGCCACTCAAAGGCACGGCATACGCGCAGTATAACTTTAGCGAAGGCAGTAACATTCGCTTGCAAGCGCTGGCAGTCGGCGGTAGCGACAAGGCTTATAAAGACCAACAGAACGACCCAGACGCGAGTGCGCAGCCATTGACAGGCTATGCGACCTTTGATGTGCTTGGGCAAGTCAAATTACCTGTCGGACGTATGGGCTACGGCGTGTATAATATCTTAAACAAAGACTATCAGACCGTGTATCATCAAACGACCTTTGGCGATTTAAACCGCTTACCTGCTTCAGGGACAACTTACGGCTTGAGCTATACCGTGGATTACTAAAAAGCGTCACGCATTAAAAAACCCTTCATGCTATGAAAATTTAGCGTGAAGGGTTTTTTAATGTTCATAACTCTCTAAATCATTCATCTGCTCCAAGAGTATTTGCTAGCGTTTCCAACTTCACGCTTTATCAGGTGTAAAATTCTTCTTTAGTATTTTATGATTGACTTATAGCGTATCAATGCTAATCTAAGCACTCTTTGGGGAGTAGCCTGCTTTCGTACTGCGAAAGCGTTCGTATCAACATACTTGGCCACATGCCATGGTGCGAACACCTCTCGGTTGGCGAGACCGTCGATATATCAACACTGCAGGTCGGGGGTGTGGCTATGTCGTGGACTCTATACTCGACCAGAGAAAATCACATGAATCCTATCGCACTTCTATTACTTGCTTTTTCTATGTCTACGGATGCCTTTTCTGTGGCAATCAGTAAAGGAGCAATTCTTAAAAACCCTCGTTTTACCGAAGCCTTCAGAATGGGTGTTATTTTTGGCACCATTGAAGCGATCACCCCGATTATTGGTTGGTTAATTGGTCACTCTGCCACATCCTTTATAGATGCGTCTTTTATTGAGGCATGGGATCATTGGGTCGCGTTTGTCATACTTTTTACGCTCGGTCTGCACATGCTGTATGAAGGACTGAAGCCAAGTGATGAAACGGCAGAAGTGCTATCGAGACATTCTTTTTTCAAACTTGCTTTGACTGCATTTGGTACCAGCATCGATGCCATGGCTGTCGGTGTGAGCCTAGCATTTGTAAAGGTCAATATTTTGCTGGCGGCAGGTCTAATTGGTCTAGCGACTACGATAATGGTCACTCTAGGGGTGATGTTAGGAAAGGTGTTGGGCTCCATAATCGGTCACAGAGCTGAAATATTTGGTGGTGTGATGCTAATTGCAATCGGTACATGGATTTTATTCAGCCATCTTCAATGATTATATACAAACTGTCTACTACGAACAGATAGTCATTACGTGTATAGATCTGTTACTGACTTTTGGATGTAGAAAACCTGTTTACCTAAGAAAAGCCTATCTATATTAATAGTTAGGCTTTTCGGGTCTAAAACTAGTACATTACGCTGTAGCAGTTCGTAAAAGGTCTGAAAAACACAGCACTACAAAATTATCAATAATTATCCGTTGTCAGCGAAGAGGCTTGAATAAAGTGCCTATATCTATGCTTATACACATAGTTGTTATTTACTAAAAAAACAACAGACAATAAAAAAGACCTCCAATCTCTTGAAGGCCTTTTTTATTAAAACTTAAATATGGTGGGCCCAGTAGGACTTGAACCTACGACCAAAGGATTATGAGTCCTTTTTATTACAACAATGATACACAACATATAGCGATAAGTAGCTGTATTTTCCGGTTCCAAGTCAATTGATATAAGGAATTAGAGTGTAATCTAAATATATCTGTCAACGAACAGATATATCTAACAACAAATTTAGAGTATCAAAATAGTATCAAAATAAATTCTGACTTCAATAATTAAAAATGCAAGTATTCATAAAACCTAGTTTGTTTTGTTCAATGGTAAAGGATAAAGCTTTCGTTCAAAGTATCAAAAAAGTGAGGAGCGAGTTACTTTTTTTATATAACCTAGATTAACAAACCAAGTGCGACGCTAAGTAAGAGAATAGAAAAACTTATTTGGCATCCTAAAACCCAAACGCTTACTTTTGTCTATTATTTGTCCTATCGTCAATAGCCTTTGCCTCATCATTGGATATTTGCCTAAAGTCAAAGCCTTTAGGCAAGTACTCTCTAATCAGCCCATTAGTGTTTTCATTTGTCCCTCGTTGCCATGAGGCATAAGCATCAGAAAAGTAGAACACACTATAGAGTCTTTGCTTAATGGCTTTATGATCCGCAAACCCCCTGCTATTGTCGGACGTAATAATCTTAACGTGTAGTGAGCTATGCTGAAGAAACCGTAGAGGTAAGCTTGGTAAACTAACGACTCAATAAGGAGTTTATCATGACTAAGAAAGTCAGAACCTATAGTGTAGCTTTCAAAGCTGAAGCCGTTAAAAAGATAGTAGACAATAACGGCAATGTTTCAACGACTGCAAAGCAGCTAGGCATAGCTATGCAGACCTTATCTAACTGGCAGAACAAAGCGAATGAATGCAAGCTTGTCGGCACTAAGCATTATGATCCTGAACTCATGGCTATTATAGAAGAGAATAAACGTCTTAAACGTGATCTCAAGGTTGCTCAGGAGGAGCGAGATATTCTAAAAAAGGCCACGGCGTACTTTGCCAAACATAGCTTGTGAAGTACGCTTATATTGAGGCCAATCAGCAGCTTTTTAGCGTTACTCGCATGTACAAAGTACTAAGTATTGTATCCTCTAGCTACTACGACTGGACGAAACGCGATATCAGCTGTCAGCAGATTAATCGCAATCAATGTGAGTTGCTAGTTCGCGCAGCTCATGATGAAACTAAACAGCGCTATGGTGTTGTGCGATTGCATGCTCACCTCGTAGAGCAAGGTCATGTCATCAGTAAATACATGGTCAGACGCATTAAAGAATAATACGTCATTCAATGTCGTCGTCACAAGCGTTTTAAAGTCACTACCAACTCAAACCATAACAAGCTAGTCTATCCAAATTTGCTGGACCAGAATTTCGATGCCAATCGTCCTAATGAGTCTTGGGTTAGTGACATCACATACATTTGAGCAAATGAAGGTTCGCTATACTTAACAGGCGTTAAAGATATCTACACTAAAGAGCGGCCCGGCCAAGGTTTGATTTTACATTCTGACAGAGGCAGTCAATATTGTAGCAATGAGTATCGAAAGATCGTTAAGCAGCATAAGTCCAAAAGCTCAATTTTATTTTGACCCCTGCCGTCAATTCCGTACAGTCAAACTTGGGAGATTTTAATTACGCAGCCTGACGATAATAATCAAACCACACCTGTCTTGGCGATTTATAGCCCAAGCCCTTTTGAATCCTAGTCTGGTT
>Ga0208015_1000084_pt1 | contig 63531 bp, 51 predicted proteins | sample 26BtaG_FD_184101 | JGI IMG/M metagenome (GOLD analysis project Ga0208015, IMG submission 184101) | Marine viral communities from Cariaco Basin, Caribbean Sea - 26B_WHOI_OMZ_CsCl (SPAdes) (version 2) | ecosystem: Environmental > Aquatic > Marine > Oceanic | place: Caribbean Sea: Cariaco Basin... | reverse complement strand
CAAGAAATTACGCCTGCAAGATTGACAGATATACAAGAGGAAAAAGTAAGGACTGTTGCCAAGAAAGTGTATGAGGTCTTAAAAATGAAAGGCTTTAGTCGCAGCGAATTTATCTTTAAGGATGGTGAACCACATTTATTGGAGGTCAACACTGTTCCGGGAATGACCAAGGCAAGCATTTTGCCCCAACAAGCGGCTGCAGCCGGTATTGGTTTAGCGGATTTGTTTGAAAATGCGATTGAAGAATGTTTGAAGAAGTAATGTTCACATAGATGGAATGGCATCTCTGTAAAATCTTTCTAAAAAAGAATTGTATATTTAGGTCTAATTAAAAATGAGATTCCCTCGTTCGAGGGAACGATAAAGGTTTATCGATGAAACGCGCACTATTCCCAGGGTCTTTTGATCCGCTTACTTTAGGTCATTTTGACATCATCAATCGCGGATTAAAAGTCTTTGATGAAGTGGTGATTGCCATTGGTATTAACGCTGACAAAAAGTACATGTTCTCTTTAGAAGATCGCTTAAAATTCATTAAAGAGGCTTTTAAAGATCAACCCAAGGTGAAGGTGATGACCTATAAAGGTTTGACCATCGATTTTTGCAAAGAGATAGATGCACAGTTCATTTTGAGAGGCTTACGCAATCCTGCCGATTTCGAATTTGAAAAGGCCATTGCACATACCAACCGAAAGCTCTCAAAAATTGAAACCGTCTTTTTACTGACTGCTGCGAGTACATCCTATATTTCCTCTTCAATTGTCAGGGATGTCATCAGAAATAATGGAGATTATACGGTATTGGTGCCGGATAGTGTTCGGGTTTTATAAAATTACAAACCCCATCAAAAATAAGTTTTTTTCTATTTAAAGATTTTTGAAAGGCTCAACAGACGAAATTGAAATTGAAGTTGCCCGCCGGATGGGCAGGACATTGTTCTTAACTTAAAAAGTGGAATTCTGAATCATCTCCCGCAGATTCCACTCTACCCCCTACCATCCATCAAATTAAATTATTTCTCTTAGCTTTTTGAACCGCTTCAATTTTGTTGTGCACTTGCAGTTTTTTGTAAATATTTTCTATGTGTTTGCGTACCGTTCCAGTGGAAAGGATTAGGTTTTCGGCGATTTTATTATAGTTCAATCCCTTGCTTAATTGTTCCAGAACTTCAGTTTCTCGCGACGTTAGCTGGATATCTTCTTGATCTTTTCTATTTTCTATATTGATAGGGTTTCTGAGCAATTTCAAAGTTTTTAAAGCTATGGATGGATTCATCGCCGCACCGCCGTTTAAGGTTTCCAAAATACCACTGTGTAGGTCTTTAGCATTGATTTCTTTCAACAAATAGCCGTCTGCTCCCGCTTTAATGGCGTTAAAAATATTTTCGTCATTGTCAAAAACGGTCAGCATGATTATTTTAATGTGAGGGTATTTGTTTTTGACCAACTCTGTGGTTTCGATTCCGTTTAATACCGGCATCTCAATGTCCATCAAAATCAGATCGAGGTTGGAATTATCTTCCAACTTAGTCAACAATTCAGACCCATTTAATGCTGAAAACTTAAAATTCAAATCCTCAAAAAAAGAGAGTTTCTCCTTAACTGCAGAAATTAAAAATGAATTATCATCTGCTATAGCTATTTTGATGTTCATATATAGTTATTTTGATTGGCCAAAGTCTAAATTTCGATAATTATTAACGGTTTTACTATACGTCAAACGTCGTATTTGTGATCTGCAATGGCAACACTATATTGACTTTGGTTCCCTTGTTTTTAATTGATTCAATCGAGATTTCTGCTCCAATATCATTAGCTCTTTTATTCATATTGTTTATGCCGTTACCCATTCGTACAGTCTCCGAGTCAAATCCTTTGCCATCATCTGATATTGAAATTTTTAATAGTTGACTATCCGACTCAATTTTAATGTCAATGTGTTGTGCGTTGGCATATTTAAGGGCATTGTTCATGGCCTCCTGAATAATGCGATAGATATTCATCCCGTCAACGGAAGAAAATATGATTCCAGTATTCAGTCCATCATCCGATTCAAAACTAAAGCTCACATTCTCTGAGGTAGTATTCGCTTGTTCAACAAAATTGGAAATACGGATCTGCAAATCCTCCAATGAGACTTCATTTTTATTCATGGCCCAAATAGTATCCCGCAACTCATAGATGGTGGTGGTCGTGAATTCGCTGATAAACCTCAGTTTGGCACTCAACTTATCAGGTAATTGAAAGCCATATTTAAGATTGTCCAAAGACGAAATAATAAAGGTCAATTGTGCGCCAATATTGTCATGCAAATCTCTGCTGATTCGTAAGCGTTGTTCTTGCAATCTGTTTTGAGTTTCAATTTTAATCAAGGCATCCTTGAGTTGATTTTCCTTCTGAAGTTGATGATTTTTAAGCTTCTGTTGATTGTAAAGCAACAGCCCTATTAGGGTCAATACTACTGCTAAGCCAAGAAGCCCAACAATATAGCTGTTCTTTTTACTCAAATCGAGTTCCTTTTCAGCTAAATCAGCACGTTGGGAAAGAATCTCCTTTTCCTTTTTCTCGGTTTGATATTCAATTTCCAATTTTGCTACTTTACTATTGGTTTCAATATTGAGAAGGCTATCTTTTAAATTGGCATAATTTTTAAAATAGTAAAGGGCAGTTTTTGTATCATTTTTGGCTTCGTAATATTGGGAGTACATATTTAAAGCAGTTTCAATATCCACCGCGGCTTTGGATATATTGGCATAATGATAAGCACTGTCAATATAGATTTTCGCATCATCAACACGATCATTTTCCAATAAAATTTGAGCCATATTATTATAGCTCGCACCAACACCTGCCAGATTCCCAATTGTCTTTTCTATACTCGCAGATTGATTAAAATATGCCATTGCCGAATCAATCTCCTGCATATAGTAGAAAACGGCCCCAACATTGTTGACAGACTCGGCTATTCCCTTTTGGCTTTTGAGGGAAATTTCAATCGCTAATGAATTTTTAAAGTAATTGAGGGCTTTATCCAATTCGCCATCATTAGCATACAGAATGGCAATGTTGTTATAAGCATCTGACATTCCTTTTTGGTCGTTTTTCTTTTCAAATATAGTTATGGCTTTCAAATGATTTTCGATTGCTTTAGAATTCATTCCCAAATAACTATATACCATTCCAATATTATTGATTACAGTGGCCTGCTCAATCACGGCATTTTCTTTTTCATATATATCTAAGGCCTTTAAGTACGCAATAAGGGCTTCTTCATAATTGCCCAAACTACGGTTGCTTGCGCCAATATTATTATAGGCCGAGGCCAAAGCAAGCTCGTCTCTTGCATCTGCCAACCCCTCTTCCGATAAGGCTTTCGCCTTTTGAAATTGGCCTAAATCCCGGTAAACGATTCCTAAATTATTTTTTGAGAGGGCTACTATTGATTTCTTCTTATTTTTATGAGCGACATCAAGAGCAATTTGCAAAATGAGCAGCGCTTTTTGAGGATCTTGTTTGTATAATGCCATAGCCGAATCGTTTAGCTTTTCGGCATTTTCCTGAGAAAAACCTTGAGTGATAAAACCAAACAACAAGAAGCAAACAAATATATTCAAGGCCTTTATACGTATTGTCATTGTTAAAGTACTGATTTTGATTTTATTTTCGTTTTGAATACCATTAAGTTCTAAATGACAAAACTCACCTTAGTCCCCCTATTTATATAGGATTCAAATTCAAACTTACCACCAATTTCATGAATCCTTTTTTGCATATTCAACAGACCGTTTCCTTTTTCCACATTAGTGCTGTCAAACCCTTGGCCATCGTCTGAAATTGTAAATTTTAAATGCTCTAAGAAATTTTCCACCTTAACTCTAATCGTTTTTGAGTTGGAGTGTTTAATACTGTTGTGAATGGCTTCCTGAATGACTCGATGGATATTAACCCCTTCCATCGAATTAAATTTCCTTTTAATATCTACATCTTTGTCAACCTGAAATGTAAAATTAATTTTTCCTTCAAAGACATGTGCTTTATCAATATAATTTGAAAGTCGAGATTGCAAGTCTTCAAAAGTAATTTCAGTTTTATTCATTGCCCAAATGGTATCGCGCAATTCATAAATGGTTTCAGAAGTGAAATCGCTGATACTCGTTAGTTTGTCGTTAAGTTTTTGGTCCGTAATTTTAAAACCATATTTCAAATTATCGATTGATGATATAATAAAAGCTAATTGTGCACCAATATTGTCATGTAGATCCCTACTGATTCTGAGACGTTGCTCTTGGAGTCGGTTTTGAGTCTCAATTTTCAATAAAGCGTCTTTCAACTCACTTTCCTTCTCCAATTGTTGATTCCTCAATTTCTGCTGATTGTAAAATAAATAACCAATAAAGATCAAGATCACAGCGAAACCTATAATACCAAAAAGTTGGGCGTTTCGTTTTTGGATAATCAAATCACGTTCTGCCAAATCTGCACGGTGAATTAGAATTTGCCGCTCTTTATCAGCCGTTTTGTAACGCTCGCCCATTTCAGCAATCTGACGAGTCTTTGTTTCATTTAGGAGGGAATCTTCTATCGATTTATATTCTATATAATTATTCAATGCGCTTTTATAATCGCCTTTTTTCACATCTAACTCATGAAACCTATAATACGCCTCCAATTGGTATTTTCGTGTTCCGTATTTTAAAGTGTTCTGCATGGCGCTATCTAAAATCTTTTTCGCCTCAATGAAGCGTTTGGTCTCTAAATAGATTTTACCCAAATTGACCAAAGTCACCCCTTTTCTTGATTCAAATCCGGGTACTGCGAGAGATTTCAAAGTATATTCTTCCGCTCTTTTATAGTCTTTTAGCTTGGAGTAGGTGTTGCCAATATTAGAATAAGTCGTCCTTGAAAATGCAAGGTCATTAATACTCTCACTTAATTTTGCTGCTTTTTTATTATAATACAAAGCACTGTCAAACAGTCGCTTATTAAAATTATCTTTCTCCGCCAATTCATCATAAGCTATTCCAATACGCCCATAACAGTGAGCTTCTCCTTTTTTATTTCCGATACGTTTGGCAATTTTTAAAGCTTGTCTATTCCAGTTTATCGATTCCTCAAATTCGTACATGCGATCATAGATGTACCCAATGAAGGACATGTCTCTTAAAATATTTTCCTCAATGTCGTTTATTTTGTTAAACTCCAAGGATTTGAAACCATAATCCAATGCTTCTGGAAACTCCGAAAACAAATTATGAATTTGAGATTGCTCGAAATAAACGTCTTTTAAAGACCGATCTTCAGAGTCTTCTAAAATCGCCGTCGCCTCTTGGAAGTAATCCAAAGCTCTTATAGATGATGATGGTGAAATAATCTTTCCTTTTAAAAACAGGGCTCTTCCTTTAGATTGAGCATGGTTAATGGCTGTTGCATTTTGGAGGAGTAATTCAGTATATATCGTTGCTACAGAATCATTTTTAGAAAGATAAAGAGAAGCCAAATTATAATAGAGTTCAAGTTTTTCTTTATCATTCGCAGATTTTAGACGGTTTTGAAATTTTATTATTTGAAGGGAATCTGCTTTGGTTAAAGCTATTGTTGAATTTTGACCATTATTTTGGCCATGGGAGGATACGGTACAAAAGAATATCAGAATCAAAAGTACCTGTCTCATGTTAAGCATTTGAAATAAAAAAAGCATCAGTAACAAACCACATTTTTCAACGATGGAAATAACTGACGCCTTTTTAAGAAAACTGATTAATAGCATGACCAATATAACTCTAAATGTTAGTGTAGTTGGATTTTTTCGACAAAAAGCAATTAAAAAAGATTAAGCGTAATTGGTTAATAATCACGCTTAATCCTCAAATTAAATCCCCAATTTAATTATTAAGATCGTAGGCATAGATCGTCTTATCATTTGCCTTATAATAAAGTACTCCAGCAACATCATCTACTTGATATTCGGGCTTTTTATCCTTTAAAACAATCTCCTTATCAACCTTTCCAGTATCTTTATTTACTTTTACCAGACCAACGCCATCATCCAATTTTGTAAGGATGAATTGCGCATTTTCGGTAGCTGCAGTTGCTTTAAAACGTTTGGACATCATTGTAAATGATGCATCGCCAATGGATGCAAACATGTCTGCAGCGCGTTGGTTTTCTTTACCGTAATCATTATAGTTTCTTAAATCGTTGCTGCTTCCAAATCCTGTTTTATTCATCCCAGCCTGTGCCGCATGTGCCATGGACAACCCAGTTGCCGCTACAGCTACCACACCGCCTAGTGCTTTCATGAATCCACTTTGACCTGGCGATTTAAAATACCCATGATATTTTTGATCGCCATTATCTCCCAACATCATCATGTTTTGAGATGAAGCCATAAATATATTCCCATTGCGCATTTCCATTGCATTTGCTGCTTCTTTTTCATCAAACTTCACTTTGGCCAGTTCAGAAACATCACCTGAATTAGCATCAATGGCATATACTGTATCATCAGCAGCAATAAGGTATCTGTTTTTGGCGCTATCATAAGTTGAAGCCACCGCAACCGAATTTTTATATTTTAAAGGTTTATTCCAAACTTGGTCACCTGTTTTCAAATCAACAATATTGGCATCTTCACTGGTGATATAAATCAACCCTTGAGGCGATTCGGCCATGACCAAAATATTTTCACCTGTTTTTAAAGGTTTTTTAAACAATGTGTTTCCGTCAAAGGAGATCTTGTTGATTCCTCCCTGTTGGATGCCAAATAAGATCCCATCATCCTGAACATAAAAATGCTGGACATAACCTTTGGTTTTTGGCGCTTTGTCCCACAAATCCTCTCCTGATGCTGCACTTAAAAAAGCTATTTCAGATTCATTTTTTGCCGCAAATACACTCGAACTTCCACCATCACTCTTGTCGCTGACCACCGCCAATCCCTGAGGAAGAATCTGGAAATTGGAGATATTGCCTTGTACTTTACGATCATCTTTCCAGAGTTCAGCGCCATTATCGCCTATTTTATGGATGCGGGTGTTTTTACCATTGGAAGTTGTTTCAAATCCGTAGATTTCCTTTTCAGTAGCATCAGCAACCATCCAATTAATCCCTTTTATTTTATTTGTCCATATATCTTCGCCAGTATGGGATTTTGCAATTAAGCCCTGCGCAGTAGAAAGAATTAACATGTTTTTTAAAAGCAATGGCGTTCCTGTAATACTTAAATCCTTAGCAATACCAACCCGACCTGGCTTATCCAAGAAAAAGCTATAGTCTATTTTTGACGTTGCCAAATCATAAACTGCGACTTTTGGTGTAGATTTTTCAAACTTATCTCCTTCCTTTTGAATGCCACTTATAATCAATTTATTCTGTGGCAACACCACATTAATAGTGAATACTTGGTTCCAATTATCAGTATCTGAATTGAAAATTACTTTCCCGGTCATATAATCGATGACGGCTCGTTTAGTTTTGGCGATACCGGCAAATTTAGAACCCACTCCTTGTGAAACGATGATATATGGGGAGTTGGGAACAAAGTCAGTTTCTTCCGGTTTAAGTTTACCAAAATTGTTGAACTTAAAAACTGGTTGACTTTCAGTTGGTCTAATCCCGACCAAACCTTCATTTGTGGCCACAACTAAAACTCCTCCAACGGTAAGTGACATCTCATTTATACTTGATCCAAGATCATAATTTTGATTTGGAGTTTCAGCTTTTTGGGCAATTACGGAAGTCGTTCCGATAAATAGTGCAAGTAGTGTTAATGCTTTAAATTTTAATACTTTCATGATTATTGTTTTTTAAGATTAAATGAACCGTCTGTGATATTTTTCATACTGTTATTGGTAGTGCTTTTTGCTTTAAATTTGAAAGTACCAATGACATGGGTACTTGTTTCTTCTGAAATTTTAATTTCACCAACAACGCCAGAGTCCTGGTATGGTGCAGACCAAGTTGGAGAATTGGTTGGATCGGAAATTTTGGGTTCAATATAAGAGGCAATAATAAACACATTGGAATCTTTCAATTCGTAAGTTCCCACGCCTTCATAACCAAAAATCGTTATGTTAATTCCTTGAGATGCCGTATTTCCTTGGAGCACCAAAGTATTCTGTCCGCCCCCAGAAGTCTTCGATGCAAACGAGGTGATCTCCATAGACGAAAATTGCGCACCTTCCACTTTGGCTTTTATAATGCCTGACGCAGCATCGCTTCCATCGCCTCCATTATCGTCTTTTGAACAGGACATTAAACTTGCGAAGACAACTGTTATTAGCAGTAGTTTTTTTAATTTTTTCATAGTTGAAATGTTAAGGGGTTTATAATATTCCAAAATTGCAATTAAAGAGAAGGGGAATCAATACGACATATGCCGTATATTTTGGGGAAACGAAACGTGCCTGAATGTAGCTTTTGGGTATGGGCGAGCTATGATTAGGAAATTAGGCGATTAGAAATTAGTATATTTGACTATCGAATACTGAATGTTGAATACTGAAGTTTAATCGGGCATGAAATCTCGAACTTGAAACTTGAAACTTGGAATTTGGAATTTTCAGGTCTATTCCGAAAACAATAAAAGTTGTTTTCTTAATTCATCCTTAGGTGTTTTGCCATCATAAAGTTTCTCAACAAGGTAATCGAGAACTTTTGTGTCTTCCCGAACGGCAGAAAGACCAATATCGATAAGCAATCTAAAAAGTATAAGTAAAAGCGCTGCCGTGAGTGTTGCATCAACAAATAGAATAAAGAAAAAAAACGCGATTATGACTGTAAACTGCTGAATCACAATGCGAACATAGGGTTTATACATAATTTCATAAGCGGCAAACTCAAGATGTTTTTGAGGCAGCATAAAATCAAAAATAAATTTCACTAGTTGTGTTCCTATTAATATGGGAAGGACATAAGCCATACCTTCCAGAGACAGTATCCCACGATAATTTTCAATGATGTGAAAAGGTTCCTTGATAAAAGTTTGACCATCTATTCCGACGATGACAAAAACAAAAAGAGATTGTATCGCTACGAACATGCCGTAATGGAACATAAAGAAAAGAACCAAAAAACCAATAGATTTGCCTGAGCCATCGTATCGCGAAGCTGCCACCATCTTAAACACATTAAAAACGCCGATAATCAGTGTCTCTAAAAAATAACCAAATAAAATGGCATAGGGGGCGATTTTTCCCATCAGAAGGAAGCTTACTAAAAATACAATACTCATCCACGCATACGAATTGTTGCGATTGGGCACAAAAACAGAAAACAGCATAGGCTTGCTTTTTTTACAAATAAAAACTTTTGACGCCTATAAACCTATACGATGAAATACGTATTTCGAAAAATATCCTTTTTTATGCTCGTAGAGGCGCGAAGACGAAAAGTTAAAGCTGTTTGAGATCGTTGTTCTTTTACTTTTATGATGTGAGGTTGTTAACTAATCAAGTACTAAGAATGTACTTCTGTTCGCAGCGACGTGGAGACGCAAAGTTTAGGTGTTCAAAATTTGTTAACTATTCTCGTTATTCCGGTTTTGATTAATGGCCTATTACAGTTAATCAACAATCCCAATTTCAAGCCAGTGAGCTTTAAATAAGTCAGTACCTGTTTTGGATGAACGGGATGATTTCTTTAACAGATTTTATTTCAACAATGACTTTTTGTTCGACGATCAAGTCCGTTCTATAACCAATATCGAGTTTAACATCTTTCCATAAAACAGGAAGTGGTTTTCTCTTTCAACATTCGATCCTTGAGTTCATAACTCATAATATAGGATTTCTTCTTAAACAGATTCTAACAAACCAGGTCCCCAATGAACATGAATGTGATAACGAGCATCTATGTTAATACCAGAAATCTCATTCTCAGGCATAGTTTCTTTTTCTCGCAGAGGCGTGAAGGCGCTAAGCCTTTAATATTTCATACTTATGTATTTTTAGCTCCAATAAATATTATTATCCATTCAAGCTCTGTGTCACTGCGACTCCGTGAGAAATTAAATTGACGCCTCTTCAAGAGATGGCACTTGAACCCATTCTAAGATAAACTATTTCAAATACCCCTCAGCAGCCTCCAAGGCCTCTTCAATCCCATCTGGATTCTTTCCTCCGGCTGTTGCAAAAAATGGCTGTCCACCACCACCGCCTTGGATATGTTTACCCAATTCGCGGACAATAGCTCCTGCATTTAAACCTCTACTTTCTACTAGCTCTTTAGAGATATAACAGGATAACAATGCCTTTCCTTCATTTTCGGCTGCAAACAACAAGAATAAATTGTCGTATTGCTGCCCCATTTCAAAAGAAAGATCTTTGATCCCTGAGGCATCCAAATCCACTTTCCTAGCTAAATACAGGATACCGTTAATCTCTGTCAGTTCGTTTTTAAGATCGCCCTTCAAGTTTTTGGCCTTCTCTTTTAATAGATTCTCGATTTGTTTTTTTAATTCAGCATTCTCATTTTGTAAGTTCTGGATTGCCTTCACTGGCTCCTGTGCATTATTTAGCAGTCCTTTGATTTCGTAGAACGCACGGTCATGGTCTTGGTAATAATCTTTGACGGCATCGTTGGTAATGGCCTCAATACGGCGTATACCTGCAGCAACTGCTCCTTCGGAAACAATCTTAAAATACCATATGTCTCCAGTATTTTTGACATGGGTTCCACCACATAATTCAAATGACTTCCCAAAGCGAACGGTACGAACGGTATCGCCATATTTTTCACCAAAAAGTGCAATGGCACCTTCCTCAATAGCTAATTCCATGGGGATGTTGCGCTGTTCCTGAAGCTGTAACTTACCATCAATACGTGCATTGACAAAATCTTCCACATCGTTTAATTCTTCCGGAGTCAGTTTTGAAAAATGTGAAAAATCGAAACGAAGGTATTTTGAGTGCACGGCACTTCCCTTTTGCTCCACATGTTCACCCAATACTTCACGTAAAGCTTGATGTAACAAGTGGGTTGCCGTATGATTGGACTCCGTTCTTCTGCGCTGTTTTTGGTCTACTGAAGCTTTAAATGTTCCTTTAAGATCTTTAGGCAGGTTTTTGGTGAAATGTATGACCACATTGTTTTCTTTCTTAGTATCCAAAATATAAACAATATCGCCATTACTATCTGTCAAATACCCCTTATCACCTACTTGTCCTCCACCTTCCGCATAAAATGGTGTCAGATTGAATACCAATTGGTACATTTCGCCGTCCTTTTTAGAAACGACCTTTCTGTAGCGGGTGATTTTCACATTGGTTTCAAGAAAATCATAACCGATAAACTCCTGTACGTCATCTTCCAGCAAAATCGTCCAATCTTCTGTGGACATTTCACTGGCAGCACGCGAACGGTCTTTTTGCTTTTTCATTTCAAGATGAAATCCCTCTTCATTCAATTCCAATCCTTTTTCTCTCAGAATTAAAGCCGTTAGGTCTATTGGAAATCCGAAGGTATCATAGAGTTCAAATACTTTTTCTCCCGAGATAATTTTTGAATTTGACTCTTCAACAACTTTATTTAAAAGTACTAAACCTTGATCCAAAGTCCGTAAAAACGATTGTTCCTCTTCTTTGATAACGTTTTCAATCAACTGTTTTTGTGATTTTAACTCTGGAAAAGCATCCCCCATTTTCTTGGTCAATACATCCACCAATCTATAAATAAAAGGGTCCTTCTGATCTAAAAAAGTAAAACTGTAACGAATGGCCCTTCTCAATATTCGACGGATGACATACCCCGCTCCTGTATTGCTTGGCAACTGTCCGTCAGCAATAGAAAATGCCACGGCACGCACGTGATCGGAAATAACCCGTATGGCAATGTCAACATCCTCATCTTCTCCATAAGGTTTTTCGGCAATGGTTTCTATCTCACGGATAATAGGTGTAAACACATCCGTATCATAATTTGACTGTACGCCCTGCAATACCATACAGAGACGTTCAAAACCCATGCCTGTATCAATATGTTTTTGAGGTAATGGCTCTAAAGAACCGTTGGCTTTTCTATTGTATTGCATAAATACAAGATTCCATATCTCAACCACTTGAGGGTGATCCATATTCACTAAGGTCTTGCCATCAACGGCAGATTTTTCTTCCGCTGAACGAATATCCACATGAATTTCACTACATGGCCCACACGGGCCCTGCTCGCCCATTTCCCAAAAATTATCCTTTTTGTTGCCCATCAAAATGCGATCTTCAGAGATAAAAGTCTTCCACAAATCATAGGCCTCCTGATCCATTGGCAGATTATCTTCATCACTGCCTTCAAAGACGGTGACATAAAGGATGTCCTTATCTATTCCATACACGTCAACCAACAATTCCCAAGCCCAAGCAATAGCCTCTTTCTTAAAATAGTCTCCAAAACTCCAGTTACCCAGCATTTCAAACAACGTATGGTGGTAGGTATCATAACCAACCTCTTCCAGATCATTGTGTTTTCCCGAAACGCGAAGACATTTTTGTGTATCAGCAATCCTCTTGTGTTTTGGCTGTGCATTGCCTAAAAAATATTCCTTAAAAGGGGCCATTCCAGAATTGACAAACATTAAGGTAGGATCATCCTTCAAAACCATTGGTGCAGAAGGCACAATACTATGTTGTTTGTCCTTAAAAAAGTTTAAAAATGTGGAACGTATATCTTGAGATTTCATTTTGATAAATTGATGTCTTATTTTATATTACAATTGTGAATATGACCGATTATTTCACAAATTTATTTTAAAGTTTGCATATCGCTGGTCCAGTTTAATCGAGAATCATTTAGTTTTACTAAATTTACAAATAAAATATTTTGTAGGTTTGTTCGTTTGGTTCATGTATAAAGACTTTTTACTGTCTTTTTAACTGTGCAAAAATAGTATAAATTAGGAAATGAGTAAGGTAAAATATTATTACGATTCAGACACCCTCTCTTATAAGAAAATAGAGCGTAGAAAAAGAAACACTTTTAAGTATGCTTCAATTTTTATTTTAGGCTCAGCGCTGTTCGGTTTCTTATTTGTGTTTTTGGCAAGTCAGTTCATACAGTCCCCAAAAGAGCGCGCTTTGGCAAGAGAGCTCCAGCATATGGAATTGCAGTACCAATTGCTTAACAAAAAAATGGATGAGGCACAAGCAGTATTGGCCAACGTTGAACAACGTGACAACGCCATTTACCGTCTCTATTTTGCCGCCAATCCTATTCCTGAAGAACAGCGTAAAGCGGGTTTTGGAGGAATCAATCGTTATAAGGCTCTGGAGGGTTTTGATAATTCAAAAATTATCATTGATGCCAACAAACGTATGGACATTTTACTTAAACAGATTGTGGTCCAATCAAAATCACTGGACGAAATCGCGATTTTAGCTGAGGATAAAGAAAAATTTTTGGCCTCCATTCCCGCCATTCAGCCAATAAACACTGAAGACCTCACAAGAATGGCATCAGGTTACGGCTACAGAACCGATCCCTTTACAAAAGTTAGAAAGTTTCATTACGGCATGGATTTTACTGCTCCACAAGGGACACCCATTTATGCTGCAGGCGATGGCGTCGTGACCCGTGCAGACAATTCTGCAACAGGTTATGGAAACCATATCCGAATTGATCACGGCTACGGCTACGTCACCCTATACGCCCACTTATATAAATACAATGTACGTCCTAATCAAAAAGTAAAGCGTGGTGATTTAATCGGTTTTGTGGGTAGTACAGGACGTTCTGAAGCTCCACATCTACATTATGAAGTATTCAAGGATGATGAACGTATCAACCCTATCAATTTCTATTACGGCAATTTGTCTGCTGAGGAGTATAGCAAATTATTGGAGCATGCCTCATTAGAAAATCAATCCCTGGATTAATATGCAGATCGATCTTCCAGAAAAAAGATATTATGGTATTGGCGAAGTTGCCAAAGCATTCAAGGTCAACACATCTTTGATCCGGTTTTGGGAAAAAGAATTTGATATCCTGAGGCCAAAAAAGAATGCCAAAGGCAACCGAAAGTTTACGCAGGAAGATATTAAAAACCTTAAATTTATATATCATTTGGTAAAAGTGAGAGGATTTACTTTGGATGGCGCAAAGACTCATTTAAAAGAGCAAAAACAGGAAGCTCTCAGCACCTTTGAAATCATCAATAAATTAAAAGGAATTAAAGCTCAACTCATAAAAATAAAAAATCAACTCTAAAACTGACATCACATGAAAAAATGGCTCGTTCCAGTAATTATTATTGCACTGATTGCAATCGCACTTTACTCTTGGGGAAAAAACTTTAATAACACAGCGGTAGAACTCAAAGAAACTGCCACTAGAAGTTGGGGCGATGTAGAAAGCAGCTATCAACGTCGAAACGATCTTATTGGCAACCTGGTAAAAACAGTACAAGGTGCAGCCGATTTTGAGCGTACCACCTTAACTGAAGTTATTGAAGCCAGAGCAAAAGCGACATCTACAACCATTGACGCCAATAATCTTTCTGAAGAAAATATGGCTCAGTTCCAACAAGCACAAAGTGGATTAAGCGGCGCATTATCAAAACTTTTGGTGTCGGTTGAGCGCTATCCAGAATTAAAAGCGAATCAAAATTTCTTGGAATTGCAGTCACAACTGGAAGGTACTGAAAACAGAATCAATGTAGCGAGAGACCGTTTTAACGCCAACGTAGAACCTTATAATAAACACATCAAAACCTTCCCTAACAGTATCTTGGCTGGTCTTTTTAATTTTGATGATATGAGTTATTATAAAGCAGATGCAGGTGCAGAGAATGCTCCAGATGTAGATTTTGATTTTTAATGAATCTATGTATCAGCTAAACTTCTGAGTGCTTTTGTAAAAGCGCTAATGTCAAAAAATAGAAAAATGTCAAAAATAGAAAATTTCCTAACTGCTGCTGAGGAGCAGCAAGTCATTGAGGCAATTAGAGTAGCAGAAAAGAACACCTCAGGGGAAATACGTGTTCATTTGGAAAAGACCTCCAAAAAAGATCCTTATGAGCGTGCGTTGGAAGTGTTCCATTTACTCAAAATGGATAACACAAAACTTCAAAACGGCGTATTGATCTATGTTGCTGTAGAAGATAGAACCTTTGTGATATTTGGTGATGAAGGCATTAACAATGTTGTTGATGAGGATTTTTGGGAAACCACAAAAAACGTGATGCAAGGTCATTTTAAAAGAGGACATTTCAAACAAGGGTTAGTTGATGGCATTTTAAAAGCTGGAAAACAACTGGAAATTTATTTTCCCTGGGAAGCTGGCGATAAGAATGAAATTCCTGACGATATTTCTATAGGATAATAAATTAAGTAAGCAGTATGCAGTCAGAAGCACTCAAAAGTCCTTATTTATACACAAACATAAAAAGCGTTTTTAAACGCTTTCTTTTTACTGTACTGTTTATCTTAGGTGGTTTACAATTCGGATTTTCTCAGTTTAATATTCCTGATAAACCAACAAAAACTACTGATCAGACCAGTGTTTACCAATACACACCTTTACTTTCAGAAAGCCAAAAAAATAGTTTAGAGCAAAAGCTAATTAAATATTCGGACACCACTTCAACACAAATTGTAATTGCGATTATCAGCTCCACACAAGGAGAAAACATCAATTACTTAGGTGCGCAATGGGGTCATAAATGGGGTATTGGACAAGAAAAAGAAGACAATGGTATCCTAATTTTGTTAGCTAAAGACGACAGGAAAATAGCCATCAACACGGGTTATGGAACCGAACATTTACTAACGGACGCCATGTCGAAACGTATCATTGAGCGCGACATTATCCCCTATTTTAAGCAAAACGATTATTACGGCGGACTAAACCGAGGAGTTGATGCCATATTTGAGGTGATGACCGGAGAATATCAAGGTACACGTCAAAATAACACGGAAGAAGGATTTCCAGTTGGATTTATTTTCCTCCTTTTTATCATTTTCATCATCATTATGATTTCCATTTCCAAAAACAATAAGGGCGGTGGTGGGCCCGGCAACAACAGAGGCGATGATTTCAGCATCTGGGATGCCATAATTCTAAGCAATCTCGGACGTGGAGGTTTTGGCGGCGGTGGTCGTTCGTCTGGAGGTGGCTTTGGTGGTGGCTTCGGAGGAGGTGGTGGAGGATTTGGCGGAGGTTTCGGTGGCGGCGGCTTCGGTGGAGGCGGTGCTTCTGGAGGATGGTAGAATTTAGTTGGCAGTGGTCAGCAGGAAGTAATCAGTGGGTAGTGGGTAGCGGTCTAATGTAAAAACAATTTCAATTTCAATTTCAATTTTATCATATCATCATACAAACCAATTCATCACAATTGCTTATCGCTATATCTCATTGTGAATGATACTGAAAAGCTTGTAAGTCTCTTATAAATTAATTTTGATGGCAAGAAGTTGAAAGCCATGATCAAGAAAGTAGACCTATAGTGCATCAAAACCTTTTATTGTACGACTCTGTAATCATGATCAGCAATAATATTGAAGATCATTCGGAAAGTAACACAACGATGCAGGTCTATATTCCCAATGTTTATAAATTCTTCCATTTGGCCAATTAAATTGGTAGTCTTGCTTTAAAACGACCAGTTGGTAAAGATTATAAATTGGATATCAGAGGTTCTTTTCTGGATTATACAGAAAATTGAAGGTCGGTCAATACCCAGCAAAAGTCGCAACAATTCAATCGATAGGTTCATCCAATAGCTAAATTGGAATTTGATATTTTGCTTTTTAAAATTCGAGGTGGCCGTTCATCGATTAAAGCCTTCAAAGTTTGCATTTTATCGGATAATTAATACCTTTAATAGAAGATTTAAATTAATTGCCTACAAATTATTTAAATTTAGAGTGAGTCAAACCCCAAATTGATCTACTTATGGAAACAAATGCTAATCATTTTAGTAATAGCGATATTACTATTACTTACGAACCATCTGTTTGTATCAACGCAGGACGTTGTGCGAAAGAACTTTCCGATGTATTTAGAAATTCAGTAATCCCATGGATTGACATAGATGGCGCGCCATCTGAAAGAATCATTGATCAAGTCAAAAGATGTCCATCGGGTGCCCTGAAAGCTTATCGCAATCAGAAAGTAGCCTAAACATTAACGAACAAAAAAAATCCCTTTGAAATTGAGTTCAAAGGGATTTTTTTGTTATTGATAAAATTCACCAAGCACATTTTTAATTAAGCCTGCCCGGTCGGTCCAAAATTTAATGGAATAGGCGGTTGTTCATAATCTTTAATCTCACCGTGGGCATTTTCAAAGCGTTTGACGTTTTCACCTAAAGCCTTAAGCAAACGCTTTGCATGTTGAGGAGTCAAAATAATTCGTGACTTCACTTTGCTTTTTGGTGTACCAGGCATAATACTGACAAAATCTACTACAAATTCTGATACTGAATGATTAATGATGGCTAAGTTGGAATAAATCCCTTCTGCTACCTTTTCGTCCAATTCAATATTGATTTGTCCTGGTCTTGGTGTTTCTTTGTTATCGCTCATAATTCTTACATTCCTGCGAAGGCAGGAATCTCATCTTTAAAAGTTAATATCTTGAATAATTCAACGCGTTCATTTTACAACTTATATAACTGAAACTCATCGTTTTATTAAAAACATCCCTGCGCCTGCCGGCCGGCAGGCGTAGGGATTTGTTAATTATAATTCAATTCTTCTTTAGCTTTCATCATTTCATTGAACTCTTCTTTAGAACCAACGATGATATTCTCATATCGTCTCACACCGGTTCCAGCAGGAATTCTATGCCCCACAATAACATTTTCCTTCAAGCCTTCTAAGTCATCAACTTTAGCGCTTACTGCAGCCTCGTTAAGTACTTTGGTCGTTTCCTGGAACGACGCCGCCGAAATAAATGATTTTGTCTGTAATGAAGCTCTTGTAATACCCTGAAGAATAGGAGTTGCCGTGGCTGGCTGTGCATCTCTTGCAACTGCCAACTGACCATCCTCTCTTCTTATAACAGAGTTCTCATCTCTTAATTGACGCATCGTTACGATCTGTCCTGGTTTAAGCGTTTTAGAATCACCTGCATCTTCAATCACTTTCATTCCAAAGATCTTATCGTTTTCTTCGATAAAATCGGATTTGTGGACCAATTGATCTTCTAAGAAAATAGTATCGCCAGAATCAATGATTCTTACTTTACGCATCATTTGTCTTACAACAACTTCAAAATGCTTATCGTTGATTTTCACACCTTGCAAACGGTATACTTCCTGTACCTCATTTACCAAGTACTGTTGAACCGCTGAAGGGCCTTTGATATTCAAGATGTCGTCTGGAGTAATGGAACCATCAGACAATGGCATACCTGCTTTAACATAATCATTTTCTTGAACAAGAATCTGACTAGAAAGTTTCACCAAGTATTTCTTAACCTCACCTAACCTTGATTCGATGATAATCTCGCGGTTACCTCTTTTGATTTTTCCGAAAGACACTACCCCATCAATTTCACTTACTACAGCAGGGTTAGAAGGATTACGAGCTTCAAACAACTCAGTTACACGAGGTAAACCTCCGGTAATGTCACCAGACTTAGCTGATCTTCGAGGAATCTTAACCAATACCTTACCAACATTAATCTTCTCACCATCATTAATCATCAAGTGAGCTCCAACCGGTAAGTTGTACGATCTAATCGCATTACCTTTAGCATCTTCGATATGTAGGGTTGGAATCAATTTCTTATTTCTCGATTCAGAAATAACCTTTTCTTGGAATCCAGTTTGTTCATCAATTTCAACCTGGTATGTCACACCTTGTTCGATATTTTCGTAGGAAATCTTTCCAGCAAATTCTGAAATGATTACACCGTTGTAAGGATCCCAAGAACAAATGACATCTCCCTTTTTCACTTTATCACCTGGTTTGCAGAAGATAAATGAACCATAAGGAATGTTATGTGTACTCAGTGTAATCCCTGTTTTGGCATCTACCAATTTAAATTCAGAGGTTCTAGAAATAACGACATCAACCGCATCACCATTGTTATCTGTTCCTTTAACCACTTTTAAATCTTCAATTTCAGCAATACCATCAAACTTAACCGTCAATTTATTTTCTTCTGAAATGTTACCTGCAATACCACCCACGTGGAAAGTACGAAGCGTTAACTGTGTTCCAGGCTCTCCAATAGATTGCGCTGCAACCACACCAACTGCTTCACCTTTTTGAACCATTTTACCGGTTGCAAGGTTACGTCCGTAACACTTAGCACAAATACCTTTGGTAGCTTCACAAGTCAATGCTGAACGAACTTCAACCGAGTCTAAAGCAGAATTCTGAATGCGTTTTGCTACGGCATCATCAATATGCTCACCTGCTGCAACAATTAACTCTTCAGTCAATGGATCATAAACATCATTTAAAGATGTTCTACCAACAACTCTATCCTCAAGTTTTTCAATAATCTCCTCATTCTTCTTTAAAGCAGATACTTCAATACCTCTCAATGTTCCACAATCTTCACTGTAGACAATCACATCTTGGGAAACATCCACTAAACGACGCGTTAAATAACCAGCATCGGCTGTTTTAAGAGCCGTATCTGCAAGACCTTTACGAGCACCGTGAGTAGAAATAAAGTATTCCAAAATTGAAAGACCTTCCTTAAAGTTGGAAAGAATTGGGTTTTCAATGATCTCTCCACCACCTGCACTAGATTTTTTAGGCTTCGCCATCAATCCACGCATTCCGGTCAACTGACGTATCTGTTCTTTAGACCCACGTGCTCCAGAATCAAGCATCATATATACAGAGTTAAACCCTTGCTGATCTTCGCGGATACGCTTCATAGACAATTCAGTCAATTCGGCATTCGTAGAAGTCCAGATATCAATTACTTGGTTATAACGTTCATTATTGGTAATCAATCCCATGTTATAGTTGGCCATAATACCATCAACTTGGTTGTTGGCACTATCAATCATACTTTGTTTTTCAGCCGGAATTATAATATCACCTAAACTGAATGACAGACCACCTTGGAACGCAAACTTATATCCGAGATCTTTGATCTCATCCAAAAATTCAGCTGTTTCAGGAACAGAAGTCACTTTAAGAATGTTACCAATAGCATCTCTCAATGATTTTTTGGTCAATACCTGATTGATGAAACCAGCTGCCTTTGGCACGGTTTCGTTGAACAGGACACGACCAACTGTCGTTTGAATAATTTTAGTGACCAATTCACCTTCTTCATTGAGGTCTTCTGTTCTAACTTTAATCCCAGCATTTAAGTCTACCTTCTTCTCATTATAGGCAATTGTCACTTCTTCTGGAGAATAGAATGTTATACCTTCGCCCTTTACTTTGACTTCATCCGTTGAAAAACGCTCCTTGGTCATATAGTAAAGACCAAGAACCATGTCTTGAGAAGGTACGGTAACTGGAGAACCATTGGCAGGGTTCAAAATATTATGAGAAGCCAACATTAATAATTGTGCTTCCAAAATAGCTTCTGGGCCTAATGGTAAATGTACCGCCATTTGGTCACCATCAAAATCCGCGTTGAACGCCGTACATACCAATGGGTGCAATTGGATGGCTTTACCTTCAATTAATTTAGGCTGGAAGGCCTGAATACCGAGTCTGTGTAATGTAGGTGCACGGTTTAAAAGAACTGGGTGTCCTTTTAAAACATTCTCTAATATATCCCAAACTACAGGCTCTTTTCTATCTATAATTTTCTTTGCAGATTTTACAGTTTTTACAATCCCACGCTCAATCAGTTTTCTGATAATGAATGGCTTGTAAAGTTCTGCTGCCATGTTTTTAGGCAATCCACATTCAAATAATTTTAATTCCGGTCCAACGACGATTACCGAACGTGCCGAATAATCCACACGTTTACCAAGTAAGTTTTGACGGAAACGTCCTTGTTTTCCTTTAAGGGAATCGGATAACGATTTTAACGGTCTGTTAGAATCTGTCTTAACTGCAGAAGCTTTTCGCGTGTTGTCAAATAAAGAATCTACAGATTCTTGCAACATACGCTTCTCATTTCGTAAAATAACTTCTGGAGCTTTGATTTCAACCAAACGCTTCAATCGGTTGTTACGAATAATCACACGACGGTACAGATCATTTAAATCTGAAGTTGCAAAACGACCACCATCCAATGGCACCAACGGACGTAACTCTGGTGGAATTACTGGTATGGCCTTCATGATCATCCATTCTGGAAGATTTTCACGGTTGGCATTAGAGTCGCGGAAAGCTTCAACAACTTGAAGACGCTTTAAGGCTTCTGTTTTACGTTGTTTTGAAGTTTCAGTGTTTGCTTTGTGACGCAATTCAAAAGACAACTCATTCAAATCAATTCTTGAAAGCAAATCAATCAAGCATTCCGCCCCCATTTTTGCTATGAACTTGTTCGGATCATTGTCATCTAAATACTGGTTATCCTGTGGAAGCGATTCAAGAATAGTCAAATACTCTTCTTCCGTCAAGAAATCCATTTTCTGTAGTGGTTCTCCATCAACATTTTTTGCATTACCAGGTTGGATCACTACATAACGCTCGTAATAAATGATCATATCCAATTTCTTGGAAGGTAATCCCAACAAGTAACCTATTTTGTTTGGTAAAGAACGGAAATACCAAATATGAGCCACAGGAACAACCAAATTGATATGTCCAACTCTGTCTCTACGTACTTTCTTCTCTGTTACCTCAACACCACAACGATCACAAACAATTCCTTTGTAACGGATACGCTTATATTTACCACAAGCACATTCAAAATCCTTTACAGGACCGAAAATACGCTCACAGAACAAACCATCTCTTTCTGGTTTATGTGTTCGATAATTAATAGTTTCAGGTTTAAGAACCTCACCACGAGATGCTGCTAAAACAGACTCTGGAGACGCTAAACCAATGGAGATTTTATTAAATCTCTGTACTGTATTCTTATCTTGTCTTCTTGCCATTTTTTATGGTACTAACAAATTATAATTTAATTTTTATGATTGGGTAGAGACAGATCGGAATCTGTCTCTACATTGGAATAATTTCCAGGAAATTACTCCTCCAATCTAATATCCAATCCTAATCCTTTCAATTCATGCATTAACACGTTGAATGATTCAGGAAGTCCTGGTTCTGGCATTGGCTCTCCTTTTACGATTGCTTCGTAAGTTTTAGCTCTACCTATAACATCATCAGATTTTACTGTTAGGATCTCACGTAAGGTTGCAGATGCGCCATAAGCCTCAAGTGCCCATACCTCCATCTCACCAAATCGCTGGCCACCAAATTGAGCTTTACCACCCAATGGTTGTTGCGTAATCAATGAGTAAGGCCCAATTGAACGTGAGTGCATCTTATCGTCAACCATATGTCCTAATTTCAACATATAAATCACACCAACCGTTGCAGGTTGATCAAAACGATCTCCCGTACCACCATCATACAGATAAGTATGTCCAAAACGTGGAATTCCAGCCTCGTCGGTCAACTCATTAATCTGATCCAATGTTGCACCATCAAAGATTGGTGTAGCATAGGTACGACCTAATTTTTGACCTGCCCATCCAAGAACAGTCTCATAAATTTGTCCAATGTTCATACGAGAAGGTACACCAAGTGGATTCAACACGATATCTACTGGAGTTCCATCTTCCAAGAATGGCATATCTTCCTGACGGACGATACGTGCAACAATACCTTTATTACCGTGACGTCCTGCCATTTTATCACCTACTTTAAGTTTACGCTTTTTAGCAATATAAACTTTAGCCAATTTGATAATACCTGCTGGCAACTCATCTCCCACAGAGATTGTAAACTTTTCACGACGCAACGATCCTTGAAGATCATTTTCTTTAATTTTATAATTGTGGATCAAATCTAAAACTAAACTATTCGTATGCTCGTCAGTTGTCCAAGTTCCTGAAGTAAGATGCGTATAATCATCAACAGAGTTCAACATTTTTAGGGTGTACTTTTTACCCTTAGGAATGATTTCCTCTCCAAGATCATTAAAGATTCCTTGTGCAGTTTTTCCGTTTACGATAGCAAATAGTTTGTCGACCAATACGGCTTTTAACTCATCAAACTTTCTGTAATAGACGGCTTCTAATGCGTCAATATCTTCTTTATCCTTAGCTCTTTTTCGTTTGTCCTTAACCGCTCTTGAGAATAGTTTTTTCTCAATAACAACACCGTGCAATGAAGGAGAAGCTTTCAATGAAGCGTCTTTAACATCACCTGCTTTATCACCAAAGATTGCTCTTAATAATTTTTCTTCTGGCGTCGGATCAGATTCACCTTTTGGAGTAATCTTACCAATTAGGATATCTCCTGGCTTGATCTCAGCACCAATACGAATCATACCATTCTCGTCCAAGTCTTTCGTAGCCTCTTCAGAAACGTTTGGAATATCATTCGTCAACTCTTCATTACCTAATTTGGTATCACGAACCTCCAATGAATATTCATCAATATGGATGGAGGTAAAAATATCGTCACGAACAACTTTCTCAGAGATCACAATAGCATCCTCAAAATTGTAACCTTTCCATGGCATAAACGCCACTTTCATGTTTCGACCAAGGGCAAGCTCTCCATTTTGGGTTGCATAGCCTTCACAAAGTACTTGTCCTTTTTTAACTTTATCGCCCTTAGTTACTATAGGTTTTAAGTTAATTGAAGTACCTTGGTTGGTTTTTCTAAACTTGACCAGCGGATAGGTTTTGGTATCGCTATCAAAGCTTACCATGGCTTGTTCTTCGGTACGTTCGTACTTAATGACTATTTCATTCGCATCAACATACTCAACAACACCTTCGCCTTCTGCATTAATCAATACTCTTGAATCTGATGCTACTTGACGCTCCAAACCGGTTCCGACAATTGGTGCATCAACACGCAATAATGGTACTGCTTGACGCATCATGTTAGATCCCATCAAGGCTCTGTTGGCATCGTCATGCTCCAGGAATGGAATCAGTGATGCTGAAATAGAAGCTACTTGATTAGGTGCTACGTCAGTATAATTAGCAGTTGCACCGTCTATGACAGGGAAATCCCCTTCTTGACGGGCAATAATTTTGTCTTCAAGAATTTTTCCATCACCATCAACATGAATATTCGCTTGAGCAATCAACATGTCTTCTTCTTCTTCAGCACTCAAATAAGTTGGATCATTCTTAATATCTACTACACCGTCAGTAATTTTACGATATGGTGTTTCGATGAAGCCCATTCCGTTAACTTTAGCGTAAACCGAAAGTGAAGAAATCAAACCAATGTTTGGTCCCTCAGGGGTTTCAATCGGACATAAACGGCCATAGTGTGTGTAGTGAACGTCACGTACCTCAAAACCTGCACGCTCTCTGGATAAACCTCCAGGTCCTAATGCTGATAAACGACGTTTGTGCGTAATCTCAGCCAATGGATTCGTTTGATCCATAAATTGAGATAACTGGTTCGTCCCAAAGAAAGAGTTGATTACGGAAGACAAAGTCTTGGCGTTAATCAAATCAATTGGTGTAAACACCTCATTGTCACGAACGTTCATACGCTCACGGATAGTACGTGCCATACGCGCCAAACCAACACCAAACTGCTGTGATAATTGCTCACCTACTGTACGTACACGACGGTTAGAAAGGTGGTCAATATCATCAATTTCAGCCTTAGAGTTGATCAACTCGATTAAATATTTGATAATGGTAATGATATCCAATTTAGTAAGCACTTGCTTATCCATACCGATATCAAGATTCAATTTTTTGTTCATTCTATAACGACCTACTTCACCTAAAGAGTAACGTTGGTCTGAGAAGAACAATTTGTCAATAATACCACGGGCAGTTTCCTCATCTGGCGGCTCCGCGTTTCTCAATTGACGGTAAATATGTTCAACAGCTTCTTTTTCGGAGTTTGTTGGATCCTTTTGAAGCGTGTTATGTATAATGGCGTAATCACCTTGCTGTGCACTTTCCTTGTGTAAAAGAACAGTTTTTGCATCAGCTTCAAGGATTTCCTCAATATTATCTTTATCTAAAACAGTATCACGATCAAGCACAATCTCGTTACGCTCAATGGATACTACCTCACCTGTATCTTCATCAACAAAATCCTCGTGCCAGGTGTTTAGTACACGTGCCGCAAGTTTCCTGCCTATAATTTTTTTAAGTCCAGACTTAGACACTTTAACCTCTTCTGCAAGGTCAAAAATCTCAAGAATATCTTTATCGCGTTCAAAGCCAATGGCTCTGAACAAGGTTGTAACAGGTAATTTTTTCTTTCTATCAATATAGGCGTACATAACGCTATTGATATCCGTAGCAAATTCAATCCAAGAACCCTTAAATGGAATTACTCTGGCAGAATATAATTTAGTTCCATTGGCATGGAAGGATTGACTGAAGAATACCCCAGGAGATCTGTGCAATTGTGAAACCACAACACGCTCAGCACCATTGATACAAAACGTACCGCTTGGAGTCATGTAAGGAATTGTTCCTAAATACACATCTTGAACAATGGTTTCAAAGTCTTCATGTTCAGGGTCTGTACAATACAATTTCAAACGCGCTTTTAAGGGCACACTGTATGTTAATCCTCTTTCAATACATTCTTCAATAGAATACCTTGGTGGATCAATGAAATAATCCAAAAACTCCAAAACAAATTGATTGCGAGTGTCGGTAATTGGGAAGTTTTCCATGAAGGTATTGTAGAGACCTTCATTCCCTCTTTCTTCAGATTTAGTCTCTAATTGGAAAAAATCCTGGAAGGATTTTATTTGGATATCCAAAAAATCCGGATACTCCGTTCTATTTACAATAGACGAGAAATTTAATCTTTCAGCTTTTTGTGCTAACATCGATGAACGGGATTTTGATTAAAATAATTGTGTTTTTTTTATGTACCTTTAATATACACAAAAGGGTTTAGGTCATTCCGAACTTCCGATAGTAATCGGGATCGGAAGACCTAAACCAAAATTTGTAGTTTGGGTTAAGCTTATTTAAGCTCAACTTCTGCTCCTGCGTCTTCTAATTGACCTTTTAAAGCTTCTGCTTCATCTTTAGAAACACCTTCTTTAATGTTGCTTGGTGCATTATCAACCAATTCTTTAGCTTCTTTCAAGCCTAAACCAGTTAATTCTTTTACCAATTTAACAACTGCCAATTTAGATGCACCTGCAGCTTTAAGAACTACGTCAAATTCTGACTGCTCTTCAGCCGCTTCAGCAGCACCGCCTCCACCTGCAGCAACTGCAACAGCAGCAGCAGCTGGCTCGATACCATACTCATCTTTTAATATTGTAGCTAATTCGTTAACTTCTTTTACTGTCAAATTAACTAATTTTTCTGCGAAATCTTTTAAATCTGCCATTTTCTATCGTTTTAATAATTTTAATAAAATATAATTTGTTTAAGTGCGTACTGTTTTGACTATCCTTCTTTTTCGGATAGAGTTTTAAGGATACCTGCTAATTTACCACCACTTGATTTAAGCGCTGAAATAACATTTTTAGCAGGAGATTGAAGCAATCCTACGATGTCTCCAATTAATTCCTCTCTTGATTTGATGTCGACTAATACATCCAATTGCTCATCACCAATGTAGATCGCTTCTTCAATAAAAGCTCCTTTAAGCAAAGGCCTATCAGATTTTTTACGAAATGCTTTAATTACTTTAGCTGGAGCATTTCCAGTTTCTGAATACATTACTGAAGTGTTTCCGACTAAGGTTTTTGGAAGTTGACCAAAATCTTTATCAGAAGCTTCCATAGCTTTCTCCAACAAGGTATTCTTTACGACGGCCATTTTAATGCCTGCTTTAAAGCACGCGCGACGTAATTCTGAAGTGTTTTTCGCATTTAATCCAGAAATATCCGTTAAATAGATATGTGTATTATCTGCTAATTGAGTAGTCAACTCTACAATAACTTGTGATTTTTCTTCTCTTGTCATAATATTAAAGTTTAACTACTAACCTATTTTAGTATCGATTGATATACTTGGACTCATGGTGCTTGACATAAAAATACTCTTCATGTACACACCTTTAGCTGCAACAGGTTTCATTTTGATTAAAGTTGTCAACAGTTCATTCGCATTGTCCGTTATCATATCGGGAGTAAATGATGCTTTCCCGATTGGAGCGTGAACGATTCCGGTTTTATCAACTTTAAAATCTATTTTACCAGCTTTTACTTCAGCAACCGCTTTGGCCACATCCATAGTTACTGTACCTGTTTTAGGGTTTGGCATTAAGCCTCTTGGACCTAATATTCTACCTAAAGGACCTAGTTTACCCATGATTGCAGGCATAGTGACAATAACGTCAACATCTGTCCAACCACTTTTGATTTTATCAAGGTACTCATCCAATCCTACATAATCAGCGCCCGCATCCTTAGCTTCCTGTTCTTTGTCAGGGGTTACCAATGCAAGAACCTTCATGTCCTTTCCTGTTCCGTGAGGTAAAGAAACAACACCTCTTACCATTTGATTTGCCTTACGAGGATCAACTCCAAGTCTTACAGCGATATCCACTGAAGCATCAAATTTTGTATAAGTGATTTCTTTTAATAAAGCCGCAGCCTCTTCAAGAGAATAAAGTTTATTCTTGTCAACTTTAGCCCTTGCCTCTTTTTGCTTTTTAGTTAATTTTGCCATTTCAAAAATTTTTAATTAGGTTTTTTACCTGTTACAGTAATACCCATTGATCTTGCCGTCCCAGCAACCATGTCCATTGCTTTTGCTTCGGTAAATGCATTTAAATCTTGCATTTTATCTTCTGCAATTGCTTTAACTTGATCCCAAGTTACTTTTGCTACCTTTTTTCTGTTCGGTTCTCCAGATCCTTTTTTTACTTTGGCCGCTTCCATTAATTGTACTGCAGCTGGTGGGGTCTTAATTACGAAATCAAACGATTTATCCTTGAACACAGAAATTACAACTGGTAATACTTTACCGGCCTTATCCTGAGTCCTAGCATTAAATTGCTTACAGAATTCCATGATATTAACTCCAGCAGCTCCTAAAGCGGGTCCTACCGGTGGCGATGGATTCGCTGCACCTCCCCGAACTTGTAGCTTAACTACTTTACTTAATTCTTTTGCCATTTTTAAAATTTTAGTTGCACGTCTTTCCAATGGAAGCCAAAAGACATACGATCTATTTGTAACAATTATTAAACTTTTTCAACTTGCATATAACTTAATTCCAATGGTGTCTTTCTTCCGAATATTTTCACCATTACTTCAAGCTTACGCTTTTCCTCATTTATTTTTTCAATAGTTCCGTCAAATCCATTAAATGGACCGTCTATAACTTTTACGGTCTCTCCAATAGTAAACGGAATAGCCGCGTTAGCATCTGCATCTACGGTTAGCTCATCCACTTTACCTAACATCCTATTGACTTCCGACTGTCTTAAAGGCACAGGATCTCCTCCTTTTACCTCTCCTAAAAACCCAATGACGTTAGTAATGGATTTAATGATATGAGGAATCTCGCCAGTTAAATTGGCTTGTATCATTATGTAGCCAGGAAAGTAAACTTTCTCTTTACTTATTTTTTTCCCGTTGCGAATTTGTATGACTTTTTCAGTAGGCACCAAAACTTGATCTACATAGTCGCCGAGACCCAAACGGGCAATTTCGTTTTCTATATAGGTTTTGATCTTGTTTTCTTGACCACTAACGGCCCTTACAACATACCACTTTTTATTTCCACTAGTTTCAGACATCCTTTATGTGTATTTTACTTGATCCAGTCGAAATACGTTTCGATAACCCCACTGAATACTGTATCAACTCCCCAAATTGCCAAAGCAAATATTATTGAGAAAACAGCTACTACTATGGTCAAACGCTGAGCTTCAACCCATGTTGGCCATGTAACATTGTTCTTTAATTCACTAAATGATTCTGAAATATAATTTACAAATCCTGCCATTATAGTTGTGTTAATTTTAAAGTGGGAGCGTTCAATTCTATTCTCTGTTAAATTCTATTCGGACCATTTATATTTCGGTTCCAAAATGCTCTGCACGGGTTGCGAGACTCGAACTCACGACACCTGGTTTTGGAGACCAGTGCTCTACCAACTGAGCTAAACCCGTATTATAAAAAGAAAACCATGTTATCATCCCTTTCTTTTTATTTAATTTCAACAATTAATTCCTCAGTTGTTGAGCTCACGATTTAGGCGTGACAGATTAATATAAATCAAGGCATCCTGAAAAATCAAGACGCCTTAATATGTATTTAAGCTATAATTAGTCTAAAATTTCAGTTACCTGACCTGCACCTACAGTACGTCCACCTTCACGGATAGCGAAACGTAAACCTACATTCATTGCAATTGGTTGGATTAACTCAACTGTAATTGTCAAGTTATCACCAGGCATAACCATCTCAACACCTTCTGGCAATGTGATGTTTCCTGTCACGTCAGTTGTACGTACATAGAACTGAGGACGGTAGTTGTTATGGAATGGTGTATGACGTCCACCTTCTTCTTTTTTCAAGATATAAACCTCAGCTTTAAATTTAGCATGTGGTTTTACAGAACCTGGCTTAACAATAACCATACCTCTTGAAATTTGAGTTTTCTCAATTCCTCTTAATAAGATACCAGCGTTATCACCAGCTTCTCCTCTGTCAAGGATTTGACGGAACATTTCAATACCAGTAATAGTAGAAGTCAATTTCTCAGCACCCATACCGATGATTTCAACTGGGTCTCCAGTTTTAGCAATACCAGTTTCGATACGTCCTGTAGCAACAGTTCCACGACCAGTAATAGAGAAAACATCTTCAATCGGCATCAAGAAAGGCTTATCCATATCACGAACTGGCTCTTCAATCCACGTATCAACAGCTTCCATTAATTCCAACAACTTGTCAACCCATTGTTGCTCACCGTTAAGTGCTCCTAAAGCAGAACCTTGTACAACTGGACCGTTATCACCATCATAATCGTAGAACGACAACAATTCACGGATTTCCATTTCAACTAGCTCTAATAATTCAGGATCGTCAACCAAGTCAACTTTGTTCATGAATACAACAATTCTAGGAATACCAACTTGGCGACCTAAAAGGATGTGTTCACGTGTTTGTGGCATTGGACCATCCGTTGCAGCTACAACAAGGATAGCACCGTCCATCTGAGCGGCACCAGTAACCATGTTTTTTACGTAATCCGCGTGACCTGGACAGTCTACGTGAGCGTAATGACGATTTGCTGTTGCATATTCTACGTGTGATGTATTAATTGTAATACCTCTTTCTTTTTCTTCTGGAGCGTTATCAATTTGATCAAATGATCTTGCTTCTGAAAAACCTGCATCAGCTAATACTTTAGTAATAGCTGCTGTCGTAGTTGTTTTACCGTGATCCACGTGTCCAATAGTACCTATATTAAGGTGTGGTTTTGAACGATCGAAAGTTGCCTTTGCCATGTTTAATTTATTTTAATCTTAATTTATATTAGTGTTCAAAAATTTAATTTTGCTTATTTAAAAGAGCCAATGACGAGAATTGAACTCGTGACCTCTTCCTTACCAAGGAAGCGCTCTACCCCTGAGCTACACCGGCGTTTGAGTTTGGTGGTTTCAGGTTCCTGATTTCAAGTTCAAAAAGTTGCAACAAGAAACTTGAAACGTATCCAGAATAGCCAATCATATATTTGATACGACAGATACTACTCTCCTAGAGGGCTGGTCACGCATTGCATCATGACAACATTTCACTCTTTTAAGCGAGAAATCACGATTTTAAACGCAATAAAACTCGCATTTTAAGCGGACAATCACACTCTCGGCGTGACGACATCCACTCTTTGAGCGGGAGATCACGCTTTTCGGCGTGACGACATCCACTCTTTGAGCGGGAGACCGGGTTCGAACCGGCGACATTCAGCTTGGAAGGCTGACGCTCTACCAACTGAGCTACTCCCGCAATTATTCTCGGAAAATCCAAACAGAAAATTCCAAATTCCAATACTCAATGAACGACTCCCAACCTTTAGCTACGATTCATAACCAAACTTGAGACCCCTGCCTTCGCAGGAATGTTTTGTGGATTACCTCCCTTCGGTCGGTGATCCGCAAGGGCGACCCCTTACTAAAACTTTTAAAACGCAGTTTTACAAAAGCGAGCTTAAAAACTTTATCACATTATTGTGGATTACCTCCCTTCGGTCGGTGATCCGTAAGGGTGACCCCTTACTAAAACTTTTAAAACGCAGTTTTACAAAAGCGAGCTTTTGACAACTGCTTATTTAAAAGTTTTGTGGGGAGAGCAGGATTCGAACCTGCGAAGACGTAGTCAGCAGATTTACAGTCTGCCCTCGTTGGCCGCTTGAGTATCTCCCCAAACCGATTAGAAATTTCATTTATCAAAAATTAAATTTCAAATCTTAATTTCAATATTTTTATGAACGCTTCCCAAAATCCTAAAACTTTGAGATTCCTGCCTTCGCAGGAATTTGGAGCCGATAGAGGGACTCGAACCCACGACCTGCTGATTACAAATCAGCTGCTCTAGCCAGCTGAGCTACATCGGCTTTTTATGAACTTTTCCTTCAATAAAAAAGCCCGCTATTTCTAACGGACTGCAAATGTAGAGATTTATTTTTTTATTCAAAACATTTTATGAGAAATTTTTATCAAATATGTGATCTTAATTTCTCTTTTCGTCTTTTTAACTGTCTTTCGAGAGATGAAACTGCCATGTCTACCCCTTCCTCAAATGTTTTACATTGTTTTTTAACCACAAAACTATCTCCAGGAACACTGACTCTGGCTTCAAATATTTTGTTTTCTTTATCACTTGTGTTTTCGACTTTGAGATAAACATCTGATTGGATGACTTTATCATAAAACAAATCTAATTTATCCATTCGTTTTTGAATAAAGTCGATCAACTTCTTGTCTGCTGTAAAATTAACTGATTGTGTGTTTACTTTCATCTGTTCGATTTTTTAAAAAATTAAGAACATGGAGCCAAAAATATCCCATGCTTTCATTTGGTTAGACATTAGTTATGGTTTTTACTTCTTGGATGCGCATTGGCATACACCTTCTTTAATTCAGCTATACTATTATGAGTATATACTTGGGTTGCCGCTAAGCTTGAATGCCCCAACAACTCCTTAACGGCATTTAAATCAGCTCCCTGATTAAGTAAGTGTGTCGCAAATGAATGCCTCAATATATGCGGACTCTTTTTTACTTTACTAGAAGCTAAACTAAAATACTCATTTATAATTCTGTAAACAAGCGTTTCATATATTTTTAACCCTTTTTTAGTTAAAAACACAAAATCCGTGTCTTCAATAGTTTTTAGTTGATTTCTTATCTGCAAATAATGTTTCGCAGTCATCACCACACTATCAATTAACGGTACAAAACGCTCTTTATTTCTCTTGCCGATAACCTTTAAAGTTTTATTGGCTAAATCCAAATCCTTTATCTTAATCTGAATGAGTTCTATGCGTCTAATCCCCGTTGCATAAAAAAGTTCTACGATAAGGCGGTTTCTCAACCCCTCAAAGTCTGTTTCCATTTTCAAAATTCCAATGACTTCTTCCATTTCATTTCTCGAAAATGGAATTTGGATCTTCTTTGTCGTTTTTAACGCTTTGTGCTTGGATAATGGATTGGCCTTAATTGTTTCTGTTTTAATCAGAAATTTAAAATAAGAGTTCAGAGATGAGATTTTACGATTGATACTTCTGTTGGAAATTTTTTGTTCTACCAAAAAAACAATCCAGTGTCTTATTTGAGAATAATTGACATCCTGAATAGTGGTAGAGTCATATTCATCCCCAATAAACATTGAAAAACTTTCAAGATCACCGAGATAAGCCTTTACGGTCAATATTGAATATTTTTTTTCGCGTAGAAGATATTCCGAAAATGCTAAGAATTGTGAGTCTACTTCAGACATAAAGAGCATATTTAGATTTGGCCCATTAAATATAGAACAAAAAAAATTCCTGCGGTTGCAGGAATCTCTTTTATTTAATTTCAAAAAACAGTTAAATGCTTTCTTGATCTCTTAAATGTTGAATGTATTGCGCTTTTTGAAACGACGCTCTTTTCAAAACTGAAGGCTTGTCAAACTGTTTGCGCGCCTGTAATTGACGCTTCGTTCCCGTTCTGTCAAATTTTCGTTTGTAACGCTTTAACGCTCTATCTATATTTTCTCCTTCTTTAACTGGTATTATTAACATAGTGTCTTAACCTCCTCTCTTTTAGAATTTTCAGGCTGCAAATATAAAAAGTAAAATATAATTCGCAATTAAAATTTTAAAAAATATTTATCACGAAGTTCAAAACACTTTTCTCGCTTAAGAAACTTTCAACAATAACAGCCTTAAGTCTTCCTATTTATAAGACCAGCAGCAAAATACCCACCAATATGGGGTAGTTATAAATTGATATAATATGGATAAAGAAATAATCTCTGATGAAAAACAACATGTCATAGATGCCAAAGTTCTTGATTCGTCTTTCTTTTTGTAGAGAGTTCGTACTGACAAAAAGATCAAAAGGAAAATAAAATATCAGAATAGCTACTATAATATAATTTGTATGATACCATTGCCATTTTATTTAGTGAATCCTAAATCTCAACAGCAGCACCTGTCCGCCAATAGTTTAATCCTTAAATAAAGAAGACCGCTTGGTTAAATCCTGAATCAACTTTTCATCTTCCTCACTCTCCAGAAGCGTGTTATAATTTCGCCAGAAGTCCCTATCATAAGGCTTTACCGCGAAAATATCGGGATCCCAAGGTTGACTAAGTGCCATTTCAATTTGCTCTGGATCAAGAATTATTTCCGTGAACAACAATTCTTGTACGGTATAATAAAAACGTTCATCGGTATTGGCATCCGGCTCAATCACTTCTCCCGGCTTGGTAGGTTTATAGCCGACATTCACCAGTTTCGGGGTTTCATAGTACAGATAATTAGGATACATTCTGTCTTGATATTCCCTAAAGGTCATTATTATCTTATGGTTGATCTTCGTATCGAAAAGCGTTTTACTTCTGCTCTTTTGGGCATCTGAAGCAGCAACTAATTCGTACTCCAATTTTTTAATGGCATAATTATCATAATAAATATATAGCCACCCTTTAGCATGATAGCCATCATTATAGATACCCTTTGTTTCCAGGTTTATGAACTTATGGCTTTCTGAAATCTCAATCTTATAAATCTTTCTATCATCATCCACCAAAATGGTATCTAATCTGAATTGGTGTCTATCCAAAATATCTTCACCAAACAAAGCACGATTGTTATTGACATTTCTTAAGACATTCAATTTGCTTTCAAAAAGATTTTGAAGGCCATTGATTCTGGTATCATTCCATTTAATGGCTTTGACCAAAGTAGATGTTTTGATTGTATCTCTTCTTAAATTTCTTGCAAGAAGATTGCCTCTATTTGATTTTTCCTTAAGATAGGCCGTATAAGTGAGTAGACTATCCACATCACGTAGATCATAACTTTTTCTAACTTGATCAACATTAATTTTTAGATTGGATGCCGAAGATGAGCTATAACTAGAATCATAAAGCGTTATTGCACTTTCGATAAGCCATTTAAATTCCCGTCGGTTTCGTTCCTTATGGCGTAAAAAACCTTTTTGCAGATAAGGCATATCGGGCATATTTACAGACAATCTTTCAAGAGACCTCAGTACGATATCATTGGCCGTTGTCGGCCTATTTTCCGCAATAAGCACAATTTCATCCAATGCCGCGATATCCTCTTCCAAATATATTTCCTGAGAATTATCAAACGCGTTCACTGGGGTTTTGAAACTCTTATAACCTATAGATGAGATCACTAAAGTATCGTTTTCAAATTGAATCGGTACCAACAAAACGAATTTTCCATCGGCATTACTTACGGTTCCGATGGTCGTGTTCTGTACGTAAATACTGGCACTTTCAATAGGCATCAAGGTGCCAAAATCAGAAATTTTATTTTTGACTTCCTTTTGAGAAAAGACAGTAAAGGAATAAAAGCAAATGGATAAGGTCAGTAGGTATTTGAAATGATTGTTTTTCATGATCAGGATGTAGATTAAGTTATAGATCAGACTTACACTATTTTTATAAATTATTGTTAGAGCCAATTTGGGGATGACAACTAAAATAACCAACAGTTTTATGATGTTACTGGTTCGCAATCTTTTTATAAAGCATCAATTTAGCACAATTGGGGTGAATTTTCGCCAAAATGATGACCAAAATATTTATGTTGCCGGTTTATAGTCCTTCTTATCAATCACCATTTTGGCGTAATTGGGGTGAATTTTCGCTAAAATGTTGATTAAAATAATTAGGTCACCGGTTTATAATCCTTCTTGTCAATCACCATTTTGGCGCAATTAGGGTGAATTTTCGCCAAAATGATGATCAAGATATTTATGTTGCCGGTTTATAGTCCTTCTTGTCAATCACCATTTTGGCGCAATTGGGGTGAATTTTCGCCAAAATGATGATCAAGATATTTATGTTGCCGGTTTATAGTCCTTCTTATCAATCACCATTTTGGCGCAATTGGGGTGAATTTTCGCCAAAATGATGATCAAGATATTTATGTTGCCGGTTTATAGTCCTTCTTATCAATCACCATTTTGGCGATGATTTCTCTCAAAATCTCAGAAGTGCCTCCTCCTATAGGGCCCAATCTACTATCCCGTAGCAAACGGGCCATTGGATAATCTTCCATATATCCATACCCACCCAAGAATTGTAGACATCCATAAATGACCTCATCAGCCATTTTAGTGGAATGCAATTTTGACATGGTGGCCTCCTTAACCACATAATCTCCCCTATTTAACCGATAGGCTACAGAATAATTGAACTCCTTGCATATTTCCATATCCGTGTAAAAATCTGCTACCTTATGACGCAAGGCCTGAAATTTATCAATGGTTTTTCCAAATGCGGTGCGTTCTGACATATATTGAACCGCATATTCAAGCGCAAACTCTGCCCTTGCATGGGAATTGATGCCCATAATCAATCTTTCCAAAGCGAAATGTTGCATAATGTATGGAAATCCTTTGCCTTCTTCTCCCATAAGTTGATTGGCAGGAATAACGACATTGTCAAATGCGATTTCTCCGGTGTCCGATGCCCTCCAACCCAATTTATCAAGTTTGGTTGCTGAGATCCCAGGTGTATCCCTGTCCATAACAAAAATACTCATCCCTTTATGCCCAGCTTCGGGATCGGTTTTAGCAGCGACCACTAGATAGTCGCTATAAATCCCATTTGTAATAAATGTTTTAGAACCATTAATCACGTAGGAATCTCCTTTTTTTTCAGCAGTGGTTCGCATTCCCGCAACATCACTTCCCCCAAAAGGCTCGGTAATACACAAACAGCCAATTTTATCACCTGTGATACTTGGAGCTAAATACCTTTCCTTTATCTCATGACTACCTTCCTTATTGAGGTGTGTCATGGCAAGATAGGCATGGGCCCACATGGCAGCAGCAAAGCCCCCAGAATTTATTTTTTGCAATTCTTCAAGAAAAATTACGGTATAAAATAAGTCAAGATTCAATCCGCCATAAGTTTCAGGATAGTTTAGACCAAAAAAGCCCATATCACCAAACTTCTTCCATATAAAGCGTTCAATGGCCCCTGTCTTTTCCCATTTATCAATATGCGGAACGACTTCTTTTTTCAAAAATTCTTTAAAACTTTGCCTAAAAAGGTGATGTTCTTCTGTGAAGTACATGCTGTTCATATTATCTTTTTCATTTAATTGAGGGTCAAATATAACTTAATTATCTCGAATTTTCGGATTGGAAACTTTTTAACTTTCAATAGCTCATCAAACGATTTAAACCCCTCTCTCAAGGTTCTTTCCTCAATAATATAGTGTGCAATTTCATAATCAATATGCTGAATCGTGACCAGTTGGTCCTTTGTTGTAGTATTTAGATTTATCTTCTCTATATGCCTTGGTGTTTTTACCGCAAAATCATTAGTGATACGCTCAATCACCTCTGGAGTCAAACCATAAATATCCTGAAGTTGAACTTCTGAAATAAAACCACCTTTAAACCTATTTCGATATCTGATAATATTATCCGACAATTTCTCACCAACACCATTCACCTTCTGCAGTTCTTGGGCCGTGGCCTTATTGAGATCAATTTTTTGGTCGTAGGTTTTTGAACCGCTGATTCTATGGTTTGGATTTTTAGAGTAATCTGTCCGGCTCACTTGGGGCTTTGGATCGGTAACCCAGTCAGGAAATTTAAATAAAGGCGAAAGCTGATCCAATAATGAATCTGAAATTTTGGTTACCTCTTGGAATTGTTGAGCTGAATGGATCCATTGATTCTCCTCCCTGAACTTTAATAGCCGGTCAATCTCTTCCGTGGACATTCCAAGGGTATAGCCTTTGAAATCTGTGATATAATTTGGATTGAATGGATAGACTATCGGCTTGGACTTTTCTAATTCTACCTTTTTTATTGAATCAACTTGCTGTCTAAACTTTTCCAATACTTTTTTGTCTGGCTGTACACTTTCTGAAGAAAAATCAACGAAAGCATAAATACACTGAAAAATAATAATGAGTACAGCCAACAAAAAAATCCCATTTCGTTGACTGTTAGAAAACTTAAAATGGGATTTATATGCCATGTTTTTTATTTATTTATGTGGCTCCTGCCTTTTATAGAGCAAGTTTGCTTTTAATTTTTTAACATAAGAATCCAGGTCGATTTTGACCTCTTTTGACATAATGTACAATCCGATGATATTAGGGAATGACATAGCGAGAATCATCATATCGGAGAAATCCAGTACGGCTCCTAAACTAACTGAAGCTCCGATCACCACAAAGACCAAGAACAGCATTTTATAGATAAATTCGATTTTTTTACTTTTTCCGAATAAATAAGTCCAAGCTCTCATTCCATAATACGACCAAGAAATCATTGTTGAAAAGGCAAATAAGAAGACGGCCAATGCCAATATATACGGGAACCAAGAGATCTGACTTCCAAAAGCATCAGAGGTTAACTGGGCTCCGGCCATTCCTTCTACTTCATGCATTCCTGTAAAGATCAATACCAGTGCCGTTAATGTACAAACCACAACGGTATCAATAAATGGTTCCAATAAAGCCACAAAGCCTTCTGACGGTGGGTTATTGGTTTTTGCGGTACTATGAGCTATCGCTGCAGACCCAACTCCAGCCTCATTTGAGAATGCGGCACGTTGGAAACCAATCACCAAAACACCTATGACACCTCCTTTTAAAGCCGATGCATTGAAGGCGCCATCATAAATAGCAGCGAATGCCGGGCCTACATTTTGGATGTTCATGATGATGACAGCCAATGCTGCTACAATATATATGGAAGCCATAATTGGCACGACTTTTCCTGTAACTCGAGCAATACTGCTGATACCACCTATAATAACTATCCCAACCAACACAGCCGTAACGATTCCAAACCAAAATCCATGACCTGCCAACATTGGAAATTGACCAGCTAACTGTTCAAAGGATTGGTTAGCCTGGAACATATTTCCACCTCCAAAAGAAGCACCAACTGCGAGTACCGCAAACAGACCTGCCAAGACTTTACCAAGACCTTTCATCTGGCGCTTTTCGAGTCCATAGCGTAAATAATTCATAGGCCCTCCAAATACACGTCCATCAGGTAGGATATCTCTATATTTTACTCCTAAGGTACATTCCACAAACTTCGTGGACATTCCCAATAGACCGCAAACAATCATCCAAAATGTTGCCCCTGCTCCACCTAATGAAACCGCCACTGCAACTCCAGCTATATTGCCCAGACCAACTGTACCAGAAACCGCGGTAGCCAATGCTTGAAAATGGGTTACTTGACCTGGTGCATCAGGATCATCATATTTACCTCTTGCTAAATCAATCGCATGTCTAAATCCCCTGAAATTTATAAAACCCATTCTCAAAGTAAAAAACAGGGCCCCTAATACCAGCCATATTACAATAAATGGAATAGGCTTAGTCAATGGATCTCCATTGGGATGTGTTAGTACTAAGGGCTTATCATATACAATTTGCCCGAAATAATGGGCACCCTGTTCAATGACATGCTTTTGATTTTCAGAATTGTAAATAGTTTGCCCTTCAGCAGTGAGATGTTTCAGTTCACCTCTTGCTGAAGCGTTGACGGTAATATCATTTCCTGCCTTGTCCGTTATAATGGCAATGGGATCGTCTTTGGATACTCGGGCACCTTCGGGCTGGAGCCATTTCTTAAGAACAAATTTATCATCTACCTCATTTGTCCAATCTGGGACACCTATTTGCTTGACATCAGCATATACCACAGGATCATAAATACCTATGGTGGCGAATGGATCCCAAAATAAAACGGCCCCTAAAGTAGCTACTGCAGGGGTCATTGTGCCATTAAACACCTCAGTGATGGCCTGGGTCTTTACAGTATATACAACCGTTTTTGTATCTCCAACGGCATCTGTTATGACGACAGAGTATGGCACTCCCTCAGTTAAACCGACAGCTTCATTGGAGCTTAAAGGCGTGCTTTGATTACTCCATCTATACGTATAAGGTGGGACCCCACCTGATGCAGTGACCCTGATGATGCCGTCATTTATATTGTCTGAAGGATTAAATGCTTCTCCTTTGATATCAAAGTCTTGAGCGAAAATTAAAATTGGTAATAATGTACTAAATAGGGCAAGAAGGTACTTCTTCATAGGTGGGTTTTAGTTAGTAGTTAATAATTGTTTAAAAAACACCACAAGATGCTAAAAAAAAATGATTTTATAAAGATTTGGCTGTTAAAATGAAAAATAGAACGATCTATTCTAAATTCTGAGAAGATTTAAATTTTAGATATTTACTTAGTGCCCAGCTCCTATCACAAAATCGTAGATCATTTTGGGTATTGAATGACCACAATCAACAACCCCATTAATTTTCAAATGTCTAGGCCCATATAACAACTCTAACTATAGATCAAAGACAGAGGAGCGCTTTGTGTAGATTAAATCCTTGATTCGCATCCAGAAAGCTATGAACAGATACAACGCAAATCCAAAACCAAGGGTCACAAAGGTGAGATACATAAATGAAGTCCTTACTACCTTGGCTCTAATCCCCAACCGGTCTGCAATACGCTGACATACGTAGTATCCACGTTTCTGAAAATACAATAAGGATCTATAAAAAATATTCATGTAACAAAATTACTAATTTTTAATGTTTAAAACCCAGTTGCTATCGAGTTAAAAGTGAATTGCCAATGGCGCAACTCATGCAACGATTCTTATCACAATATTCTGTTTTAAGTTGAATCAATGCTTGAGAGGACAAGGCGGAATCTGAAACAGGTTTCAGATTATTAAAAGCTTTGATGATGGCATTCTGTTCAGAAGCAATTTTTTGGGCCATCAAAAGACACCATTCTGAGGCATGTTTACCATGATGTTTCAAATAACAAAATCTCAATGGAATGACAGTATTGATCAACAACAGATCAATAAAACTTTTAGTTAAAGACTTCCTTGAATCTCGGGATGCTTTTTCAAATGTGAAATGTCTTTGCCAAAATTCAGAAGTGCTGACTTGGAACAATTCATATATCTCCTCAATGCTTTGTACAGTCATTAATTTTGCGAACAAATTAGCATGCTGATGGTATAGCATTGCCAATTGTGACAATCTTATGGTAGGGAAATTCGGAGGACGCAATCTAAAGAATTGAAGTGGAATGACTTCATCATTTGACAAATTGAATTTCTGCTTAATAAAATGGTATTCTTTTGAAAGATTTTGAAAATATCCATTTTCGACATTGGAGTCCAATAATCCCGATTGCCCAAAAAATAAAGCCTCCAATTGAAGTGGTTGTGTTTGCACTTTTCTAACAATTGTATAGTCAAAAGAATTGGCCATACTGAAAAATGCATCACCGTTTACTTTCAACCCGAAGTTTTTAGCTAAAAGTTTAAACAAAACACTTTCCCAGTCATTTTTTGATGTATTTAAAAGATTTTCAATAGCTCCTGATTTTCGTTCAAGCCGTTCAATATACAACCGCTCTAACCAATTGGAAATCACAAAGTCATCAACTTCATCAAAATCCAATTCGCAATTAATCCATTTATGCGACGACATCACAAGTTTTTGATAGTTCTTTAATACATTATGATGTATTAAGTTCCTTAATTCCAAGGTGGGTATTATGGAATTATCTTTTCTGAAAATATCCGTATCGTGTTCAAACACGACATGCAGGATGACATTGTCATACGCCACATCCATTTCATGGTTATGGACATACCAATCACTGGACTTGATATGAATTTCGACGTTACCAGCCCACATTTGTCCATCTATTTCAAGTTGCGCATTGAAAAAATCTGGACCACCGTTTGCATTGGGCTGTCCATTATCAAGCAAAGTAATAGCTTCCCCAGTTTTTGTTTTCAATTTGGAGGTTTCAAACTTGTTAAACTGCCACACATAATGTAGAAAAGCTTCTTGCATATCTCTAAAAATAAGACAATTACAAATTACTTTCACATAGATAGCAAATATTTTAAACAGTAAAAAAGTTTAGATCATAAAATACACTACTGCTCAATACTTTCAGCATGGAAGCTCTCAACTTGTCCATCGGATATGGACACGGAAATTTGAATAGGGTTGCAACATACCTCACAGTCCTCTACGTAGCTTTGAAATGGGACGGAACAATCAATGAGCATTGATATATTTTCCCAGCAATAAGGACATTGGAAAAAATGTTCTTTCATTTTGCTTAACTCAAAAGTTCAAGTTCTTCATGAACAGATTCCCACTCTGCCATTAATTTGGTCAGTTTTTTCTTTTTAGTTTCGTATTGTTCAAAAAACTTCGGATCAGCAACCGTTTCATCATAATTGGTAGCAAGGGCGAGGTCCATAATTTTGATGTCTTTTTCGTGCTGGGTGATCTTCGCCTCGACATTGCTCAATCTATTATTCAAAGATTTTAACTTTTTTTGATCTTCATAGGTTTGCTTATTGGTTTCTTTAGGTTCAATCTTGACCACATCCCGTTTTTCAACTTCTCTTAAGTTTTCAACATTGCGCTGGTCTAAATAGAAATCAATGTCTCCTAAGTACTCCTTGATTTTCTGATCTTTAAATTCGTATACACTATTTGTCAAGCCTTGAAGAAAATCCCTGTCATGCGATACTAAGATCAAAGTACCTTCAAATCGTTTTAAGGCTTCCTTCAACACATTCTTTGATTTAATATCCAAATGATTGGTAGGCTCATCCATTACCAAAACGTTAAATGGTTGCAACAATAGTTTCGCCAATGCCAATCTATTCCGTTCACCACCCGACAGTACCCGTACATATTTTTCGGCTTCATCTCCTCTAAAAAGAAAGGATCCTAAAATATCACGCACCTTACTCCTGTTTTTTTCATTTGCGGCATCAATCATGGTGTCCAAAACTGATTTGTTGCCGTCTAAATATTCCGCTTGATTTTGGGCAAAATAACCGATCTGCACATTATGACCGAGTTTTAATTGGCCCTCGTGTCTCAATTCTCCAACAATAATTTTGGCTAGTGTCGATTTTCCCTGACCGTTTTGCCCTACAAAAGCAATCTTGCTTCCACGCTCAACATTTAGGTCGATATTTTTTAAAACTTGTAAATCGCCGTATTTTTTAGAAATTTGATGTGCTTCAACGACCACCTTCCCAGGAATCACAGATACGGGAAAGTTTAGAGTCATCACGCTATTATCGTCTTCATCAACTTCAATCCGATCCATACGATCCAATTTCTTGATGAGTGATTGCGCCATAGTCGCTTTAGAAGCCTTCGCCCGAAACTTTTCGATCAGCTTTTCAGTCTGCTCGATCTGTTTTTGTTGATTTTTCTGCGATGCCAATTGCTGCGTCTTCAGTTCGTTTCGAAGCACTAAATATTGAGAATACGGCTTTTTATAATCGTAAATCCTTCCAAGTGAAATTTCAATGGTACGATTGGTCACATTATCCAAAAACATCTTATCGTGCGATACAATGACGACTGCACCTCCATAATTCTTTAAGAAACTTTCGAGCCAAATGATAGATTCAATATCCAAATGGTTGGTAGGCTCATCCAATAAAAGAATGTCGTTGTTTTGGAGTAATAACTTGGCAAGCTCAATCCGCATGCGCCATCCTCCTGAGAAAGTATCTGTTAGTTTATTAAAATCCTCACGTTTAAAACCTAAACCTTGAAGGATTTTCTCTGTTTCTCCCTGATAATTATACCCTCCAATGATTTCGTATTGGTGCTGAATGTCATTTACATCTATCATCAGCTGATGATAAATATCGCTTTCATAATCTGTTCGTTCTACCAATTGATGATTGATATCGTCGATCTTGGCCTCCAACTCTTTAATCTCGTTGAATGCTTCGTATGCCTCTTCAAGTACCGTCCTGCCTAAAACAAAATCAATATCCTGTTTCAAAAAACCAATACTCAAATTTTTATCTGCGGCAATTTGTCCAGAATCAGGTTCCATCTCCTTAGAAAGGATTTTGAGCATGGTTGACTTACCTGCTCCGTTTTTTCCGATCAGCCCAATCCTATCGCCAGCACCAAGCATGAATGTGATATCTTCAAAAAGATATTCGCCTTGAAAAGAAATAGAAAGATTATGTATATTGAGCATTTTTTGTAAGTATTGTTACTAAACAATGGTTTTAAAAACCTTAATTTTGTTTTTTATTAGGAAATGCAAAAGTAATCAATTACCATGATAAAAAAAGGAAGTAAGTTGTATAGTATTTTAACCGGTAAATGTCCAAAATGCCATGAGGAATCTATGTACGTTAATCCAAACCCTTTTGTTTTGATGGACATCTTAAAAATTCGTGAAAGATGTAGCAACTGCAACACGAAGTACCGTATGGAGCCGTCATTCTTCTTTGGGGCTATGTACGTCAGTTATGGCGTTGGCGTGGCTTTTTCAGTTGCTGCTTTTGTAATTAGCTACCTTATTTTAGGTCTAAGCTTAACCACATCATTCATTGCAATTATTGTAACACTCGTCGTTTTTATGCCGTTTATCATGCGGGTATCACGGAATATATGGATCAATCTTTTTATGAACTACGATGAGACTTTGGCTGATCGGACCAAAAAACAACTCTAATACTTCCACAATCAAAATACAGTTTTGAGATCTTTATATCTGAAAACGCTTGATATCTATTTCAGCATCTAGGGGCTGTCCTTTCAGCAAATGTAAAAACAACTGTTTCGCCACATAAGGCCCTATCATCACACCACGTGTTCCCAAACCATTTAAGATGGCCATGTTTTTGTGCTTGGAGTGCGTCCCAACTAGGGGTCTTCTGTCTTTAACTGTAGGTCGAATTCCCGCCATCTGATTGACTAATTCATAATCGCAATGGATGATGTTTTCGAATTTTTCGAGCAATTCGTTTTTTGCTTCTTCCGTAATCTCATGGGTTTTGTCCTCCCAATTATAGGTTGCGCCTACAGAATAGCAATCGTCATTTTCTGGAACCACAAATACTGAGGATTTCAAAATAAAATCCATTTTTAAGTCTGGCGCTTTGATGGTCAACACCTCTCCTTTCACAACATTCAATGGGAGATACTCAAAAAACGGATTTTTAACCATCCCATATCCTTCAGCAAAAACAATAAACTTGGCATTAAGGTTTTTATAACTAAGGCTTTTCTCTTGCATAGACAGCAATGAATAATCAAAAGTTTCATTGCTATAGCTATTGATTGTTCTTAAAAAGAGCTTATAATGATTTAATAATGTTGATGTATCGATACGACCCGTATCATGGACTTCACCAAAACCAAAAGGGGCATCTATTGCAGGATTTTCGTTTTTGATGACCTTTGGGGAGAGGAAAGCTTCCAATGCAGGATTATCAGAAGCGTTGAACCAATCATTTTGTTCTTCAACGGATGTAAATCTTCTATAAACAGGTAGTTTATAATCTAATTTCACACCCAATAGATTTTCCAAATCTTCATAAAAATCCCAGGCCATCTCCAATTGCTCCTTGGCTTTCCATACCTCTGTGAAACGCTTCAAAATAACCGGGTTATACAAACCTGCAGCAACTATTGAAGATTGTTGGGATTGATCGTCAAAAACAACAAATGATTTATCATGTGCCCGCAGTTCTTCACAAAAAGACACGCCAGCCAATCCACAACCTACAATGAGATAATCGACTTCTTTCATAGTAACAAAAATATAGAAGTTTACTGAGTATTAAGGACTATTTCTCAGAAGAATTGGCTCTTCAGCCTGCTTATCGCCAAACCGATCATAAATCACCTGTTCCTATTACAGATTTCAATAACTAAAAAAACATCGAACTTAAAATGCCTTCAAAAATGCACAACCCTTATGTTCAGAGCAGGTGAAGAAACAAAAAACGCCCACTTGAAATAGTGAGCGTTTTAGTTCTTTCAGAGCGCATAGTTTAATACGCCCACATATCTTGTTCGAAATCTCTAATCTTATCTTTGATACGATCAGATTCCAAGAGCTGCATTAATGCATTGTCAGCAACGTATGTGTTGACTTCTCTGTCGCCATAAACGTTTTCTTCTTTATACATATAGCCATTGAATCGTCTTGAATTCAACAAATGGTCAAACGAAAACGGCATAGCACTATTTTTGTTGTTGAAGGCTTTAGCTTCATGCAAGATATTTCTTGCCTCTGGATAAAACACCCAAAACAACGCAATTGGTTCTTTATTGGCCTCATCATCTGAGTCAATAAAGTTGACATCAGGTGCAGCTGGGGCAATACCTAGAAGCCTATATTTCAATTCACCTTGTCGTTTATCAAAATACCATAAGCCTTTTATTAGATAAGCTGTGATATCATATGATTGAATATCTCGCTTGACAATATATTCAGGAGACACAAACCCTTCTGAATTGTATTGTTGGTACCCTATATCCAAAGTATCTGTCTTAGACATTATAGCTTGAATATCTGCTGGCTTACGTTTTGTGGTAAAATATGAATCGTCATAAACGTTTTCAATATTTCCCTCTCTTACGTTTTTCCATAGTACGTCAAATAATGAGCGTCTGTTGGCACCAATATTATTGGTGTCAATTGGATAATATAATGGAAAGTTGACACGCTCATCAAGAACAACTTTTTCCCAAGTCATTTTTGAAAACATGATATCCCTATCATCAACATAACCGTATTCAAGCGGTCTGTCATTATCCAATATCTTTTGAGCTTCAGACTTTATACCAATTTCTTGTGGCGTCTTTGCGTTGAGCAAGTTGGTTTGACCCACTGAACTCACTGCAAACACCATACTTAAAACGGTTAATAAACAATATTTTAATTTCATCTTTTTAATTATTATTTGGGACATTAATATCTTGATAGTATAACGTGATAACTGTTCCTAAATTATATTTAGTTTGATATTTCAATAAATACTGGCGATGCAGGAAGCAACTTAATACTGCTGTTTCCTTTAATCTCAGATTTAATTTCAAAGATCTGTACGCCGTCACCTCTTGAAGCTTTACGCAACGCACTTCGTGCTTGATCATTCATTTTATTCCCATTAACCGTAACTGTTGGTTGGCCTGGGACCTTGATTTTAAATGAGGTCACATTGATATCCAAATCGAAATCAAAGTCGAATAGTTTAGCGTTGACGGTAGCAATTTCCACATTGGATTTCGGCAAGCTAATATTATCAGCTTGTCCCGCAATGGTACCTGATGGTTTTGGAATATCCTTGATTCTGAAGGTCGATCTATCGCTGACCTTAGAGCCATCAGGAAGTGTTCCCGTAACATTAATGGTTACGTCTTTTCCTGCACTTGGTCTCATAACATATTTCCCACCACCTTTGGAAACTAAACCTGGAGCAGTTGCTGTGACATTGTTATCAGAAACACCGGCAAATGAAATAGTCATTGGATTATCAACACCTCTATACACCACATTCATCTTATCGGCTGAAATAGTCGCAGAATTTGGTTTAGGAACAACTGCGTATTTACTAATAATAGGGATCTCAACGATTTCATCACCCTCTTTAAACTGCATGGTTCCTTTAATATCGCGCTCACCTACAGCACCTGCAGGGAAATCGAGCATGACTTGACCTTGTTCAACATTATCCAATTCTCTACCATTGATAACGATCTTTTCAAAGTTAAGCGTATTGTCAAAACGACCTAGTACCACTTTTCCTTTGAAATTCTCACCACTAAAGAATGCGGTTTTATCAGGGATTACGATTGCTGAATAATTTTTCATGGATAATTGTTTCACCTGCTCTCCGGCCAACATATTAGATAATACTTCAGATTCTATAGTTTTAACATCGGCTTGCATTTGTGTAAGCTTAGTTAAAGATGCCACCATTGGAAAGCCTTCAAAGTGATAGGTTAACCATCCCTTTTTGATGCCCTCTTTGGTCGTTTCATCATTGGTTGAGAATTTCTTAATGATATCGTCCTGGATTTCCTTATTGTCCTCGCCCAATATCTGAATCACACCTTCTCTATAGGTTTTGATATTATCAATAAACTCTTGCCCAGCTTTTGTCATTTTATCACCGTTGAACCATTTCTCGTCAAGAAAATCGGTTCTATCCATTTCCTCGTAGTTCTTTGGATCTTTAACGGATTTTAACAATCCACCTTTAACAGATTCTATATAAGCATAAAAATCAGTTGAAAGTTTGTCAATGGCATCTGCCTTCGCTTTTATTGGTTGATATTTAGCCGGTTGCTCTTCAGCCTTTGCAGCTAAACCTTCCATAAATGCAGCGTTGCGAATCGCAGCCGATGCATTAGAATCAGTGATTCTTTCGTTCATTAACCCAAATGCCGAAAGCACTTCTTTAGACATATTAAGTGCCATCATTGCGATAAACACCAAATACATAAGGTTAATCATTTTTTGTCTTGGGGATAATTTTCCTCCTGCCATTTCTAAATAGTTTTTAGTTGTTGATTTGGTTAAACTCTACTAATTACTAATTAGATCTGTTCATTGCAGAAAGCATTCCACCATAAACACCATTTAATGATGAAAGGTTAGAGGCTAACGATTGCATTTGATCTTTTAACTTAGTGGCATTTTCAACAGCTTCTTCGTTGATAGCTGCTTGACGACTTGCAGAATCCATCTGAAGTTTATAAAGACTGTTCAATGATTCCATTTGAGCAGCAGCCAATGACATTTCCTCACTATACTTTCTTGTAGCAGCCATAGAATCAACAGTTGGACTGATTCCTTTTGCGGCACCTTCAAAACTTTTAATACTGTTGCCTAAACTGGCCATTAACTCGCCATCAATTTTTGCATCTTTAAGCAATTCATCCAATTTTTTAGATAAAAGACCTTCAGCATCTTTTGGTTGTTCTTTCTTTAAGTTTAAGGATTGACCTCCAGCCAATTCAGGATATACTAACGACCAGTCCAGATCGTCATCAATCGGTTCAAAGGCGGAAACAGCGAATACAATGGACTCTGTTATCAGACCGATGATCAGCATCGTGTTACCATAAGGCCAGTGCATGATTTTAAAAAGTGCACCAAGGATTACAATTGCGGCTCCTAAGCCGTAAGTCATAACCATAATTCTTTTTCGTGTTCTTGATTGTGCCATAATGTTTGTTTTTAGTTAAGTTAAAATAAGTAGATTAATATTTAGTTTTGGTTGTTAAACTGTTTAATTTTTATTTGTTGCTGCATTTGCAGTGATATCGGTACCCATATAATCCTGTACCGTTCTAAAACCGATATAGCTACGTGCCGAGTCGGCATACTCATAATCTCTAGAACTTACCTGTAAGAAATATGCGACATCTTTCCATGAACCGCCCCTTACCACTTTACGTTGGTTGTTTGGATCATTTACGTTAGGGTTAATGGTGGACATGTATTCATAGGATGCTGGGTCATAAGATCCCTGAACCCATTCCGAAACGTTCCCTGCCATATTGTATAAGTTATAATCATTCGGCTCATAAGACTTTGCCTCTACGGTATACAATGCCATATCTGCAGCATAGTCACCACGCAACGGTTTAAAGTTTGCCAAGAAACAGCCTCTATCATTCAATGCATAAGGACCACCCCAAGGATATGTTGCTCCTTGCAAACCGCCTCTTGCTGCATATTCCCATTCGGCCTCTGAAGGTAATCTAAATGAATTAACATTAGGTTTTCCTTTACTCTTTTGATGCGCGTTTTTATACAATGTTCTCCAATTACAGAACGCATTGGCTTGCTTCCAAGAAACACCAACTACAGGATATGCACCGTAAGCTTCATGCCAAAAGTAATCGTTGTGCATTGGCTCATTGTATGAATAAGCGAAATCTCTGATCCAGGTTGTAGTGTCAGGGTAAATTTCAACTTCTTCGGTAATCAATACGTCCTTACGTTTTAAGTTTCTATTCTTTGCAGCCTTTTGGATATCCATATAGGTGTATTTGAATTTAAACTTCTTGACATCCCAAGTACGCTGTCCATTGTACGATTCTTCCAAAGGCAAGTACATTGAGTCCATAACTTCAGCATAGTACTCGTCAGGATACTTATTGGTGTCAAAGATCAACTTCACCTTTTTATTTAAAGGTCGACCTTCATAACCAGTAGGGCCTAAACCACTATAGTTATCATACATATACTTTTCGTACACAGTCATGTTATCTGGGTCAGCATCTTTAAATGCAAATTCTCCAGTACCTCCATCTCCAGGAGTCAGACCAAAATCATCTGCGATAATCGCTAATTTGGTTCTAATAGTAGAATCTCTTACCCAGTTGACGAACTGACGGTACTCACTATTCGTGATTTCAGTTTCGTCCATGTAAAAGGCTCTTACTGTAACAGTTTTGGTTGGGGCATCTTGAATACCTGCCAAATCATCATCAGATTTACCCATAATGAATGATCCTCCAGGGACAAGTGTCATTCCGTAAGGCTTTTCTGGATGCCATTTCTTTCCTTTAACTCCTACTAGTTCTCCTCTGTCTCCAGAATTACAACTAGCCAATAGAGCTAAAACAGCGGTTAATAAAGCGAACTTCTTCATATTCATATAAACTCGAGGTTAAATTATTTAGTCTTAAATGTTCAGTTTGATATTTTTGAGGGAGTAAACATATCTATATATTTTTTAAAAAACAATCTTTTTTTCATTTTTTTTGCATTTCATCCCAAAAAGGATGCGTTTCATCGAGGAAACGAGCAGCTATGAAACCAATTAAAAACTATTTTTTCTGTAGGCTTTATACCATCTCTCAGGTATTTTCCCTTCTGTAGCCTCCTTGTAATCCTCATGCATGCAAGGTAATAACGTGTGTTTTTTTAATTTATTATTGAGTTCTGGTAAAAAAGGAATTTCAATCCACCAGCGACCAGTTTTGATACTTTTGTAGAAAATTAGTTCATCATCCTCAATTAACACGTTAAATTTCTGATAGTTGGCATCATCGTTTAAAGGATCTTCCTTGACTCTACAATTTACTCCTTCAATAAAATACCATATCATTTGAGCGACGAGCATGTCGGAAATATGATCCTCTTTAGAATGCTGATATTCATAAATTCCAAAAGATGACACTTTATTACTGATTCCTGCATATCTTGAAACGGCACATATTTCTTTTCCGTCCAAACCGTTTGGCGAATATTTTTGTCTTGCAGATAGTTCTGAGGCTTTTACCGCCTTTAAATCGATACTGACAATATGGGCATCTCTCATGACCGGTTCAACCAAGCTTAGGGACTTTGAAACTTCACCTAATCGATAGGCTTCAAAATGAAGTTTTTCCATTAAATCTATTTCCTCCTGTGAATTGAAATAGGTTTGGTATCCAATAGTTGAATAGTTGAACAAATTATAAGGCTGCTCCAAAATGATCTTTCCCAAATAACTATTGTTCTTTATAGGTAGAGCAGAATCTCCCAAATCAAAATTACTATCCACATTCACGATATTGACCATTGGCAATATGCCGTCGTAGGCCCTATAATTAGGGTAGGTCAAATCTTGACTTCCGCCCAATATAATAGGAATGATGTCCTTTTCGAGCAAGATGGAAATTGTAGTGCGTAGTGCAAAATAAGTATCCTCAACACTATCACCCTTAAGGATATCACCCAAATCTGCCAAAGTGGTATGCCAGTTGCCTGGAAACAAATTGTACAGCACCTTCCTTATCCCATCCAACTGCACATCAGATCCCATATAATTTACATCATTTCTATTTTCAAGAACGCCAATAATAGCAATCTTTACATTGTCAAGATCCGGAAGGCCATTCTTAGTGGAATGTATCTTCAACTTCTTTCCCAATGCTTGCGGCGACAACATCTCGTTGTGCGCCAACACCTCATCAGAAACTGGCGACAGAAAATTAAAGGTCATGTATTACTTCTTTTTTGTGGTTGTTTTTTTCTTTGGTGCTTTTTTGGCTGCTTTCTTTTTGGGTGCTTTTGCTTCAATCATCTCCTTTACCTTCTCCAATGTCAATTTAGAAACATCGACGGTTTTAGCGAGTTCAATTTTAGTTTTACCTTTAATAATATTGTGACGTCCCCAACGTGCCTTTTCAACACGAATACCTTCATCCTCCCAATTGTGGACAACCTTGTCAATTTCCTTTTGGATTTTGTCTTCGATCAATTCTACAATATCTTCATCAGATAGATTATCCCAATCGTATTTTTTATTAACATTAATGAACATATCGTTCCATTTGATGAAGGGGCCAAATCGGCCTTTACCTTTTTGCACAGGCAAATTCTTATACATATATATAGGAGCGTCTGCTTTTTCTTTTTCCTTTATAAGATCAATCGCCAAATCAAGCTCAACGTTCAAGGCCTCCATTCCCTTCGGAAGGGACACAAAATTTTCGCCATATTTAACATAAGGTCCATATCGACCATTGTTGACCTCAACCGTCTTTCCTTTATATTCACCTAAGGTTTTTGGAAGTTGGAAAAGATCCATAGCCTCCTCATAGGTAATATTAGACAATTGTTGATCAGGTGACAAACTTGCAAACAAAGGCTTTTCCTCATCATCAACAGTCCCAATTTGTACCATAGGACCAAACTTGCCCAAACGCACGCTCACCTGACGTCCTGTTTTAGGATCTTTGCCTAAGATGCGTTCGCCCGATTCACGCTCAGCATTTTCTTGAACATCTTCAACCTGCGGACGAAAATCTTTATAAAAATCCTTCATCATCTTTTTCCAATCCTCTTTTCCTTCTGCTATTTCGTCAAAATCAGCCTCCATCTTTGCTGTAAAGTTATAATCCAATATACTTTCAAAGTGGTTGACCAAAAAGTCGGTAACAATCATTCCAATATCTGTTGGAACCAATTTTCCTTTGTCTGAACCGACATTTTCGGTTAATTCTTTATCTTTTACTTTCCCGCTTTTTAAAGTCAGCTGTGTATAAGTACGCTCAACACCCTCTACAGAGCCCTTTTCGACATAGTTTCTATTTTGAATCGTTGAAATTGTTGGAGCATAAGTAGATGGACGTCCAATGCCCAATTCCTCCAACTGCTTCACCAAGGAAGCTTCAGTGTATCTGTAAGGCGGTCTTGTATAGCGCTCAGTAGCCGTAATGTACGAATTAACCAAAGTTTCATTGGTCTTCATTGCTGGCAACATGCCGTCCTGTTCAGAATCTTCATCATCAGTGCCTTCTAAATATACTTTTAAAAACCCGTCAAACGTGATGACCTCTCCGTTGGCGCTAAACAGTTCCTTATGAGTTGACGCACTAATTTTAACGTTGGTACGCTCTAACTCTGCTTCGCTCATTTGTGAGGCGATGGCACGTTTCCAGATCAGATCATAAAGTCTTGCCTGATCCCTATCAATATTAACGGAATGTACCGAAAAATCCGTAGGTCTTATGGCCTCATGCGCTTCTTGGGCACCTTTTGTTTTTCCTTTATAATTGCGAGGTTTGCTATACTTTGAACCATAAGCTTCCTTAATTTCGGCTTCTGCACCCTTTCGGGCTTCATCTGATAAATTGACGCTATCAGTTCTCATATAAGTAATCAAACCAGCTTCGTACAAACGTTGCGCCATAGTCATGGTTTTCGAAACCGAAAAATAAAGCTTACGCGAGGCCTCTTGTTGTAAAGTAGAGGTTGTAAATGGTGCTGCTGGCGATTTTTTAGCTGGTTTTTTATCTAACTCGGCCACCTTAAAAGATGCCGAGGCATTAGATTCTAAAAATGTATAGGCTTCTTCCTTGGTAGCAAAGTTTTTTGGAAGTTTTGCCTTAAAACTCTGCCCTGCCTCATTGGAAAACTCAGCGTCAATTCTGTAGGATGCCTCCGGTTTGAACTCCTGAATATCTCTTTCTCTTTCTACAATCAGCCTCACCGCGACCGACTGTACACGCCCAGCTGAAAGTCCACCTTTTACCTTACGCCATAATACAGGAGACAGTTCATAACCAACAATCCGGTCCAACACCCGTCGTGCCTGCTGTGCATCTACCAAATGGTAATCTATATCACGCGGATTTTCAATTGCTTTTTGAATGGCAGTTTTGGTGATCTCATGAAAAACAATACGTTTGGTCTTTGCTTTATCCAACTTTAGGGTTTCAGCCAAATGCCAGGCAATGGCCTCACCTTCCCGGTCCTCATCACTCGCCAACCAAACCATATCGGCTCCCTTTGCTAAGTCTTTCAGTTTTTTAACAACTGCTTTTTTATCTTTGGAAACTTCATATTTCGGATTAAAATCACCCTCTACATCAACTCCCAACTCATTTGAAGGCAAATCGGCAATATGCCCAAAACTGGACTCTACCGTAAATTCCTTTCCTAAAAATTTCTCAATAGTTTTAGCCTTCGCAGGGGACTCGACAATTACTAAATTCTTCGCCATATTAAATTTTTTGTGGCTACAAATGTATATGAAAAAAAATTATTCCCCCTATTTTAAAAAATTTAACCCTATTTATCTGCTGTTTAACGAGAATCAAACGAACAAAAAAAGCCTGATAGTTCAGGCTTTTCTACATAAAACCATGGATTTTAATTTAATAAGTAGGTACTCAATAATTGCAGTTTCTTATCATGATACTGATATTGATAGAGAGCGCCATGACCTATCATTAATAAACTATTATTTAATGGAATGACATCTTTAGCATGAATATCAGGGAAGACCTGTATTTGTTGTAGCGTCAACGGATTTGTTTTATCAAACACTTTTAGTCCTGAAGTACCATCACAAACAAACAAGCTGTTATTTTTAAAACCTAAACCATAAGGATTATCCATGGCGTGTCTGGCCGCCAGAGTAGGATTTGTTTTATCTGAAATGTCTATAACTTCGAGTACACTTTCCAATTGTCCGCAGGCATTTCCACCCCTCAAGGTTAGATACGCGTAATCCCCATCTACTACCACAGGGTCACAGCCTTCCCAATGGACAAATTCAGACACGTAGCTTGGGCTTGACGGATTTTCCATACTGTAAATATACATTCCATTAGTACCTCCTAAATAAAGGTAGCCTTCTGCATAAAACATGGTTTCAATATTCCATCCAGAAGGTTGTACAGTTTCCAAAACGGGGGCTGACAATTGGGAAATATTAAAAATCGACATCGTATAGGAACCCACTGTATACAAATAATCCTGTACAATTTGAAAACGAGCCAATGAACCTCCTACGCCTACATTGGATCCTTCAGATGAAGATGTATTTGAAAAAGAAGAATCGTTAAAAACCAATTCACTCTCGCGAATAATTTCTCTTCGCTCCTTGACAATATTCCAGCCTACGACAATAGAATTATCAAAGTCAAAGTTATTAAAATCAGCATATTCTGCTTCAATGGGAATCTGATAATCATAAACTGAAAACACATCCTCTAAACGTTCAATAAGTTGAATGTTTAAAATATTTGAAAGATCGAAAACAAGTAAATCCGTTGCACTGTCAGCATAGAGATAATTGTTCTTGATGGAAATATCCTCATTGCCCGGGATTTTCAAATATGAAATGGCCTTAGGTGCTTTTGGATTCGAATTATCAATGACGTGGACTCCAATATCTTTATCAGAAACAAAGATATAGTCGCCATAGGCATAAATTTTACCAGCTTCAACTATTGGTTTTGCTGATTGAATCGCGACCGAATTTCTAAACTCAGTCTTTGACATCACTTCTGGTACAGCAACAGTGATTATTTCATAATCTGTGTCATCATTATGACAAGACCAAAGACAAACAAATGTGAGGAGGAAGATCAACTGTTTCATAGGATGGTGGTTTTATTGGTAGATACATTTCCTTCCAAAAGGTTGCGTTAAAAAACCTCTTTTTCACCTATAGCATCCAATTCACTTAAATCATCAAATCCGATAACTTCTTTATATATATAAAAGGTAGGATGATACATGAACGCCGCAACAAACAAACTCCCAATTCCGCAGGTTACCATAGTCAAAATCATGATCGCCGCATATGAAACCACAAACAGACCAAAAGTCAGCAACCATTTCTTATTTCCCAAACGGAATGCAGATCCTACTATATCTCCAATAGACCATTCCGGATTAAATGCGAAAATAATTGTAAAAAAGGACATTGGCACCATGGCATAGATCAATGGGAGATAGAAAAATAAAGCCGCCGGAATAGCTATTAAAATAGTGACCAGCATTAATACGACTATCTTTCCAAAGTACTGTCCTTTCATAAAATAGAACAGATCTGAAGTTTTCACTTCACGACCCTGATCCAGGCTTCGTAGGATTCTAAAAAAAGCAGCATTAAGCGCCATTTGGATGGCAGCAATAACTAACACGCCTATCATGAAAAGAAGTATATAAAATATAGAGAAGCCGGCAAAGAAACCATCCATAGCATTAGGATCAATCTGTCCAGACTCTGATTGATTAATAATCATGAGAATAAACGGCACATATAATATGATCATGAATGGCAACATCAAGATCATCACAAACAACTGCATTAGAAAACCTTGGAGCCAACTCTTTTTATATAACTCAATGGATTGGTTAAAAATAGTTCCAAAATCCAAAGCTTTTGCATTGGCTACTTTGGATTGAAATTCTGTTGAAGTCATGTCTTAAGTTATTAGTTGATTAAGACCAAAGAAACCATAAATTTTTAACATATTCAAAACATTTTTATACACTGTCAATTTGTCACAATCATTAAAATAATCTTATCTTTGCAGCTATCTTTTAATCTAAGATATAAACCCCACAACAGTTGTTTCATAAAGCTTATGGAGAAAATAATTGACGAAAGCCAGCAAGGAACAAGTCTCGTACTTGAACAAAAAACAGAGAACACACGCAAACTTTTTATTGAAAGTTACGGATGTTCTATGAATTTTAGTGACAGTGAAATTGTGGCTGCAATCCTGCTTAAAGAAGGCTATAACACGACACAAAACTTAGAAGACGCTGATCTGGTCTTGGTAAACACATGTTCCATAAGGGATAAGGCCGAACAGACCGTTCGTAAAAGATTGGAAAAATACAACGCCGTAAAGCGCATCAATCCAAAAATGAAAGTAGGTGTTTTAGGATGTATGGCTGAACGCTTAAAAAGCAAATTGCTTGAAGAAGAGAAAATTGTTGATCTTGTTGTTGGTCCTGATGCCTATAAAGACCTCCCTAACTTATTGTCCGAAGTGGAAGACGGTAGAGATGCCATCAACGTCCTATTAAGTAAAGACGAGACCTATGGCGATATTTCGCCAGTCAGACTGAATAGCAATGGCGTTTCTGCATTTGTTTCCATCACTCGAGGTTGTGATAATATGTGCACATTTTGCGTGGTGCCATTTACACGCGGACGTGAACGCAGTCGTGATCCGCAAAGTATCCTAGAAGAAGTCAATGATCTTTGGAGCAAAGGTTATAAAGAAATTACATTGTTAGGCCAAAACGTGGATAGTTATTTATGGTATGGCGGTGGATTGAAAAAAGACTTTGAGAAAGCCAGCGACATCCAAAAAGCAACGGCAGTCAATTTTGCCCATTTACTCGAATTATGTGCCAAAACGCAACCCAAAATGCGAATTCGGTTCTCAACATCCAATCCACAAGACCTGACTTTAGATGTCATTGAAACCATGGCCAAGTATAAAAATATCTGTGACCACATCCATTTACCGGTCCAAAGTGGCAGCAACAGAATATTAAAGGAAATGAACAGACTCCACACCCGCGAAGAATATTTTGAATTGATAGATAATATCCGACGTATTCTTCCAACCTGCGCAATTTCCCACGATATTATTGCAGGTTTTCCAACTGAGACTGAACAAGACCATCAAGACACCTTAAGCTTGATGGAATATGTTAAATATAGTTTTGGTTATATGTTTACCTATTCTGAACGACCAGGAACCTTAGCCGCCCGAAAAATGGTTGATGACGTCCCTGAAGAGGTCAAAAAAAGACGTTTGGATGATATCGTTCAGTTACAAAGACAACATAGTGAAATACGAACCAGAGCTTATTTGAATTCTACAGTTGAGGTTTTAATTGAACGTGAATCAAAAAAATCCAAACATGAATGGTCCGGAAGAACCTCTCAAAACACGGTGACCGTTTTCCCTAAAGAACATTATAAAATAGGCGATTTAGTAAATGTAAAGGTTACAGATTGCACCAGCGCCACCTTGATCGGGGAAGCCATTGATTACGCACTCGATTAATAAAACCAACCTTTTTTATTATTCGATGTCGATAAATTATAGAATCTCAATTCTTAACTCTTAATTATTAAATGGAATCAATTCAAGCCATAAAACAACGTTTCGGAATTATTGGGAATGACCCAAAACTCAATCGATCCATAGAAAAAGCAATCCAAGTTGCACCAACAGATATTTCAGTGTTGGTTACTGGGGAAAGTGGTGTTGGTAAGGAGAGTATTCCTAAAATCATACATCAATTATCCCATCGCAAACACGGTAAATATATTGCGGTCAATTGCGGTGCCATACCTGAAGGGACAATTGACAGTGAGCTTTTTGGCCATGAAAAAGGTGCTTTTACAGGAGCCACCAATACCCGAGAAGGCTATTTTGAAGTAGCTGATGGAGGTACTATTTTTTTAGATGAAGTAGGAGAGCTTCCTTTAACCACACAAGTACGCTTACTCCGTGTCCTGGAAAATGGTGAATTCATAAAAGTAGGCTCGAGTAAGGTGCAAAAAACAGATGTCAGGATCGTTGCCGCCACCAACGTCAATATGTTTGAAGCTATTAAGAAAGAGAAGTTCCGAGAAGACCTTTATTATAGGTTGAGCACCATAGAAATTCACTTGCCACCATTACGAGAGCGCAAAGATGACATCCACTTATTGTTTAGAAAATTTGCGAGTGATTTTGCGCTTAAATATAAAATGCCAACCATTAAATTGACGGATGACGCTGTGGATCTCCTTGTGAAACACAGATGGAATGGAAATATTAGGCAGTTGCGTAATGTTGCGGAGCAAATTTCAGTTCTAGAACATACCAGGACCATTAGTGCCTCTACCCTAAAAGGCTATTTACCAAGCCATGGAAACAACCTTCCCGCCGTAATAAAAACCTCAAAAAGCGATAGCGATTTCAGTAGTGAACGCGAAATTTTATACAAAGTGCTTTTTGACATGAAGAGCGATTTGAACGATTTGAAAAAACTCACCTTGGAGCTCATGAAAAACGAGAGTGCCGATGATGTGCAAAAGAAAAACGAAAGTTTGATCCAAAAGATTTATGGCGATGAAGAGGCAGAGGATTATGAAGGCACCATCGAAGACATGGAAGTATTATCCATTCCTGAGCAAATGAGCCAGCTATCAGATGCTATTGACGAATCAACTGACAAGTATCATTTCGCAGAAGAAGTTGAAGAAGAAGAAACATTATCTTTGCACGATAAAGAGTTGGAATTGATTAAAAAATCATTGGAGCGCCATCAAGGAAAACGTAAATTGGCTGCTGCCGAACTTGGTATCAGCGAGCGAACCTTATATAGAAAAATAAAACAATTCGATTTATAATTAAACGTTATACAATAAAAACATAAGTGGATAAACTCAAAGTCTTACTACTCGCCGTCTGCCTGGGCCTTATAACTGGCTGTGGGAACTATTCTTTTACAGGGATAACTGTGCCCACGGGAACCAGAACCTATCAGGTCAATTACTTTCAGAATGATGCCCCGTTGATTGAGCCCGGTTTAGAGCGTACATTTACAAATTCATTGGCTGATTTAATTCAAAACCAAACCAGTCTGCAATTAGTAACTTCTGGAGGAGACATCATTTATGAAGGCGAAATAACTGAATACCGCATCTCTCCAACCACGGCGACTGCTGACATAACTGCGGCCCAAAACCGTTTGACCATTGGGGTACGTGTAAGGTATTATGAAAAAAACAATCCTGACAACGACCTGAGCCAACAATTTTCTTTCTTCTATGATTATCCGGCTCAAGCGCAATTGGTAGGAGCACAAAAAGACACTGCCATAGCTGAGATATTTGAACGGATTACACAAGATATTTTAAATGCCACCTTGGCAAAATGGTAAGGTAATATAGAGTGAACAAACAAGAATTTACATATCTACTCGCCCATCCTGAGCAATTGACCGTTGCACACACGGCGACCGTAGGCGAAATTGTTGCGCATTATCCGTATTTTCAGTCGGCGCGAGCCCTATATTTAAAAGGATTAAAATCTAAGGAAAGCTTTAAATACAACCAAGAGCTTAGAGTTACTGCAGCCTACACAACAGACAGAAGTGTTTTATTTGACTTTATCACCTCGGAGGAATTCAATCAAAATGAAATTTCAAAACTGATCAAACAAAATACAGAACTGCTTAAAAGCATTGAAGTTAAGGATGCCGACGATATTTCTGTACATAAAAGCGTCACAATAGATGATGCGTTAAAACAATATATCCAAGACAGTGAAGGTGTCTTGGATCCTGATTTATTTCAGCAAAAAACACCCTTTCAAACCATTCCCAAAGCGGAAACAACAGCTCCCATTCTTGACGTTGATGTTAAAAACATCCACCCTTCCTCTCCTGAAGAGCAATTGAACATTGGCAAACCCTTGGAGTTTGATAAAAACGAAACCCATTCATTTACGCAATGGTTAAAGATGACCAGCTTTAAACCTATTGAAAGGGAGCCAGAAGTCGAAAAACCAGAAATCCAGCCTCAATTGCCTCCTCAGGGATCAAAACAAGAGTCCGGTCTCGAGAAAAAGCTAGATATAATTGATAGGTTTATAACGGCCAATCCAAAAATCTCTCCAATCAAGGAAAAAGCACCCTCAATCAATTTGGCGCAAACCCAGCTTGTACAGAATGACAACCTGATGACAGAGACCTTGGCCCGCATTTATTTGGAGCAGAAAAATTATGAGAAAGCAATTCAATCTTATAAGATTTTAATTTTGAAATATCCAGAAAAAAGTGGTTTCTTTGCAGACCAAATTAAAGCAGTAAAACAATTACAAGAAAATAATACCAAATAGCACATGAGTACGTTTACAATATTTTTAGTTCTTATCATCATCGTATCATTTTTATTGGTGGTTGTCATCATGGTTCAAAATCCAAAAGGTGGCGGCTTGTCTTCGTCATTTGGTGGCGGTGGTTCACAGCAATTAGGTGGAGTCAAAAAAACAACCGACTTTTTAGATAAAAGTACTTGGATTTTAGCAACTGTACTTTTGGCGTTGATATTGGTATCAAATATTGCTATAGATGGTGCCACTGGTACTACAGAGTCTAAAGCTTTGGACAGTGATGCAGCAACAAGTATCCCTGCGCCAACTATGCCCGCAACAGATAATGCAGTAACACCAATTGACACCACGAACAACTAGTAAAGTTCAAAAAAAAAATCACTCAAAATGCCAACAAAATCTGTTGGCATTTTTTGTTACTGAAACTTTGTCAGTTAACTACCCATGGCACATTTTTCGCATCTATCACAAACGTTAAACATAATTAATTAACCCGTCATGCTTTGGCATGACCAAAACAAAAAAATACAACTATGGGATTAAACATTAAGCCATTGGCAGACCGCGTTCTTATTGAACCAGTTGAAGCTGAGACGAAAACAGCTTCGGGAATTATTATTCCAGACAACGCAAAAGAAAAACCTCAAAAAGGTAAAGTTGTGGCCGTTGGTGCCGGTACTAAAAAAAATCCAATGACTGTTAAGGTTGGTGAAACCGTTCTCTACGGAAAATATGCAGGAACAGAATTAAAACTTGAAGGCAAAGATTATTTGATCATGCGTGAAAGTGATGTGCTTGCAATCATCTAAAAATTAAGTCATTTCCGCGAAGGCGGAAATCTCATTACATTAATCTATACAAATCCAAAGATTCCCACCTTCGTGGGAATGACAAAATAAAATTTTTTGAATTATGGCAAAACAGATATTATTTGATATTGAAGCACGCGACGGAATTAAACGTGGTGTAGATGCATTGGCAAATGCAGTAAAAGTAACTTTAGGCCCTAAAGGCCGTAACGTTGTTATTGGCAAGTCTTTTGGTGCACCTCAAGTAACCAAAGATGGTGTAACCGTTGCAAAAGAAATAGAATTGGAAGATGCTCTCGAAAACATGGGCGCTCAAATGGTAAAGGAAGTTGCCTCAAAAACCAATGATTTAGCGGGTGATGGTACTACAACAGCTACCGTTTTGGCTCAAGCTATCGTAAAAGAGGGACTGAGAAACGTTGCAGCAGGTGCAAATCCTATGGATTTGAAACGCGGTATCGACAAAGCAGTTGCTGCTATCGTTGCAGATCTTGAAAAACAAACCAAGAAGGTTGGAAATTCTTCAGAAATGATCAAACAAGTGGCTTCAATTTCTGCCAACAATGATGATACTATTGGCGAATTGGTAGCCACTGCATTCACCAAAGTTGGCAAAGAAGGTGTCATCACTGTAGAAGAAGCAAAAGGATTGGAAACTTATGTAGATGTTGTTGAAGGGATGCAGTTTGATAGAGGTTACCTCTCTCCGTATTTTGTTACTGATGCTGACAAAATGATTGCCGATCTTGAAAATCCTTATGTTTTACTATTCGATAAAAAGATTTCAAATCTTCAAGAAATCCTTCCAATTTTGGAACCAGTTGCGCAATCTGGTCGTCCATTATTGATTATTGCTGAAGATGTTGAAGGTCAGGCCTTGGCTACTTTAGTAGTAAACAAATTACGTGGTGGATTAAAAATTGCCGCAGTTAAAGCCCCAGGTTTTGGCGACAGACGTAAAGCAATGTTAGAAGATATTGCCATCTTAACTGGCGGTGTGGTGATTTCGGAAGAAAGAGGATTCTCTCTTGAAAACGCTGATTTAACTATGTTAGGTTCTGCAGAAACCATTACTATCGACAAAGACAATACGACGATTGTAAACGGCTCAGGAAAAGCAGATGATATCAAGGCTCGAGTTAGCCAGATAAAAGCACAAATAGAAACCACAACCTCTGATTATGACAAAGAAAAACTTCAAGAGCGTTTGGCCAAGTTGGCTGGTGGGGTAGCAGTACTCTATGTAGGCGCTGCAAGTGAAGTTGAAATGAAAGAGAAAAAAGACCGTGTTGATGATGCACTACATGCCACAAGAGCGGCTGTTGAAGAAGGTATTGTTGCCGGAGGTGGCGTTGCACTTGTGAGAGCAAAATCAGTATTGGAGAAGTTGACCACAGAAAATTTAGATGAAACTACAGGTGTTCAAATTGTAGCACGTGCCATCGAAGCACCTTTACGTACTATTGTTGAAAACGCAGGTGGAGAAGGCAGTGTTGTGGTTGCCAAAGTAATAGAAGGAAAGAAAGATTTCGGTTTTGATGCCAAATCAGAAACTTATGTGGACATGCTAAAAGCTGGAATTATTGATCCTAAGAAAGTAACTCGTATTGCATTAGAAAATGCCGCATCAGTTGCTGGAATGATCTTAACCACGGAGTGTGCTTTAGTTGACATCAAAGAGGATACACCGTCAATGCCAATGGGCGGAGGTGGAATGCCAGGAATGATGTAGGTTAAAGCTGTCGACAATTATTACCATAAAAAACGCCTCAATTTAATGAGGCCACTGAAAAAGCATCTCATTTTTAGTGATTACTTTAAAGAAGCGATAAAATAAACCGAAATTTATTTTATCGCTTCTTTTTTTGGATCTGTTTTGACGAAGCTGATTAGGCTTTACCACAACCTTAAAAGGCATTATTGCACCGTATCCAGCTATTATTGCACGATTCTCCTTTTTATACGGCCAATCTAAGGATTCTTTTCAGGTTCACCGTAAATATTGCAATTGCCCCTTGCATTTGCATGTTTTCAATACCATATGCACAGG